>QMCE01002503.1_pt1 | contig 11225 bp, 12 predicted proteins | sample 1821851 | NCBI WGS metagenome assembly QMCE01 (sample SAMN09453174, study PRJNA476694) | Termite gut metagenome, whole genome shotgun sequencing project. | isolation source: worker | host: Odontotermes sp. | place: South Africa:Pretoria | collected 2016-01-28
GGGCAAGGTAAATCATATTTTTTCAATACAGTACAAATACTTTGAAAAGCCGATTCTGCTTCATGATCTTCTGCATCCCGTACAAAACCGATATTTTTTATTTTGGCTAAAGCTCCTTCTGATTGAATGTATAGAGACAATGTTTTGTCAAATTTATCTTTACCGCCGACATCAATAACTTGAACATCGGCTATCTCTAGATTTTTTAATAAAGCCTCAAAGAAATTCTTTTCATCTTTACCTTCCACAGCCAAAACATTTTCTTTTTCTATTTTCTCCATAAGACACCAAACCTACCGCATCTCTATAATATTATCTATACCAGTGGCGATCATCTCGGCTGAATATTCAAACACCCGATGTTTATCATCTTGCTTCTCAATACGATAAAGACGAATATCATCAGATTCCTGATTGCTCTCCTCGTATGAAGAAACCAACGCATCTATACATTCATTTGAATGTGTTGTAGCAAATAACTGTACATTGTACACTTCCGCGGCTTTCAATAGTGCTTTCCACAAAGTTTTTAAGGTTGAATAATGCAGACCGTTTTCTATTTCATCAATCAGCAAAACGCCGCCTTGCACATCAGAAACCGCGGCTATCATCGAAAGTATTCGGCGAATGCCATCACCCATAATATTTATTGGGAGCAGTTTATCAAGACCAATGTCTATATAAATCATTCCCATATCACCCATTTGCATATCTGATATTTTTGGATCTATTTCTTTAAGAACTTTGATAATTCCTCTCATTTGTTTGTTAACAAGCAGTTTATTGATTCTCTGAGGCAGCATGGCCATAGAATGTTTAGTAGAATGAAAAGAACATCTTAGTTTTTCTCTATAGTGATTTGAAATGTTCACTATATTTTCTGACAAAGAAATTTCTGATATAAATTTTTCATTGTTTTTTTCTTCTGTAAATTCAAAGCAAAGTCCACCAACAACAGGGAAATCATCATCATTCATTGATATTTTGCTTTCTGGAATTAAATTGATTTTCTCAGTGTTAAAGACTTTTTTATTATACCGAGCGGCATATTTCGGTTTAATAATTAAATCTCTTTTGATACCATCAAGAATTGCATCAATATGAGGATTTTGATTAAAATCAAGATTACGAAAAATAAAATTAAAACTATCATCATTCCCAAGAATCAAATCTCTAATATTATGTATAGTTATAGGAGGATTGGACATGCCGGAAATCTGAAACAGAGCTTCTAACACCGTTGTCTTGCCGCAATTATTTCTGCCGGTAAATACATTAACTTGTTTGAAATTATCTATGTACAAATTTTCAATTGCCCTGAAATTGCTAATACTGATCGAACTATATTTCATTTCGTATCTCCCTATTTTCTATATAAAATGCCGAATATCTTTATCTTCTTGAAAGCCGCTGATTCTGGAAATAACGTAGGCGGCAAAAGAAGTCAGCGTTATGTCGATAAAGGTTCCAATGGCGATAAGGTAAAAGGCAATCGGCTTGAGAATGAGATAGCCTGCTTCAAATATACCGCCGAATCTCATACAGAGAAGCGCCAAGACGGTAAAGGCTCCGTCTCCGGGATGCTTTGCGATGAGGAATGAAATTAGGATTGATTGAAGGATGATAGAGAGATTCGTTTCCATAGGAATCTCTAGGCTGGAATACGACCGGATAATCAACACAAAAGCAACAGCCGCAACCATCGCGCTTCCCGCCCTGCCGAAGTTTGTAAACAGCGTAACGATAATGGTATTTGCCCGTCTTTGCGTTCCAAGATTTTCTTTGGAATGGCGAAGCAGTACAGGAATCGAAAAGTTTATATCACCGGAGAAAAAAGCCGCCAAAGACGGAGCGATAGAACCGTAAAGAATCACCCAGGGATTTACTCTCGGTTTAAGGAGGTAAAGACAAAGCGGCAAAATCCCAAAAGAAAGGACAACACTAAAAATCCCCAAAAGAAGAAGAACATCCCGATAAACATCAGCTTGAAGCGCCGCACGGAAACGGACGGCCCAATAGGCGCCCAGAATGATAATCACAAAGCCGAGGATTTCCGAAAAAAGAGACGCAATATGATAGAAAATTCGGGAAAGCGAATCGATTAATGAAATAACATGTTTTGTATAATTTTTATCGTAGGATAATCCAATTCCCAGAAACAGAGCAAAGACACAAAGCGGCAAAAGATATATTCCGTCGGTATTTAACACTGAAAACATATTGGACGGAAATAACTCAAAAATTCTTTCCCGCAGGTTCAGCGAAATCAATTCTTCTTGTCCTTCTATCAAAATAGGAATCCGCGCCGGAGGAAAAATATTGATGACAAAAATTCCCAGAACAACGATTACTGTGGTGCATATTACAATCGCAAGAAGCGTTTTAAAAACCAGCTTCCAAAGCCGGCTGTCCTGCCGCAGTTCATAAATCGCAACAATGAGAGCAAAGAGCAGCATCGGAACCATAACATAACGGCCTATCTGTATCGCAAAACGATTCAGCCATTCCAAAGCAGCAAGAACAGACTGGTTCTCCTGCGGCAATACAAAACCGAGGATAACACCCAATACTGATCCAATTATTAACTTTAACCAAACCTTCATGCTGTCAGCATACTACAGGCTGTGGATTTGTGTCGAGACATGCGTCGATGAATCAACAACTCTGCCGCAGAGCCCGACCACTCATCCTTGAGTGGCCGGACTTCAACACGAATAAGGCAGCGCCGATTGAAGTCAAGCAAATCCGCACTGCCCTAACATGAAAATCTCTTTGCAAGATTACCATCTGCCTCTGTTGTTCTGTTGATAATTGTTTCGCCCTCTGTTATTTTGCCTATCGTTATTATTATTCTGCCAAGGAGTTGAATTTCTGTCGGATCTCATTCCTCTGTGGTGCCGCCAATAATTCATATCTCTATGAAATCTTAGCCCTTGATTCATTCTCCATCCGCCGCGGTTAGTATAGGGAACACGCAGTTGGTACTTTTTTCCGTTAAAAGTGAGCGCGGATGCCATAAAATACTGTTGTTCCGAAGCAATAATAACAGGGAGCCAATATCCTTCGAGCATTACATCGGAACCTTCTTTTAATCCGTCAACAAAACCGATAAGATAATGAAAACCAACAGCATAACAGGTTTGATTTTCATTCTGTACAACAATCACGCCGTTATCGTCCAAAGCAAGTTTCCCGCTGATTGATGCCGTTTCAATGTTTCTTACTACATTGTTTTGTGCGTTGAGCGTTCCTGCTAAAACGAATCCCATTAAAACAAGGATAATGCCCATCTTGTTCTTCATACTAATCTCCAACAATTACACGCTATTTTTGGTGATAACACCATTAGTCAACGACCATATTTAATAAAGCAATTTTCGTGCCAACTATGACCTTTCTCTTTAATAAACAGCAACTCATTATATTACAAAGAGTTATACAAAGCAAGAAATAATCCCAATCAATTAAACAAAAAATACCGAGAATATTTTTCACAGAGACCTTACAGCACAGAGCAACATTTTACAGCTTCGATTCCGAATATAATTAGACTCCCCTCCGAAAAGTGTGGCAAAGGGGAAAGCACACAAACGATACGAGTTGGGGAACAAAGTGGGATTGATAGTAACGGGAAAGAAGGGAAAGAAAATCATTGACAAGACTTGGAGAAGTATTTTGATACGGTAAACCATGACTTGTTACTCAAGATGTTGAGGGAAACGATTCAAGAGGAAGGCATCATAAAGCTGATAAAGAAATATCTGAAAAGCGGAGTGATGAGTGAAGGACTTGTGAGTTAAAGAGTAGAAGGAACCCCGCAAGGAGGCAATCTTTCACCCTTGTTAAGTAACATTTATCTGACAAAGTTTGATCGACTGCTTGAGGAACGAGGCCATAAGTTTGTCCGCTATGCGGACGACTGTAACATCTATGTGAAAAGCGCGCGATCAGCCGAGCGAGTGATGGAAAGCCGTATAAAGTATTTAGAAGGAACACTGAAATTGAAAGTGAACCGGAAGAAAAGCAAAACGGATACAGCGAACAAGACAAAGTTTCTGGGGTTCAGCTTATACCAAATAGCGGGAAGAGTCGGAATACGGGTACATGAAAAGACCCAAGAACGGCTTAAAGAACGCTTAAAAGCAATGACTGGACGAAGCCGGAGAGGAAGCATAGCATCTATATTCGGAGAACTCACGAAGGTGCTTCAAGGATGGATGCAGTATTACCGAATAGCCGATATGAAGAAGTATCTGACTAATCTCAGTGAATGGCTGAGGCGGCGAATATGGCAACTACACTGGAAACGGTGAAAACGGATACAGACACGATTAACAAACCTCATCGCTCTGGGAGTTCCCAAGGGCAGCAAAGCTTGGGAATGGGCAAATAGCCGAAAAGGCTATTGGTGCATTTCTGGAAGTTGGATACTGACCACCACAATGAATAACCGTTATTTAGAAACACTTGGTTTTCCCAATATCCTCAAAAAAATATGAGGAATTACGAGAAAGAGCCAAGCAACGAGAAATAATGCATGGATGCTGTTTTAGAACCGCAGGCGGGCTGGAAGGAGCAAACAGGATGTTTGGAACCGGAAGCCAAACCCGCGCGCGGGCCTCTCTTATCATTTATTCGTGTTGAGGGTTTAATACCTTCTGCACGCTCACGCGTGCGAGCCTTGGGGCGTTCGTAAAATCTCGAAGTGAGATTATATGGGTATTAAATCCGAATACAACCACCAAAGCAGAACCAACAAACTCCGCTGATACGCAGCATCGAGCTCTGCGGCGGAGTTTTTGATTCTGACACTTTCTTAATATTTGTTAAAATAGACCGTGGACAGCAAAATGGTCAACAACTTGCGGTGCGAAGGAAAACGGAATGGCTATCACGGTTGGGAAGCATCATCTCTTTAAAAGATTACCCAGAGGAAGTTCTACATTTTTCCTATTGAAGTATAGCCGCTCTTTTCGATTAATGACTGTCCCTGTTCCGACAGAATCCATTCAATGAACGGATCGATATTTTCATTTCGTTCCTCGGTGTCGATATAGATTGCAAAAAAATAATCGGAAAAGGGATAGCTGTTATCTTGAATGCTTTCTTTTGTGGGACGTATGCCATTAATGGACAACAATGCTATCTCGTCATTTTTGAGCATCTCTGTGGAAAAAAAGAGGAACGAATAGCCTATCGCGTTGGGAAAATTGCGATAATCGGCAACTTGATTAATAATGCCTCCCATGTCGGCGGAAACATTTTCCCGCGGAGGAGTTTCTAGAACGCTGCCCGCCATTATTTTTTCAAGCATTGTCTGGCTCCCTGAATTCGGTGGTCTTTGAAAAGCCCGAATCTCCCGATTCTGTCCCTTGAGTTCTTTCCAATTTTTTATTTCACCGGAATAAATTCCTCTGATCTGTTCAACCGTTACACCGTTTATTGAATTTTCTTTGTTTACAAAAAAGACAAAGGCTTCTTTCCCGATGGGTATAAGGCGGAGTTTCATATCGTTGTCTTGAAACAATCGCAGTTGCTCATCTGACGGCCCCGCGCAAAAGATCAGGTCTGCTTCGCCTTCAAAAAGATACCGATATGCAGCATCGGTTCCATGGGGAAACATCTCCATCTTTGAAGCATGATACAGATCTTTCGGACAGACCGCTTCTACAAACGAAGCATATACCGGAAAGAGAGCAGTTGCGCCGTCGAGAACGGGAAAATTTTCAGTGATAGTCAAGCTTGACCGCTCGTCAAGTTTTGCGATGGAATTATTACCCGCAAACGGACTATATCTATGCAGAAAATACCTTTCTTCACTTAATGTCGGAATCTGTCTGATACGAACATGGTAACTGCTGACTATTCCCCATATCACAACGCAAATAAGGGGAATACACAATATAAAGTAAATAAATTTTGTCCGTTTGATATTCCACAGAACTAAAAACAAGAGCAGTGAAACAAAGATGAGGGCCAACAGAGGAATGTAAATCATTCTTTCGGGGGAAAACGCAAGCAACATGAGAGTATAAAAAGCCGCCGCTAGAGTGATTCCCATTCCCGCGAGAATGCTGACGATCATTTTTATGACTTTTTTCGGCTGCATTTCCATAATGAACACAAAAATCCCATCATCAAAAACGGCAAATTTTGGCAAAAAGAGAAGAATAAGTTCCGACGGAGACAGAAAACTTCTTGTTCTCCGGCTTAAAAAATGAAATTAAAACTTGCCCTTTCCGATTGCTCTGGTAATTGAATCGGTCATAAGGCGGTCATACCATTCATAATTAAAGGGATTTTTGGTTCGGACAACTTCTTTTAACGATACTTCAAGTTTATCTTTGCAAGGTTCGCAGAGATCAAAAGCCGCAAGATGAAAATAATTGCGTCCTGAAGTGGGATTTTCAATTTCATTCTTGCAGACGTCACAAGTCAAAGTTTTCACAATAAACTCCTATTTTTGCCCCAGTCTGTCAAAAAAAACAGAAAGGCGGCGTGTATATTAGACTTCTTCGGAAATTCGGTTAATTCCCTCAGAACTCTATCAAACGTTACCGCGTAAGGGCAACGCAGACCCGCTTATAATAATATTACCTCAATTAGGACAAAATGTCGAGGAGATTTAGCACATTTTCTCTTAAATGTATAATTTACTTTTTCCTCTGTGTAAGAACCATGGCGGGCAGTTTTTATAAAAAGCTCAAAAAAAACAATTTTTTTTTCTTAAACCTCAATCAAAAACCGTTTTGATGCCGTATATATGAAAACGTTTTAAGGTACGAAGATACGGCAAAAGGAGATGGCATGTTTACTCAATTTTTCTATGGAAAGGTTTCTGATAATAAAGACCCTGACCTTCTGAACAGGGTTCGGGTAACGATTCTTGGCGAGCAGGAAGCGGTGAGCGATTGGATTCCGGTAACCGCGCCGTTTGCGGGTCAGGACAATGGGATAAGCGCGCTGCCGGAAGTTGACGACATGGTGCTGGTTGCCGCTATGGACGGGAGTCATATCAAGAAGGCGGTAATTGGGTCCTTATGGTTCAGCGGCGGCGAGCCTCCTGTTACGGACGAAAATACTGACGCGGATTTGAATCAGGACGGGAAGAACAGCCTGATATTTCTTAAGAGCCGAAGCGGAAATATGATGATATTTGATGACAGTGAAGGGGCCGAAAAAATCCAGCTCATTTCTTCCGGCGGGAAATCGCGCTTTGAATTTCTCAACGCCGATGAAATGATCAATCTGGAAACAGAGCTGGATATTACTATCGGCGCGAAGGGACTTATTTCGATTCAGGCGGAAGAAATTGAAATGAACAGTAAGAAGCACATCAATATGAGCGGCGAAGAAATACAGGTTTCCGCCAAAAAGGCGATGGATATTGTTTCAGATAAAGATATGACCATTAAAGGTTCGGGCATTGCCCTGAATTAACACATCATACAGGAGAAAAAAGGGTGGTAAAACAGGAATTGGATATTGAAATATCAAGCGATGGAAACGTCAGCATCAATGTGCAGGGCGCGAAAGGAAGTTCCTGCCTTGATCTTACGAAAGACCTCGAAGAAAGTTTGGGACTCGTTATCGAGCGGGAAAAGAAATCATCATTTTATGAAGAAGATGATCATGAGAGACAAAAGATTCAAGGAGAAAAAATATGAATCAAGATGATGCTTATCAAGATACCATTGAGTTTTATCTTCCGTTGGGATTGATCAAAGACGATAAGGTGTATCGGAGAGGAAAGATGCGGCTTGCGACCACGCGGGATGAGCTTGAAATACAGAACGATGAAAACACCGGATTCAATACACGTTACAGAGACATCATTCTGCTTTCTAAAGTGATTGAAGAACTGGAAGGCCTGTCTCCTGTAAGCATCGAGATGATTGAATCGTTGTTCGAGGCCGATTTTTTGTATCTTCAGCTTTTATACAAGGAACTAAACGGCGAAATGGATTCACATATTACCGCTGTTTGCCCTTTCTGCGGAGAAGAAACCAGAGTGCAGGTTCCAAGCCTTTACAAAGATATGAGCCTGTATGAGCAAAAGGAATGATAATGAATAGTTCAACGGAGATTAAAAACTTGAAGACACAGTATGCGGGTTTGAATCTATACAAAGCGAAGAAAAAAATACGCAGGGAATTTCCAAGTCTGGAAGAAGATCAAATCGATGTTCATTATGAAGAATCGGATTATCCGCGGTTTACGGTTCTCGACTGTTCTTATGATGATGATGCTTCCCGCGGGCATAAGCGGCCGCGGATCAAGCTGAAAGCCGCATCGCCGAATCCAATTCGTCATCTTCCGTCGAATTATCAGGCGAATGATTTTCTCCGCGGCTTTCTCATGATCTTTCAGCATATCATGAATGATACTGCTTTAACGCTGGATACCATGCATGAATATTTCCGCCCCATGGAAAGCCCGCTCACGTTTCTTCCAACCTTGGCGGATTGGCTTGGGATAGAACTGGATAATCTTGGCAGTGAAGATGAGGTGCGCCGTTTTCTGCAATATGCGATTCCGCTCTACCGGTACCGCGGAACGGCGCTCGGCTTAAAGGCTCTGCTCGCAATCGTTACAAAAATGGTTCCCGAAATTCGGGAACAGGTGAATCCGTACAGATCGATGCTGATTCATGATAAGTCCGAAATTGATGTCAATCTTTTTGAAGCGGACAAAGGCGGGAACTGCTTTACCATCTATTTTGATAAAGAGCGGACTTATTTTGATGACGCGCTCATCCGCCGAATATCCAGTATTGTGCAGCAGGAAAAGCCGGTATATACGAAAGCCTTTATTGCGTTTAAGGAAGCGGAAAAACAAAAAAGGAAACGCAGCGTGATTAACGCGGAAAGCTCCATGGATCTAAACGGAGTGATATTCATTTGACTGCTCATTATTGATTGCTGATTGAAAAAGGAGAAATGCTTTATGATAGAACACATTGAAACATTTAAGCGGGCGAACTTTTTTCCGGGATTACAGGCGGGCCCCGCCTACTGGAACGCCATTGAAGATTATCATTTTGAAAAGGAACTCTTGTACAATAAACTGTTTCACGGCTTCGGCATTATTTCCGGCTACCTTGATTCATTGCAGGTTCAGGCGGAAAAAACTAAGGGCGGCCTTATCACGCTTTTGATTGCGCGCGGCGCGGCAATTGACGGAGACGGAAGGCCTTTGTTTCTCTATGAACCGCAGGTATTGGTACTCGATCCTAAAAAGTTTAAAATTCCGTCTACGGTTTATTTGATTATCAAATATGAAGAACAGTTTACGGATTATTATCAGAATAAAGAGAACAATGATCTTCAAGGGTATCAGAAGCGTCTTGAAACAGTGAAGCTGGATATCGTATCTGAAATACGGGAACCGGAACTGGAGATTGAACTTGCGCGTGTCCGTTTGGCGGAAGATGAAGGCGGCGGTTTGAGAGAAATAAAAAACAACAATGATTTTACCGACCCCGGAAACAATACCCTTGATTACCGTTTTATTCCCTGGTCGCCGCGGATAAAAAAAGGCGTATCGTCCTATCTCCTGAAATTTCTCGTGGAGCTTTTGGATTATTCCATAACGGTTGCGGCATCGGGATATGAAGCGCTTCCTTTGCGGCCGCTTCGGAATTTGCAAAGCACCGCGGTAACGGCAAAGATGATCGTTCAATGTGCGGGTATATCTTTTGACGATGTGATTCATTTGATCAATCCATTTTTCGATTTGGATCATCAGGTGCTTTTTGAAATTGCCAAACATGAAAGGGAACATGAAGATGAGGGACGGCTCTATACGACAAAAACGCATTATGAAATAGCGCGGACTGCCATGTATGAATTTGGGGACAGGCTGAAGAGCTTCAATAACAGTTATGAAGAAATCGATTTGATTTTAAAGGCGCACCGGTCTGTTATGCAGGGACTGCGGCAGACATTGATTGCAAAGGAAGTCAGCAGCGACGACATTAAGTACATCAGTTACACCATGCCGCATATTCTTTTGTTCGGCGAAGACCGCTACACACTCGTTGATACCATCAGTCCTGCCTCTAAAGAATCGATGGAAAGCCATCAGTTTGAATTGATTGACTGCGCGCATCCGTCAACGCACAACGAAGCGTTTTTCTATCCTGACGGAAGACTTGTTCACGATACGGTGAAACGCTGGATAGGCGGGACAATGCAGTTCCGTCTCCGAAATATTATCAAGGGAAGAAAAACGCTCATCATCCGCCGCACCGATATTCATCAAGGAAATTATTCTGTGCAGGTTTCTTTGGAAGGCGCGCAGATGAAAACGCTCGACGTGGACGGAATCGACACAAAGAACCGCTGGCGGAATCTTTTTGTGCAGTATGACGAAGGTGAAATCAAAGATCATTCAGCGTTTGTCAAATTTTCGATAGGCGGAAAAGGGAGAGACAATACAGGAACACTTTGGGTATACCAGATTCTATAAGGAGATTTGGCGAAACCCTATACCAATAGGGGAGTATAATTGGCTTGGTTTCATCTTGCTGTCTGTTTTCAATCAACACGAATCAAACAGCGACGGAGGCTGTTCCGCGTCTTCCGCTTTTCGGTTTCGTTTTCTTACGGGAATATGCCCTTCTTTGATGATCTTGTTCCAGACATGAATTCTGTTTAGGGCTTCCACCGGCGTAAGCCTATCGGGATCTATCGCGGTAAGATCATCAAGGACTGTTTGTTCACAAGGAGAATATATTGTTTTTTGCGGCTGTTCTTTCACGGATGGAAGCAAAACGGAAGCATCACTGTTATTGATATTTCTTTCGTTCAGTTTGAGTCTTGCCATAACTTTTTCAGCCCTTTCCAGAATACTTTCAGGAATGCCGGCAAGTTTTGCAACATGCAGTCCGTAAGATTCTTCGGCCGCGCCCTCAACAAGTTTTCGGAAGAATATAATTTCTCCGCCGCGCTCAAGTACCTCCATGGAACGGTTTGCCATTTTGGGGTGCCGTATCATCGAAAGTTCATGATAATGCGTCGCAAAAAGAGTCCTGCATTGAATGCGGCCGAGCAATTCTTCGCAGATTGCCCAAGCGATAGAAAGACCGTCGTTTGTTCCGGTTCCGCGGCCCACCTCATCCATAATAACAAGGCTTCGATTTGTTGCGGTATGAAGGATATGCGCGGTTTCATTCATTTCAACAAGAAAGGTTGATTCACCTCTTGCAAGATTATCGGAAGCCC
>QMCE01769974.1_pt1 | contig 11220 bp, 7 predicted proteins | sample 1821851 | NCBI WGS metagenome assembly QMCE01 (sample SAMN09453174, study PRJNA476694) | Termite gut metagenome, whole genome shotgun sequencing project. | isolation source: worker | host: Odontotermes sp. | place: South Africa:Pretoria | collected 2016-01-28
AAACACTAGTCCAGATAGAGATGTGAGCTATCTGGAATTCGTGCTTTCTAGCTATGAATAATATTTCATAGCGATGTAACCCTCAAGTTTAAAACCTCATTATAGTTTTCTGGTCAAAATTCCTATTAAAGAACAGTGAAACTTAATTTGGTACATTCTAACTTTTCTCTCTATAACTGTGGCCATAAAAAGGCCAGTAAGCTCATGAAAAAAAGGGTTACTCCAAAAAGAAAGAGTGTGGCCCAGAAAAGGACCATTCTGGAAGGAGAGTACCGCTGGTGGTGGTGGTGGTGTTGATGCTCTTGGTGGTGGTGGTGGTGCTGCTGCCATTGCTGCTCCTGCTTCTGCTATGGTGCTGAAAATATCTCTGTAAAAAACAAGAGCGACGATTTGTGTTGAAATATGCATAAATTTACAATTATATACATCAATTCATCAAGTGTATAAACATCTTCTACCGTAACAGTATACTGATAATAATGGGTAGGAGGAATTTATAAAAATGTGCAATTCATGACCTATGCTAGGGTGCCGCCATTTTTATCACATTTTTACACTGTGAATTATTATTGTATGTCTTCATAAAATAAACAGCTCATAAGTTATAAAAATTTCTTCAGCATTCTTATTAGGATAACCAGGGAAATGGCTAAGATATTTTCTCATTTTAAAGGTCTCCGTGAGCATCATGTTGCTTGTAAGCTATAGGTTCAAAGATTATGCGTTAAATTACAATTGTAACAATGTGTAGTGTTAAAAGATGCTTAACAATTGATCTCTGCATTTTATCATCATAGTGAACTTCCATGTTTTGTATTATTAGCAGAATCAGCGGCATTCTTTTACATAAATACCAATGACTGATTGGTGTACAGAATGGACATACAATGGTTTGTACTGGATATGTACTGACTGTCTATATATTATAAAGATGAAATTGGAACCTCAAAGGGAGGGATGAAGGGAATTTTATGTGATATATTACTATATATTTTCTAATTATAATTGTCATAAGCAGAAATAGCTCTTTCACACAAAGCTGTGGGCCACCTGATGAATAATTTAAAGCAATTACTTATATACTGTATATCCTACAGTATACATACAAAGTTGTGACCAGATGGACATTGTTAAGGAAGCGCACACAAGTCGTTCTTCTGCAGTCTGCTGATGAGGAAGCTGATGGTGCTACTGGTGGTGGTTGTGGTGCTGCTGCTGCTGCTGCTGCTGCTCCTGGCCTGAAGATGTTCAAAACATCTCTGTAACAAACAGAGATGAGACTGGTGATAAAAGAAGTACATTACCCAGATACAACATTTTAAATGAACTTCACCCTTTAAAGCAGGCCTGATTAACTTTCGATGTGGTACAGGGAACTTGTGCAAAATTCGGTCTGCATGCAGGCAGCATGAAATTTGACACAAAGACTTGAAGCAAAGACAGTAATGGATGTACTTACCCATTAAATGCCAGTTCCCATAGGGAAATTTCTTCCGATCGGGCCGCCGCCGGGCAGTAAGAAACGGATGTTGATCCCGCGTGTCAGGAGGTGGCCCTGCCAAGTGGTGATATGCTTTCCAGCTGGGTTGTTCTGCTGGCTGGCTGTCGCCACTGGCTTGTGCAGCAGCTTGAGGCTCTTCCTGCCAACACAAACAGTACTGTTAGTGATGGATGGAAATGATACATATTGACCAGGAGAGATAACAACATCTTATTTGTAATGGTGTTCTGGTTTAACGTTCTAAACAATAATAGGGTTTTGCTAAATCATTTCTAGGGAACATGGCTGCCACCATCTTTAGGGTAACTGAATTACAGAGCATCGTTAATGACCTCAAGAATCTATTTGAGAGTGTTTTCAGGTTCACTGGTTTTATTTTTGTATACGTCTTCTGTCCCGTGGCAAAAAATTTCAAGACATTAAGAAGGGCTTCAGAGTTCTTTGGTTAATGTCAGAGGAGGAAAAAGCAGCAGGTATTGTGTAGCAAGTACACAAATATCAGGACACCTGAACACAGTTTCCTGTATGTCAGTACCAGCACTCCCCACTGCCAGTATATACTTCAAGTTTTCTGCACACTCTTTCTGTTAAGGGGTAACAAATTATTCTGTCGGTAAATTATGCAACAGTGCAAAGGGCATATCAGTGTGCTGAATCAAAGAGGGAGAGGACATACGCACTTGCTAGATCGTCACACAACGGCTGTCAGTGTCCCGCCGTCATGATCTATCATTTTATAGTGTGCATGGAGGCCATATCTGAAGTTGGCTTGTATAAACCTTCATGTCACAGCTTGAGCTAAGAACATACATTGACGTAATGCACTTTATCTGTAGCTCTGCCAATCCCCTAAGGTCCATGAAAGAAAAACACTTCTTTACCTGCTAACTGAACAAAAGCGTCTCAGGATATTCTGATTTATGGAGTTGGTTATCCTAACTGTATTTCAGACTTTGCGGCATGACAGAATTTTTGTATAAGCTTCTTGAAGGAGTCTTAAAAAAAATAAACACATAGAGGGTGCCACATTGCTGCCACTGCACCTTCAAATATGAAGCCATGTCTCATCCTAAAGCAGTTTCCATTCGATTACTCCCAATGAAAGTCAAGTGTTGGGTCACAACCATAAAACAGCAACTGAGATTCATGTGACTAGGTAATGCTTACCTTCTGATGTTTTCTAGCCTCAGTTTTCTTGGCAGCCACCTGAGCATATGTCACGGGCTGCTCGTTAGGCCCTGCTGGTCTGTGTGGCCTTGGATCTTTCTTCTGCTCTGACATCCTGTGATAGAAACACATTAATAATTAGTATGAAGTTAAGAGTCATCATCTCCCATGTAAACAGGGGAGAGAACTATACATGAAGAGTGGAATGGAAAAATTAACTTAGAACTCATTGAAATGTATTACAAGTTCCGATTGTATGTTTTTAGCCTTCGTTATCCAGCATGGAAAGTGCATGTGCCGTAATATATTGTCAAGCCTGGCTTGTCTGCCTGTACCATATTTTTCCACATTATCTCATAAGCAGCACGATTTTCAGAAAAACGTTATTGAACATAAAATACGTGTTTTGATTTCTCTACAACTTTGGTCTGAAACATTTCTCATTATACAAATGACTGAGCAAGATATCATAAATGTACCACTTAATCTTGTCACATTTTAATGAAACTTGAATTTTCTTGACAGAGATTCGAAATATATTGAAATATCAAATTTTATGAAAACCCTTCCAGTAGGAGCCGAGTTGTTCCGTGGGGACTGACGGGAAGGCGGACAGACATGACAAAGGAAATAGTTATGTTTTGTAATTTTGTGAACGCGCCGAACACTGCACTTTATATTGTGTCTAAATAACTTTCTTTAGAATGTTCAAACTTACGGTTTTCGTTCCCCGCCTTCCTCGTTCCTTCTGTACATATGCTCCTTTCGAGTTTCCGTACTGCCCTTTGTTTTATAGGCTATTTCCATGGTCCTGGAAACCCTCTTAGTTTTGGCTGCATCCTGCAAGAGATGAACATTTTATGTCAACACCAATACTTTGTAATAACACCACAACAAAAGCTTAAATGTTTTAACTCATTTTTTGATTTTTAAACTCTATACAAAATCATGTTTTTGCTAATGTCATTTCTAGGGAACATGGCTGCCACCATCTTTTGGGTAACTGAATTATGAAGCATGGTTTATGACCTCACGAATCTATTTGAGAGTGTTTTCAGGTTCACTGGTTTTATTTTTGTATACGTCTTCTGCCCCACGGCAAAAAAATTTCAAGAGATAAAGAAGGGCTTCAGAGTTCTTTGGTTAATGTCAGAGGAGGATAAAGCAGCAGGTATTGTGCAGCAAGTACACAAATATCAGGACACTTGAACACAGTTTCCTGTAAGTCAGTACCAGCACTCCCCACTGCCAGTATATACTTCAAGTTTTCTGCACACTCTTTCTGTTAAGGGGTAACAAATTATTCTGTCGGTAAATTATGCAAGGGCATATCAGTGTGCTGAATCAAAGAGGGAGAGGACATACGCACTTGCTAGATCGTCACACAACGGCCGTCAGTGTCCCGCCGTCATGATCGATCATTTTATAGTGTGCATGGAGACCATATCTGGAAGTTGGCTTGTGTAAACCTTCATGTAAAAGCTTTAGCTAAGATCACACATTGACGTAACGCACTTTATCTGTAGCTCTGCCAATCCCCTAAGGTCCATGAAAGAAAAACACTTCTTTACCTGCTAACTGAATAAAAGCTTCTCAGGATATTCTGATTTATGGAGTTGGTTATCCTAACTGTATTTCAGACTTTGCAGCATGACAGAATTTTTGTATAAGCTTCTTGAAGGAGTCTTAAAAAGAATAAACACATAGAGGGTGCCACATTGCTGCCACTGCACCTTCAAATATGAAGCCATGTCTCATCCTAAAGCAGTTTCCATTCGATTACTCACACTGAAAGTCAAGTGTTGGGTCACAACCGTACAAGAGCAACTGAGATTCGTGTGACTAGGTAACGCTTACCTTCTGATGTTTTGTAGCCTCAGTTTTCTTGGCAGCCACCTGAGCATATGTCAGGGGCTGCTCGTTAGGCCCTGCTTGTCTGTGTGGCCTTGGATTTTTCCTCTGCTCTGACATCCTGTGATAGAAACACATTAATAATTAGTATGAAGTTAAAAGTCATTATCTCCCATGTAAACAGGGGAGAGAACTATACACGAGGAGTGGAATGGAAAAATTAACTTAGAACTCACTGAAATGTATTACAAGTCCCGATTGTATGTTTTTAGCCTTAGTTATCCAGCATGGAAAGTGCATGTGCCATAATATATTGTCATGCCTGGCTTGTCTGCCTGTACCATATTTTTCCACATTATCTCATAAGCAGCATGATTTTCAGAGAAACGTTATTGAACATAAAATACGTGTTTTGATTTCTCTACAACTTTGGTCTGAAACATTTCTCATTATACGAATGACTGAGCAAGATATCATAAATGTACCATTTAATCTTGTCACATTTTAATGAAACTTGAATTTTCTTGACAAAGATTCGAAATATATTGAAATATCAAATTTTATGAAAACCCTTCCAGTAGGAGCCGAGTTGTTCCATGGGGACGGATGGGAAGGTGGGCAGACATGACAAAGCAAATAGTTACGTTTCGCAATTTTGTGAACGCACCTAAAACTGCACTTTACATTGTGTCTAAATAACTTTCTTTGGAAAGTTCAAACTTACGGTTTTTGTTCCTCGCCTTCCTTGGTCCTTGTGTAGATACGCTCCTTTCGAGTCTGAGCGCTGTCCTTGGCTGCGTATGCTGTTTCCAGGGTCCTGGAATCGCTCTTAGTTTTGGCTGCATCCTGCAAGTGAGGAACATTTTATGTCAACATTATATGTATACTAGAGGGAAATGAGAATATGTACAACCGAAATGAACTTTGAGTTTTTCTGGATATGACACCATGTCAATTGGTAAGTTGCTACTGATCTCTAAGTAGTCTAAAATGTTCTTGAACTGCATTAATCCTCAAGGTTTACGCAGCAAGCTTCTCAGGAAAGCCGGCAATTTTTCTTCAATTGCCGCGGCTTCACATGCAAGTATAAAATCAATGGGAATGAATAACTGAAACGAAAGCAGTTGTCCTTATGTCATGAAAAGCCACACATAGGGGAAATAGATGTATAGCTGTACTCTTTCTTTAGCTTCGGCGCTACAGGAGTGTGGGTGGTCAAATGCACAGGCATTTGTCACGTCAATGCATTCAGCTGCAAAAGCTTAAATAAACACACCATTAAAGCAGCTGTAAAGTATATCAGAAGTACTGAGTACAGTGACAAAACTGTCATTTAGATGATGCTATGGTAAGAATAATACTGCACTCTCTGATCTTTGAATTCTACTCACCTTGTACCATAGCAGCTCATCACGCATGTCCCTCATTTTTAATAACATGCGACGATTTTCCTCTTCTAAACGGGGAACCAACGATTTTTCTTTTTCCATCAGGTCTTCTATTTTGTCCTGTTAAGGAAAGTGACAATTCATTATAGATTAAGGCATAAAAAATCACAGAACATATATGACAAATACAGAACTAAACGGCCTCAGTTTGGCGACAAACTTCCCAAAATTTCAATGCAGTAAAAGGGACAATTAATGAGTACTCTATTTGCATTTGGCAACAATTAGCGACTTGAGTACCGGCTGGACAGTGCTTGGTCTGGAATCTATTATCGGCAGTGTGATACATCCTGCAAGTCGTCACATCGGCCATGCTGGTTGCTGGACCCGCGCAGTCTCAAACTTGCTGGGTTCTCAAGCAAATTCTCAAATGCATTTAGCTGAATGCTAATCTACAGCTAACCCAGAGATTAAGAATTCCTGAGGCTATGCCTCTGTTGCCCCTTTAAGTCTATGTCACGCCTTTCAGAGTTGAATGCAGACAACATTTTAAGCTACATACTTTTTAACCAATGTTACGTTAAACATGAGTTCAAAGAGCCATACAGGAAGGTATTGACGAAAAGAAACTCTATCAGGACCCCCATAGTCAGTTTGCATGTAATCTGTCCCTGAAGATGAGAAGTATCTTGGGAGACCTTGGCACAGATGGAAGTGTGTTATTTAAATTTTTTTTCTAGGAAAGAGTGAATATTTTGCATTGAATTAATCTGGTTTACAATTTGGACGAAGGACGGGGGTTTTTGTTTTGTTTTCTTTTTTTTTTTTTTGGCGAAAGATGAGAGGCTTGTCGGAGTCACCAAACTTCCTTCAATTAGTGCCACACAAACTAAGATATCTAGATGTAAACCCGGCAAATTTGGAACAAGAATATTTATATTAAGTTGCACTAGACAATAAAATTATGAACACAACAAAGTGAAGATTCAATTGCTGAAGGATGTAGGTCCTTTGCTAAACAATTACTGGTTTCTAAGCAGTCCAAGCATATCTCAAATTCAGACAATGACCTCACAATACTTTAACTTTCATCAAAAATGCTCAATCTCAAGTATCACAACTTATAACATGGCTTGTGGTAAACTTAATACATTCCACGTCAGGGCATTAAAGGAATATTTACACTTAAGTAGTGAACCAACAAATGCACAGTGGGAAAATATGCTTTAACATACATTATCACCTACACAGTTTGGTCCCTTTTGTGACCATATTCAGGGCTGTATTACAACAATACATATGATATACAGACAGTTATGCAATTTGGCAATTTGTTTATATTTCATCAGTATTCTTGTAACAGCACACCGACAATGGTCGCAAAAGCGATCGAAGCAAGTAGATGAAGATAATATGTGTTAAGGCATATCTTACCAGTGTGCACTCTTGGTTCAGTACATTAATGTAAATGATCTGTAGTAGTCAGATGTGTAAAATATGGTTTGCAACCACCTGAGCAGTCAAGTGGTTTGCAGAATGGTTTGACCTGTTGAATATGTAAACATACTGAGCCACATGAACCTGCTAATATGTCTCTGTTCCAATGGTTAAGTTATTAAAGTTGTTTTCTTAAGCAGACAGGCATAGTATGTCTGACCGTTGGTTGATAAGGAATGGCATGGAGTCATTTGTGCTAGGTCACGGTGTATTTCATTGTTTCCTCTGTGCATTTTGTCAATTGACACCATGACTGTCACTGATGCAGACTGTTTTCAATCATGCTAATTAAAAGACTAATTACAGGTTTTGGTGATATGGAGTGGATTAGGCAGGCTAAGGATAAAGTGAAGTGGTGGACCTCAGCGATATGAGAGTACTACATGACACTTGGGCAGTACTTACATTCAGGCGCATAATCTTCCTCTTGTAATCTTCTTGCAATCTGGACAGCTTCCTATTTTCTTCTTTCAGCTTCCGTATAGTCCAATCATCAACTTTGGCACTGTGGGAGAAATGTATCAATTAGTATTCATCATTCAAGAAACACTCTGTGTAATGAGAATGGAGATTGAGGCATCTGAAACTGTCTGTTGACCAGATGGTTGCAATGTAGCCCATGCTGATAGTTTGTATATGTGAGTAAATATTCAGCTTTGAATTTTATATTCACAAGATAAACAAACAAACATATTAATCAGATCTTTCTTAAATCAATACTTCTGCCATGAAGTGTTTAATATCTACTGTGTGTTAATGGAGACAGTATAGACACATTCACCATCAACTGATCTGTGGTAGACGAACGAACATATTTCTGGAAAACAATCAGCACTAGAGGCATAAACACTGATTAAATGAAGATGAAAAATTGGATTTTATCAAACATCTGGTATCTTCTGTAAATATTTTGCCTGGTACATCACTTACGTCAGCAGTATGTCTTTATTCATACCTGCCGTTTTCTTCTGTCTGCGTTTCGCAGTCAACTATTTTGTTCCTTCCAGCAGTGGCTTCCGGCTTAGTGGTCTTTGAGTCTCTCTCAGTGGTCAGAAATTCTTTCAAAAAATCCGCAACTGATGACACTTGTTGTTTGCAATCGCAGTCGTCCGACCCGTAATAGTAGGAGAAGTTTCAGAATGTTAGCATTATCGGTTGACCACAGTGCTGCAGTGCACAGGGCACAAATATTCCAATATGGGATATTTAAGTACTCTGCACTGAATTCTATTTTTGTTATTAAGTGTTTTTAATATGTGCAGTGTGAAGGTGTAAGCAACATAAATTCCTATCACCAATAATACTAACACACTGAAATATGAACATACCAATTGACGACAGGCTCCTCTGTATGTTTCCTCACTTGCTGCTCCAGGACGTCCACGTTGTGCAGCAACCCTTCCTGTAATTTTCTGGAGATTTCCAGCTCCTCCTGTTAACAAAAACAGATTCAAATAATAGCTGTGTTGTCCAGAACCAAAAACAGTACATGTAGACTGGCAAGTAATGAATTGTGCTTTATTTTCACAAGATGCATGAAATGGGAGCATAATATTGAGATAATTTCAATCTTTCAGATTTTTTCCAGTGAGAATAAATTGATTTTGATAAAATTTAGCCCTGGATATCTATATATAGACTTACTGACAAAGCTTATTTAGGTGTGTGCGTGTGTGTATTTCAAGGAATCTCTGTTTTACGTTCAACTGAATTGTAGTACACTACCAAAAAAAAAGTATACATAATAAAAAATTATTGGGATGTTACTGGTTTATATTATTATTCAATAATTTTCTCATCACGGATATTGGCCCAGGATATTTTAGTGCCCTAAATCAAAACCTAAGATTTGACATTCTGACATTTGTCACTAACAATATTGCCCTTTCCTGGGAACTGACGACATGTTGTCTGGAACTTACATTACTCTGTGCTTAGCCATCTACCAGAATACACGGTGTCATAGTGCAAGAGACAGCAGTGTTCACAGTCCTGAACACCATATAAATATTATTATTTATTTGCAATGCTAGCTGTTGGTGACTGAAATTCCAGCTAGCATGTGGCATCAATTGCCACACGAGAGCATAAATTTGAGTTTACACGAGTGTCAAAGCTACAACACTTAGGGGAAGCAGAATAAAATGTTGCATGAGTCAAACTGAAACTTCAGAATTTTCCTGTATATGTACTTATCCAACCCAAACCTTGCAAAGGAGGGAGTGATCGACGCCCTAGATATATTATCCGTACCAAATTTTGAGATGTTACATTAACATGGCGCTGCAGTTAAATGAACATGTAACAAATGCCTAAGTGTTGGCTGTTGCCAAATGAACAGCTGTGTTGCTGAGTTCAGCTGATTCAGGTTATGCACATTTCATTGCTGTCCACAACCAACCACCTATGACAGGCCATTCTCATCTTACTGCAGCTGGCTGTGAACGAACTGTCTAAGAGTATTTTGTAGTGGTGGCCCACAATAATACTCAGTACTAGAGTCGACTGTGTGTAGGGATTACTTACTTCTAGTTCCCGGATCTTCTGGTTCTTCACTTCCAGTTGGCGTTCAAATTCTTCTGCAGCACCACCACCATCCATCCTGAGAGATAAATATATGAGTTAGTACTGAGCATTAAGTACTGTCTTCTGGCACTTAAGTATTGATGGGGCGTCTCATGAAGTTGCACATTTGTGTTGACTAGACTGTAGCAGTGTATTGCTTACATTCTTCTGGGGGACAATTAAATTCATTACATTGAATATTTATCACTACAAAACAAATCAGCATATTCTTTAGCTTTATTTACCATGCACATTGTGATATATAATTTAGATATCAAGTCTCTGATATATGTACACACTTTTGCAAACAGTCATTCAGGTCCTAACGCTCATTTACCATCAGTACACAGCAAGCTGGCAGTAATTAAAATGTAGTTTCCAAAAACCTGTAAATTTTAAAAAGTGTATAGCAGTTAGCAGAAGTACATTTGTCCCCTTTGTTTGAGCTCAAGTTCTACAGGTGCCCTAATGCATATTAAAACTAGCATTATTTCCCTTCCTATTCATCATACTGATTTATACTGAATTTATTGCGTCCTTTATGTCTATTATCCGACGGTCTGCTTCTTAGTTCGATACACTCTTTCCATGTTACACCCTGCCTTAGAGCTGCAGACTTGCTGCTTTGCTGCCTGTGACCTCTAAACATAGACTGAAACATGGCCAGTTAGGTGTGTGAACGTATCTGAAGGAAACAAGAGAGAAACAAACACGGGAGATGTACTAAAATTGATATACCATTGCTTTTTTCTTGCTGTGTATCTTGTATGAGGCCAGAAGGTGGATTGATTAATTAAGCCGAATGAAAATGTTTGTTGTGTTTGGCTGAAAACTTAACATTTATCCTCAATTTCAAATAACAGTTTCCACGTATGCTGAGAATTGACCAAGAGGCAACAAAGTCCTGCAAAATAGCCATCAGTCAGAGAAATTATTGTTAAATAAACCGACAAAATACTTCAGAATTCTGTATGTGCTGTCGTGTAACCCAAAACTACAAGTCTATACAGACTGATCCAGCTACAGGGAAACACTTGCGTGTGTACAGCACGTAATGTTCTGGTCACCTCGACATTGTGTGATCAGCTAAGTGGAAACATAAACACTCGCTGCCAACAACAACATTTCAAAATAGCCAACTTGTAACCTTCACTGACTGATCAGTAGTCATTTAATACCTCCTGGTCAGGTCCACAATCGTTGCAGCATCGCAGGTGCGTGGTTCCTCCGTGGCAACGCACGCATCAACGT
>QMCE01002040.1_pt1 | contig 11219 bp, 9 predicted proteins | sample 1821851 | NCBI WGS metagenome assembly QMCE01 (sample SAMN09453174, study PRJNA476694) | Termite gut metagenome, whole genome shotgun sequencing project. | isolation source: worker | host: Odontotermes sp. | place: South Africa:Pretoria | collected 2016-01-28
GGGCCGTACGCCAGGTGGCGGCGGAAAGCACTGTGCTAAATCCCCTTCTTCTAGAAGGGGTGGCAGGCCGCGGCACTGTCGTTTCCGCAAGAGATAATCTCACGCGGCCTGACGGGGTAGTGCTTGCCAAAGAAATCGTCACCCCGTACAAGTGCAACGTTGATACGGGTCCACTACCCCGTCGGCGGGCGGAACCATTGACGCTTGCCGAAGGCCCCACGCAGCCCGCCGCCACCCGGCCGCCGTCCCTGGGTCCTTCGCCAGCGAAGGGGAATTTCTTGGGTGCTTTCGATATCTGGCCGACGTCCCTGTGTCCTTCTGGGAGAATGGGAATAAGTGCAGAGCTTGAGCCGTTCTCGAGCATGAGAAACGTGCACATTAAACCGAGTATATTACATAGTTTGTTCGCGGTGGTGTTCGGGTGTGTACTGAGTGTGAGTACCCCAAGAACGGCACCCGCTGCAGAAATTCCCGACACCTACGAACGCATGAGCGCTGTCGAACTAAGCGGTGTATATTTTGATTCTGGGGTTGATTATACTTCTAATACGGCATTCAGGTTTACATACAGACGAACAAACAGCGACCCAACTATGGCCTGTTGGATAACTGGCAGTGTGCCTAATGGAAGTGGTACGCATGCTGCTTTTTATGTCATGCCTTCAAGAGATACTGGGGCAGGGACAATGTATTTTTCATCTATTCCAGGTGCTGCGGCTAACTATAACCCGCATACAGGAGTATCTTTTATAGAATACAATCGGCATGAAGACAAGATAGTTCTTGATGGGCATACTTTCACATATACAGAACCGGCGGATATATTTAGTGGAAGATTATTTATTGGTGGCAGATATACTACTGCGGGAACTGGTGGTCCAGGATGTAATCAGACTCGGTTGTTCAGTGCAAAATTTTGGAAAGGCGGAGTTTTATATCGTGACTATGTGGTGGTCAAGGAACGCACAGGTTCGCAAAGATGTGGCCTTTTTGACCAAGTAAATGGGACATTTCTGCCTGCAAAAGTTGGTACGCCAACTTGCAGAACCTTTGCCGAAGAACCCTGGAGAATATAGAATTAACCCATGGCGGTTGCGTGTGGGCATAAATAAGAGTCACAGATTACGTAAAAAAGGCGGGATTGTCCCGCCCTTTTGACAATCCTGCAACTTTCTTTTTAGTCCGTGATGACCGGATGGCTTTGGTCGTCTGCGCCTTGTGGCATGAAACGGGCCAAGTCCATTATATTTGCTCCGGTAGAACTCAGAATTTTCGCAAGGCTCTGCGTATTTGGCCAACGTTCCTGACCTTCTCGCGAATAGCGTTTGCTTTTATTAAAAGTTGTTGCGTCAAGACCACTGTTCTTTGCAAGTGCCGAACACGACATGCCGCGATTGGCTGCAAATAATTCAATGGCGTTCCATATATCCGAATGAGTCATGGTTCCCTCCTTCCCTTGATTCCTAGGATTGCGTTCTAATTATGAGGGATTCTTTTCCATTAATCAATCGGAATGAAATCCGTATTTTTTTTGCGCTTGGATTTGAAAAAATCTTTCAGAAGTTTTGCGGACTCGACCGCAAAGTCTGACTTCTCTATAACCGTTGGTTTCCAAAGGTGCGCGTCATTTTCGTATACCTTTGCGTTATGCAATATGCCGCCTCCTTTAATGTCTTGGGCCGCAAATATTATTCTGGGTATTCGTGCAAGTGAAAGTGCTGTGGCGCACATAGCGCAGGGTTCAAGTGTTACATAGATTTCGCAATCATCTAAAAATTTTTTTCCAAGTTTTTTACTTGCGCGGTTAATTGCAACTATCTCTGCGTGAAATGTTGGATTTTTTTTAAGTTGCACAAGGTTTTCGGCGCGAGCTATTACCTTGCCGTTTTGTACAATGACTGCACCGATTGGAACGTCGTCATGAGCCGCTGCTTTCTTGGCGCAGCGCAAGGCTTGTTTCATAAAATCCGCCGGGGCGGGTTGTTTTTTTGTCATTTTCGGATATAATTTACACTATGGATTCAAATTTGCAAATTATTTCGGGTTTGTGGCGCGGAAAAAAACTGTACCTGCCCGGCGGAGCCCGTCCGTCACAGAACAAGGCAAGGATTGCCTTGTTCAATATGTTGAACGATTTGGGATTGCGTCCCGGCGTTGTATGGGATGCGTTTGCTGGAAGCGGGGCGCTTGGTATAGAGTGCTTGTCGCGCTGGCCAGACGTCCGTGTGATTTTTACTGATTTAAATATATCAACAGTGCAAAAAAACATTTCGGTTTTGCCGGGGCTTGCATCAAGGGTAACGGTGGTCAAGGATGACGCGCTTGCGGTGGTAAATAAATTTGCCGGTGATGCAGATTTAGTCTTCGTCGACCCGCCTTATGACAGTGATTTGGCCGAAAAATTTGTTACCCAGTTTTTTAAAGCTGCGAAACAGGGCGCAATTGTTGTTGTTGAATCTGACTCGACATCGCCAGAATTTTTACCCGCGGGTTGCGTTGTTTTAAAAAACAAAACTTTTGGTCGTGCGAGACTGCGGATTTTGCAAAAATCATAAGGGACGAGACATGGGGAAAACTGTTTTGTCAGATTCGCAGAATACGGCCGCCAATCCCGCTATGAATGTGTGGGTCCAAGCCAATGCCGGAACAGGTAAGACAAGCGTTCTTATCCAGCGCTTGTTACGTATTTTATTTAGAAGTGATGATGAAAATACCGGTATTTTGTGTCTTACGTATACAAATGCGGCGGCGGCAGAAATGCGTTCAAGAATTCTTGGTTCGATAATGAATTGGGCGACTGCGAGTGATGAAGAGCTTGCGGATATGCTGGACGGAGTCGCCTATTCAATGGTCCCGAGTGCCGAGGACCTTGTGCGCGCCCGAATGATTTTTTACAAGGTCATAGATAACCCCGAGATAATAAAAATAAAAACCCTGCATGGTTTTTGTGAAGAAATATTGCGTCGTTTTCCGATAGAGGCGGGCATTTCTCCGTCATGGTCCCTGGTGTCAGACGCGGCACAAAAACGACTTCAATCGGACGCTTTTGAAAAGCTTGTAAATTCTAAAAATTCAGACCAAGTGACCAATGCTTTTTCAAGAATTGTTGGCAAGGTTTCGGAGTATTCACTGGACGGACTTCTTGGTATTTTGACAATGCGATATAAACAGTTTTTTACTGTTACAGATTTGATTAACTTTCGCAAACAGTTTGTTGATAATATTGGATGTTTTCTTGATTTGTATTCTTCTATACAGGCTGAAATATCGCATGCAGAACTGCAAAAAATTGTTGATATGGCGGTGGCAGAGCAAAACTCGTTAAAAAAGCCGGTAAAATATCTTGATGAAATTATCATAAAAGCAAAACAATTCATTGATAATTCCATAAATTTTGCAGAATATAAAAAAGCATGGCTTACGGCCGATGAAACCAAGATTTCGAATGTTGCAAAAAAAGATTTTCTTGTGCCAGAACAAGACCGAGTTTATGCGTTGCGTCAGCGTGAAATTAACCAAGAAATTTTTGAAGATACGGTCGCATTGTTTGATTTGTCCGCGGCGTTCGCCGCGACTTATTCTGACTTGAAAAAAGAAAGGGCGGTTCTTGATTTTGACGATTTGATTTTATATGTGCGTCGATTATTTTCAAGTCCTGATTCAATGGGTTGGGTTTTGTCGCAGTTGGATTTTTGCACTGACCATATACTTGTGGACGAAGCCCAAGACACTTCACCGGAACAGTGGGATATTTTGAAAGCATTTACAGCTGATTTTTTCGTAGAAGGCGACAAGGGTCGCTTTATGTTTGTGGTTGGTGACACCAAACAGTCTATATATGGCTTTCAGGGCGCAGACCCGGCGGCATTCGAGGCAAGCCGGGAATACATTGCCGCACAAATAAAAAACAATTCGCGTAAAATAAATGATGTGGGGCTTGTGCAAAGTTTTCGCAGTACGAGGGCGGTTTTGGAAACGGTGGACCATTTTTTTAACAGCTTGCCGGGTTTCGAAAATAATGAACATAAGTGCTTTCGTGCGGACACGGCGGGATGTGTAGAGCTTTGGCCGTTGCGTGCAAAGACGGATGATAAAACTGCGGCTGTTTTGCGTCGCGAGTATACGCTTGAAATAGCTGACAAAATAGTGGCCGAGATAGCGTCTGGGACCAAGCCTGGTGACATAATGGTTCTTGTTCAGCGTCGAAATCCCTTTGCGTCGCCTTTGGTGGCAGAGCTTAAAAAGCGTGGAATTTCGGTTGCGGGCAGTGACCGCATAGTTTTGCCAGAGTTCCCAGCTATAAGAGATTTGCTTAATCTTGTGCGCTTTTGCACGGATGAAACAGATGATTACTCGCTTGCGTGCGTTCTTAAATCTCCGCTGGTCGGTTTGTCAGAGGCTGATTTGTACGACGTATGCAAAGCACCAGGCGAAAATTTGTTAAGTAAACTTGCAGCGGTCTGCCCAAGTATTCATGCCAAGCTCGTTGAATTTCGGGAGTGGTCGGAAAGCCTTGCGCCGTATTCGTTTTTTATGAAGCTCTTGAATACCGACGGTCAAAGACAAAAAATGATAGGGGCGCTGGGGACCCAGATATTGGAGCCTTTGGAAGAATTTTTGACAATATGTTTGTCTTATGAAAGAACGCAGCCCGGTGGTCTTCGTCACTTTATAAAATGGTTTATCGAAGGTGGCGCAGAAATCAAGCGGGAAACAAGCCCAGAAGAGGGCGTTCGCATAGCGACGGTGCATGGCAGCAAGGGGCTTGAGGCCAAGGTAATCTTTTTGATTGATACGGTGCGAACTCCGCGAGATAAGCCGGACCCGCTAGTCGTGCTGGGCAAGGGGGGGGCGTGGCTTTGGGCGGCCCGCGGTGGAAGTTCCGAGCGTTTGAACGCTGCGAAAGAGGCCGCCTTGCAAGAAAAAATGGCCGAATACTGGCGCTTGCTTTATGTGGCCATGACAAGGGCGCGGGATAAATTGTATATATACGGAATGTCGCAAAATAAAACGGCTCCGTCTGATTCGTGGCATTCAAAACTGTTTGAAATCCTGCCGTCCAAGCACGATGCCCAAAACGGAGACTGTATAAAGGTGCGGTGTATATAGTTATGCGTGCCGAGTGGAGCACGGTCGTCTGTACGCAGTTCCCCTCCTGTGGAGGGGTGCGGCGAAGCCGCGGGGTGGTTCTTGTAGGTGTTTACCATAATCCACATAGTTCATATTTTTTCCAAAACGAAATTATGTGGATTACCATAAGGCCAGCAAAAGAAGCGCCCCGGCCTCCGCACTCCACAGGAGGGGAACTGCGTACAGCAAACCCAGAGTTCACTCGGGGCGCATGATTCTATACACTGTACGCTAGTTAAGTCTAGTGTATATTTGCCCAAGTTCTGTTTTAAGTAATATGTTTTTTAAAGACTCGCCATTATCGGTCTGGTTTGCTCCGTCAAGAATTTTTTCAAAGCTGCGCACAAACTGGGACGCTTGGCTGCGGAAAACAGAGTCTTTTTTTATCATCTCTTGAACTTTTTTCTTGTCCGCCATACCAAGCATTTTTGCGAGCCATTTACTGAATATTGCCGTATCCCCGCCGTGGTATTTTTGCCACACTGTATCGGGTATTTCTGCGCCTGTTGCTTTGGTTAAATCAAGTGATTGTTCGTGCATTTTTGCCAGAGACTTTTCCGTTTGTTTCAAAAAATCCTGGCTGCTTATACGGCCGTATGAAGACTGGCTTGGGGTGGCTGTTTTCATTGCTTCCATGGGTGCAGTAGCTCGTGCGACTGCAATTTGTTTATTAAGGTCCTGCATCTTTTCTGCCGCGTCCGCATAGTCTGACAAAAGGTCCATCATTTGCTGGCGCGACTGGGATGACAATATTTCCATTTTTTTGGATGATTCAGTAATTCCGGCCATGGCTGCACCTGCGGACGAGTTCAAGATTTCAATTTTATCATTTATATTTGATATAAGATTCTCAAGATTCTCGCCCATCTCTGCGCTGCCCTGGGAAAGACCGGGAAGTGCCGTATAATACTTTTCTATGAGTTCCGACAATGGTGCAATCTGGGCGGTGGTTTCTGCAGACATTTTTACAAGATTTTCAGACTGGGTGGTCAGATGTTCATGAGCTTCGTTCATCTCTATAAGGGTTTCGCGAACGCCGGTTGCCATTGCGCGAACGCTGTCGGCAAAGGCGCCCGCAGATGTACGGGTGTTTTCAAGCGTAGTATTGGCAACCACGGCGACGGCCGAAAGTTCCGATGTAATTCCGCCGCTGAACTCTTTTATTTCGCTGTTGAACTTGTTTGACAGCATGGTCAGCTCGCCCGAAACTGTTCTTGCTGCGGACTCTATATTAGCCGAAGATTCCATAAGTTGATTAGACGCCGCCGCAAGTTTCCCAACTTGTTTTTCAATTGATGATTCTGCTATGCGTATTTGGCCCCCAACCACGTTCGCGGTGTTCGCAAGTGTATTCATTTGGGTATTAAGTGTGGTTTTTGCTTGTTTCGAAAAGGCTTCCATTTTATTAATCTGTTGGCCCATTAATCCGTCGTTAGTTTTCATTACGCTTTCATAATCTGCGGCGGAATTTTTTACCGCCACAAATCCGTCTTTGACAGTTTCGGACAATTGTGCAAGGTTTTTTCGCATATCGTCAAGGGCACCGGTAAGCTCGTTCATTTGTGCAGTGTTCGCGCTGGACTCGTTGCCGAGTTGTTCCGACAGAGTTTTTCCTGATTCTATCCAGCCTTCTATATGGTTTTGAAGTTCAAGTGTTTTTTCGACGGTGTCGTTTGATGTGGAGTCTATTTCACGAAGAAGTTCTGCTATGCGCTCGGCGAATCGAGTTGCCGAATTTTGTACCGCGCTCCATTCGTCGGAGTTCACGATATTATCGAGTCCGGCGGCGGTATTTTCCAATCGCTGAGTCAATACGGATATTTTTTTTGCGGCATTGTCGGCGATTTCTTGCAGGGTATCTGTACGCTCGCCCAAGTCTTTTTTAAGCTCTGCAGCCGAACTGATTTGGTTGGCAAGAGTTTCTTGCATAGACTTAAAGCTCTGTTCAATAAGGTTGATTTCGTTGCCAAGTGCGGTTTGCAGAACCCGAGCGGCGTCTTTTATCTGCGCGCGTTCCGGTCGCATAAGGAGGTCCAGTAAAGAATTCATTACTTTCTGTGACTTTCGTGAGATAAAGAACAGTGCCGCCGCCATAATAAGAAAAGCCGCGCCACAGACCAACAGGATGATGTGATAAATTTGCATAATATTCCTTCCGTAGTTTACGATACAGAACTTTTGAAATCATTTCAAGGGCAAGTTTTGACAATTTTGCATTTTTGTCTTGACTTGTTTTTTTTTTGTCTATTATTTCCATAAAGGAGTTTTATTATGAATAAACACAATTTGATTTATATTTTAAATGGTCTTGCCTTTGGTTTTTCCAGTACTGCTTTAATTTCTGAATATATTGGCATAGATAATGTGTCAACAGAGCTGTTGTTGTTGGGTTTTCTGGCTTTATGTGGTACCAGTTCTGCTAAGTCAAAAATAATTTCAGAATTGCAAAATAACCAAAAATCCCGATAGAAAACGCCAATACATTGTGGCCTGTTTGAAGCGCTGGTGTCTGTGCGCCATGGAAGGCTTGGTCTAAATCCCCTTCTCTCTGAGAAGGGGTGGCAGGCCGCGGCACCACGGTTTACACAAGCGATAACTTCACGCGGCCTGACGGGGTAGTGGTTACCGAAGAAATCGTCCCCATGTACAAGTGCAAAGGTGATGCGGGTCCACTACCCCGTCGGCGGGCGGAACCTTTGGCGCTTACCTGCGGTTCAGCGCAGCCCGCCGCCACCCCTTCGCCAGCGAAGGGGATTTAGGGCGGTGCTTGCCATGACGCACAGACACCCGTCCTTGGCTGACTTCAGTCCTGGTGAAGGGGATTTAGTTGAGAGCTGTGTCACACCCGGGGGCATCTATATACACTGTACACTGAAAAAAAGTCCCGCGGTTGCGGGACTTTTTAAGCTGCTTGTTTTTGTTGTTCTCTCGCAAGCGCGATTGCCTTGGCTTCGTTGGCGTCTTCATTTGCTATTTTGGCGTTTATCGCGTCTATTCCGCGTTCTGCCAATATTTTCGCCATATCAAGTGCCAATGATGGGTCTTTCTTAAGGCCTGCTTGGAACTTTTTAGCTTCGGTCTTTTCTTTTGCGCCTGCAAATTTTGATACAAAATTAGACATAGTTACACCTCGTCTTTTTCTCTCAATTTTCATTGATTTATATCACAAGATTCAGAGTTTGTCAAGCGCAAATCTTTGAATCCGAGTCCAAAAAAACAACTTGTTTTTTTATCCGTTTTTACATACAATTATCTCATGGTTTTTAAATCTTTTACTTCATCTGTTTTTTCATGTTGCCCTTGGGGCTGCTGATTCTATATACTTTACATTAAATATAATATTTTTGGACGGATAATATCCTGTCCACAGAAAGGATGAAAAAATGCAAATTAAACTTTACAACACTATGTCGCGCAAAATTGAAGATTTTAAGCCCCTGGTTCCGGGTGTGGTCAGCTTTTACTCGTGCGGACCAACCGTTTACTGGGACCAACATCTCGGAAATATGCGAACTTTCCTGCATAACGACCTGCTTGTAAGAATGTTTCGCGAGAACGGTTACAGGGTAAATCATGTTATGAACTATACCGATGTGGGACACCTTACCAGCGACGCAGATACCGGTGAAGACAAAATGGAAAAAGGTGCCGCACGGGAAGGTAAATCTGTTTGGGACATTGCAGACAAGTATATCAAATCAGTTGAATCTGACATGAAAGACCTTAATATAATCATGCCGAAAACTCCACGAGCGACGGAATACATCAAGGAACAGATAGAGCTTGTTAAAAAACTGGAAGACCTTGGCTATACCTATATAATCCCCGGCAAAGGCGTATACTATGATACAAGCAGGTTCGCCAGCTATGGCGCTTTGTCTGGTCAGGACTTGTCTAAACTGCGTGCGGGGGTGCGAATAGACGATGACGGCAAAAAAAATCCCACAGACTTTATGCTTTGGGCGTTTTCTCCGACGGACAAAAAGCGCGAGATGGAGTGGGACAGTCCGTGGGGGCGGGGGTTCCCGGGCTGGCATATAGAATGCAGCGCAATGAGCATGAAGTTGCTTGGAAATCACTTTGACCTTCATACGGCGGCCCAAGAACATATCGCCGTGCACCACACCAACGAAATAGCACAAAGCGAACCCATAGTAGGCAAGCCTTGGGTAAATTACTGGGTGCATTTTGCGTGGCTTATGGCCAAGGACGGAAAAATGGCGAAGTCTTCTGGCGAGTCTTTAACGGTTCCGTATATAAAGAGTAAAGGCTATGACCCAATGGCATTCCGGTATTTGATGCTTATGGGGCACTATCGCAGTCCGGTTGAGTTTTCTTGGGCAGCGCTTGATGCGGCATCTGCTGGATATAAAAACATAGTGCGCAAAGTAGCGGGTTTGTTAAAGGATTCGCGAGAAGCGGTTGGGGAGGCTGAAAAGGGCCGAGAGTCAGCATGGGGACAAAAAATGCTTGGTGCTGTTTCGGATAACTTGAAGACTGCGACTGCGCTGGTAGAGTTCCAAGAAATGCTGAAAGATGAAACCTTGTCGTCTGCTGAGAAGTTGAGCATTGTTAAATTTGCTGATGATTTGTTTGGCCTGCAGTTTATGGACCGCGCGGGTAAGTTGATAGAGGCAGAATCGGTGTCTGTTCCGGCAGAGATTCAGGAACTTGCGGCCCAGCGCATAGCGGCCAAAGCAGCGAAAGATTGGGCTCTTGCGGATGAACTGCGCTCTAAGATAGAGTCCGCCGGGTGGCGTATAGAAGACGGGAAAGACGGCGCTAAGATTATACCGGTTTAAGTCAGGGTATGTGGGGGCGGGAGCTTCCCTAGTATACACTGTACATAAAAAAAACGCCCGTTCGGGCGTTTTTTACTTTTTCCAAAAAAGGAAACCGCGTTTTTCTCCGTCTCGGTCTTCGCGACGTTCTCCGCCACGACGCTCGCCACCGCGAAATCCGCCGCTTCGATTATCACGACGTTCCCCACCACGAAATCCGCCTTCACGTCTTTCTCCGCCACGGAATTGATTACGACGTTCCTGGAACTTCTTGGCGGATTCTTCATCCCGTGAAATCAACTTTATCGTCGTAACTGACAACTTGCCGTTATTGCCCACTTCGTCATCAAATTCTACGACATCATTTTCATTAAGAAAACGAATGTCCGCATCGCGCAAAGAGCTTGCGTGTACAAAAACATCTTCTTTGCTGCCGTTTTTCTCTGTATCAGGACTGATGAATCCAAAACACTTTTTACCGTTATACCATTTTACTTTACCTTGACGCATAATCTGTATCCTTTGTTATGCTGTGTTATGGTTCGGGCGAATTATCTCGAACCTGGGGTGTATTATATTTCAAAAACTGTCCGAACGCAAGGTTATTTATAATCCTATTTTTACAAGGATATTTTTTACATTATTTGAAAGGCGGCCAAAAAACCAAACTTTGCGGACTCTTTCAGCAGCGACAAGGTTCGCTTTCCCAAGGACTTTCCCGTTTTGTTGGGCGATTATTTCGCCTATTATTTCGCCTGATTTGATTGGGGCGGGTATGGGCTCTTCAAACCGTGCAAGAAGCCGGATGTTTCCTGTTTCTGCGTCCGAGGCAAGGGTTATTGCAAAGTTTTTTTCAACTGTTGCGGTTACTGTTTTGTCTTTACCGTACCAGACCGGAATTTCAATAATTTTATCGCCTGGTTCAAAGAACACTTTCGTTTGGGTGGTTTTAAAACCGTATTCAAGCAGCTTTTTGACCTCGGCCCCCAATGCTTCATGCCCTTTGCCTTTGAAACCATTCAGCACCGCTATAAGCCGACGTCCACGGACTTTCGCGCTTGCGACCATGCCATAGCCTCCGTCTGATGTGTGTCCGGTTTTAAGGCCGTCTGCTCCATTCATCATAAACAGCAGTTTATTATAGTTCAGTGTTTTTGTTCGTCCCCATTCGCGGCACCAGTCGGTTTTATAATCTGGAAATTCGAATCGTTTGGTTGCAAACATAGGGTAAAGGTCGGCATGAGTTGTCAGCAGGTAGTTTGCAAGGGTTGCGAGTTCCTTACTTGTCATAAGGTTGTCATCATCCGG
>QMCE01002043.1_pt1 | contig 11210 bp, 9 predicted proteins | sample 1821851 | NCBI WGS metagenome assembly QMCE01 (sample SAMN09453174, study PRJNA476694) | Termite gut metagenome, whole genome shotgun sequencing project. | isolation source: worker | host: Odontotermes sp. | place: South Africa:Pretoria | collected 2016-01-28
AAAGCCGGTATCGCCAAGGGCCTGATGTACTACTACTTCCGCTCCAAGGAAGAAGTGATGGACGCCCTTGTACTGCGTGAATACGAGGGTATCATCCTATCTTGCGATGAGGCTGTGGGGCAGAGCGGCGCTGGTGCGCTGCAGAAGCTTGCGCTGCTGCTTAACACCTATCGCGGCTCGTATGTGGACGAGTCCCTGGACGAGTACCTTCACATGCCGCAAAACGCGGCCATCCATCAAAAATCATTGGCGCAGATTGTATCCGCGCTGTCAAAAATCATCGCGCGTATTATCGGGCAAGGAATTGAGGAAGGCCTTTTCACTTGCGAGTACCCGCAGGCATACGCAGAAATTATCATGTCGGTGTTTACTTTCCTGCTCGATCCCGGCATCTTCCCGTGGAACGGCGAAGAATACTTGGAAAAGCTGGCGGCGCTGGCAGACATGCTGGAAAAGGGCCTCGGCGCGCCAAAGGGCAGCTTTGCTTTTATGGTTGGCGGCACAGCTCCGTGATCTTTTCATTCTGCTCCTCGTTTAAACCAATAACGTGAAACGCCTCTTAGCAGATAGAATAAGTACGCCGCTCCCATCACTACGATCACGCCGACTGCAATATAGTCATATAGTGGTTCGACTTCCGTTGAGAGTGCGCTGGCGGTGTTAAAAAGGGCATGGAACACCATTCCCGGCACAATGGATTTCGTGCGGACAAACAGCAGGCTGAGGACTATGCCGATCAGCACGGCAATGGCAATCTGCATTATTTGGTTGGCGCCGGTATAGCCGCTAAACAGGTTTACAATATGCCCAAACCCGAAGGTTATGCCTGATATGATAACCGCTGCTTTGCTGCCGGAGCGTTCCTCGATAGCCTTGAACAGCATTCCCCTGAACAGCATTTCCTCGGCAAATGCCACGAAAATCATGAATACAACCGTCATCAGTATTTCAAAGGCAGGCTTTTGCGCGTCAAAGAAAAATACGCCGTTGCTCAATATAATAAGAACAAGCGGAACGTAGAATAAACTTGCCTTAACGTCCCGCGCGGCTATGCTTGTAAGCCCCACGGTGTCCGTCAGTTTATTCTTCACCATATAGATAAGCAGAACTGCGGAGAAGGCCAGAAGCAAAAGATTTTGCCCTATGTGTGGTAAGGCAAGCGCCGTGGACAATACCGACCCCACGTTGGTCAAGGCCACGTAGATGACAATGAAAACGATAATCCATGTTAATGATAGCTTTTTCATTTCGAATCCCTCTCGCGAAAAAAGATATTGGTAGTCTCTTGTATACCATTGTAGTATACATCTGTCTGCAATTGGCGTCAAGCGCAAGAGGGCAGGTTTCGTTGCTTAACGAAACCTGCCCTCAACAGTAATGCCGGCTTTATTTATAGCTGGCGATGCAGCTTATTAACGCGCGGATTTAATTATCCTGATGATGGCGTTCATGATGGCCATGTGTCCTGAAACATTGGTCTGGTTAGCCGTTCCGCTGAAATACAAACCGGTATCCGGGCTGTACCATGTGTACGCACTGGTCTGTCCCCAAAACCCGATGATTTCACCAATCGGTTTTCGCGGCGATAGTATCCGAGGTGTTGGCTGCCGCTCCAAGCCAATGCCAAAGTAAAACACGCCAGGCGGCGGCATCATCAGCCGCCATTGCTTTAGTCCGTCGATGCGTTCTCGCGGGAAAAGCCTGCCGCCCCAAAAGGCTTTCGCAAAAGTCGTTATCTCTTTCGCCGTGGATACGATTCCGCCATCGGGCCCCGCTGACGCCATGTAAACAGGCAGCCAAAGTCGGCGCGCCCCGTGGTGAAACGCGATGGGTTTTGTATCGGTTGAGTCTTGGTACAGATATGTGTCGCCAAGTCCCAGCGGCCGGAATATCCGCTCAGAAAACACCGCGCCGACGTCCTGCCCGGTCAGGTTCTCAATGATTCTGCCCAGCAGTTGAAAGTTGACATCCGAATACAGTACGCCGCGCCCAGGAGCGAACCTGGGCTTCATCTTCTTGATATGGTTGACCGCGCGTTCCAACCCCCACGGCTCATCGGCCCCGCCCATGAGCATGTCAGCAACGCGCTTGCCGTCCTCCTTGCCGAAAAAATAGTCGGGCAGGCCGGAGGTGTTGGAAAGCAGATGCTTCACCGTCAGCTTGCCGGAACAGTCCCTGCCTTTGTAAATGTGCAGTGACCGCATGATATCACCGGGCAGAAACGGCGCAATCCTATCGTCAAGGCGCAGCTTATTTTCCTCAATCAACTGCATGATTACAGCCGCAACATACATCTTGGTTACGCTGGCGATGAAGAATTTGCTGTCCGTTTGCATGTCACCGCGCGCGCCCTCCCAAACAAAGGAAGCGTCCTCGCTCTCCACCCGCATCACAGTGCTGTAGACATGCTTCTTGCCGATTATTCTATCCAGGCAACCGTTGAGCAGCTTTTCGTTCATCATTGATTTGTCCCCAATCGTTTTACAAAACCATTGAACCAAGCCAGCTCCGCTTCGATTTTTGCGATAGCAAGTTCCAGCGTGGCCACTTGATAGAAAGCTATATCCTGCAATTTGTTTAATGAAAACTGTTGACTGACGACGTTCTCTTGAAATTGCGCGAGATAGGCATCGTCAATTTCTGGCATGGCATCCGTTTTGCGCTTCACATCATTTAGAAACGCCAGCTCTTTTTCAAGCTCCGCGATGTACGCCATTAACAGCTCGGGCCGTTTGTCTGTTTCCACCAAACCCATGAAGAACAGCTTAACAAGCTCCATGCTCTTTTCTTTGTGAATCATAGGCTTGGAAATCCCGGCGAGAAAGTGCTTTCGCCCTGCATCGGTAATCTCATACATCTTTTTGTTGACACCGTTCTCAGCGTACTCGTCAAAGCGCACCATTCCGTGCTGCAACAATTTCTTAATCGCGGCTTGTATGCTGCCCATGCTGCTGCTGCTCATGCTGGTGAAGTTCATCTCTATATGCTTTCGCATTTCGTAGATGGTAAACTGTTTTAGCATGAGCATACCCAGAATAAGAATGTCCACTATTCATCACCTCGCTACTAATAGTAACATTCCTATTAGTATTCGTCAAGTGGATTATTTCCTTTCACGCAGGCACACCTAAACGAGGCAGGCTCTCATATCAATCCGATCCGTTTCAAATAAGCGAAGCAATCCCTATGCCCGGCCATATACAAATTCAACCGCTCCCGGGACCACAACTTAAATGCCAAGCGCAGGCAAAAAGTTTTCTGCGCTTGGCGTTTATTTTTTGCTTGTGGCAGCGCCTGATAAAAACCTTGTATTTCAGAGGTGTTGACTATATAATAAAGCATAGGGCAACACCGCACAAAGCTGAATTTCCGATTCGTCGGCAAATTTAGCCGATGAAGTTTTGCCAAAATGCTCGGTAATACACGAAGTATTGCTTGCGCTTTTGGCCCTGTTCTAGGCCAAATTTACTCTAGCCTCGAAAATTCCCGTTTGCGCGGTATTGCCAAAGAGTGTTGCCTGGAAACAAAGGAGGTTAATAATGCGCAAGGGGAAACTGGGGCTTGTTTTAAATTTCTACGCAGTGATGGGATTTGTTCTGTTCTTTTTTGGGCAGTGGATGCTGTGTGCCCTGCTGTGTGCGTTTGTGTTGGTGGTGGAAAAGGACGAATGGACCAGCCGCCAATGCTTGCAGGCATTCTTTTTCAGTTTTGTCTCGGTTGTGGCCGATTGGATTCGGGCGGCAATTCCAACAGTGAATACTGACGACCCGTTCAGCTTTATATTCTCGCTGAACCCCTTGGCCATGCTGGGTTCCGTGGTGGACTTCATTATCTCGTTGCTCATCCTCATTTTCACCATTGTGGGCATCAGCCGTGTTTCCAAGGGCCGGGAGGCCAACCTGCCATTTGTGGCCAAGTGGGCGAACAAAGCCTTTGGCAACATTGTTAAGGTTCAGCAAACTTACCAGCCGCCCCAGGCGGGCGCTTACCCGTATCCGCCCGTGCAGCAGCCGCAGTCTCCTTATGCGCCGCCTGCCGCGCCTGTTTATCCGCAGCAGCCCGATATGACCGTGCCCGTTTACCCCCAGCAGCCCGATGTGGCCCCCCCGCCGGTTTACCCCCAGGCCGGGCAAGTGCCGCCGCAGAACCCGCCGCTGTAGGCGGAAATATGCCCTGAAACGCGGTTGCAATGCCTTTGCGGCCCACGCCGCCACCGCTGGAAGCGCCGGCGGTGGCGTTTGTTTGCAACTGAAACGCGCCCCATAAACAGCCTGTTTTTGTGAGGTAGCATGACGATTTCTTTGGTGTTGCTGGCCGCCTACGTGTCGGCGCTTGTGTGGCTGCTGTGGGTGGCCGGCAAAAACAAGAAGCGATATGCACTGGCAAAAGGGGTTTGCAGCGCATTGTTTATTGCAGTGGGCCTGCTGGGCGGCCTTACCGGCGGCAGGGCGCGCGGTGCCCTGTTTGCCCTGCTGATGTTGGCCCTTTTGTTGTGTGCCTTTGGCGATGTGCTGCTGGGCGTGGCAAACCAGCGGCCGCACCGGCTGAGGAAACGCCCTTTTTTGGCGGGGGCTGTCAGTTTTATGCTGGCCCATGTGGTGTTCTGCGTGTACCTGTACCATATGGTGGCGCCAAGCTGGTGGGATGTGCTGTTCCCCGCCGTTTTGGTGGCAGCCCTGTTGCTTTTGGAAAAATCCGGCAGGGTGCGCCTGAAAAAAATGAAGCCCATGGGTGTGTTGTACACGGCGCTGGTGGCGCTTATGGCGGGCAAGGCGGCACAGCTGCCGGGGCTTTCCGGCTTTGCCGCCGGGGCTTTGCTGTTGGGTGTGGGGGCGCTCTTGTTCCTTGTTTCAGACTTTATACTGTTGTTTTTGTATTTTGGCACCAAGCGGCACAAATGGATGCGTCCGGCAAATCTCATCATCTATTACGCAGGCGTGTATTTGATTGCGGTGAGTGCCTGTACCTAGGTAAGCACTGATTTAGAGCGTGTTCACACTATTTCAATGGCACATCTTTTCGGCTAATTTCCGTCACTTCTTCGTTGTCATCAATTGCAAGGCACAAAGCCTTGCTCAATCGTCCGCCTTGAATAGGCGGAAATTCGCTCGAAAACCTGACCACTTCAATTAGTGTGAACACGCTCTAATCCCCCAATGGCGGCTTTGCTGTCTTTTCGCGTTTCCACGTTGTTGGCGAAGCATTAAATATCGGAGGAAGGGAGGTTGACATGCGATGAGAGTGTCAACCAAAGGGCGGTATGCCCTGCGAATGATGATAGATATGGCGTCGTGCGATACGGAAGGGTTTATTTCCCTGCGGGACGTTGCCGTGCGGCAGCAGATATCCACAAAGTACATGGAGCAAATTGCAAGCATGCTGATGAAACCGGGGTTTTTGTACAGTGTGCGCGGCCCGCAGGGCGGCTACAAGCTTGCGCGGCCCGCGGCGGAATATACAGTGGGCGAAATTTTGCGCGTGACGGAAGGCAGCATGGCTCCGGTTTCCTGCCTGATGCGGGAAGAAAATCCCTGCGAACGTTCGCCGCACTGTACCACGCTTCCGTTTTGGCAAGGGCTGCACCAGCTTTTGGAGGGCTATATCGACAGCGTGACGCTGGCCGATTTGGTGCAGCAGCAGCGACAGCGCGCCGGCGTGGCGGCAGAAGGGGTCATTGCAATTTCGCAAATTGCCGAGTGATTATTTGCCGGAAAGGAAGACGCCCATGAATATTCTGCCCAAGATTGAAAAAACCATTGGCGGCACGCCGCTTGTTCTGCTTGCGGCGCTTACGTCAAAGCTGAATTTGCAGGCGAGGATACTGGCCAAGGTGGAGGCGTTTAACCCCGCAGGTAGCGTGAAGGACCGCACGGCCCTGTTTATGCTGGACGCGGCGGAGGCAAAAGGGCGCCTGAAACCGGGGGCCACCGTTATTGAGCCCACCAGCGGCAACACGGGCATTGGGCTTGCCTTTGTGGGTGAGGCCCGGGGCTATCGCGTTATCCTTACCATGCCGGAAACTATGAGTGAGGAGCGGCGCAGCCTGCTGCTTGCCTATGGGGCTGAGTTGGTTTTAACGCCGGGCGCCGACGGCATGAGAGGGGCTATTGCGCGGGCAAAGCAGCTGGCGGCAGAGATTCCCGGCAGCTTTGTGCCCAGCCAGTTCGACAACCCTGCCAACCCCGCTGCGCACGAGGCGACCACCGGCCCGGAGATTTGGCGCGACGCCGGCGGCGCGGTGGACATTTTTGTGGCCGGCGTGGGAACGGGCGGCACTATCACTGGCGCAGGGCGCTACCTGAAAAAGCAGAACCCCGCCCTGCAGGTGGTGGCTGTGGAACCGGCGGCGTCGGCAGTGCTGTCGGGCAAAAAGCCGGGGGCGCACAAGATACAGGGTATTGGCGCGGGCTTTGTGCCCGGCGCGCTGGACAGGTGCGTTTTAGACGCCGTTATGCCGGTGGAGGATGACGCAGCCTTTGCAAGCACCCGCCTTTTGGCAAAAACAGAGAGCATTATGGCCGGGATTTCCTCCGGCGCCGCCCTGTGGGCCGCCATAGAGCTTGCCAAAAAAGAAGAAAACAAAGACAAAAACATTGTGGTGGTTTTGCCCGATTCCGGCAACCGCTATTTATCCACCGGGGTTTTTGGATGATACACAAAGAAGAACCGGGCATTTGCCCGGTCTTTCTTTGTGTATCAAACATCCAGCGGCAGGCTGCGGTGCAAATATTGGCCGCGGCCTTTTTTTGCGATAAATTGCCCGTTTTCCACTATGATATCCCCGCGGGAAACGGTCATCACCGGCGTGCCCTGCAACTCCATGCCCTCGTAGGGGGTGTAGTCTACATTTTCATGCAGGGCGCTTTGGGTGGCCGTCCAGCGGGCGGCGGGGTCGAATACCGCAAAGTCTGCGTCCAGCCCGGGAGCAATGTCGCCCTTTTTGTGGGCAAGGCCAAAAATTTCGGCCGGGCGGGCGCAGCACAGGCGCACCATGGCCGGCAGGCTGATGACGCCCTGCACAGCCTTGGAAAACAGCAGCGGCATGCGCAGCTCCACACCAGGCGCGCCATTGGGACACTGGGTAAAATCGCTTGCGCCGCGTTGTTTTTGTGTGGCGAAGAAGAAGGGGCAATGGTCGGTGGCAAGGGTGTCAAAGTCGCCACAGCGTACACCGGCCCACAGCTGCGCAATGTCTTGCTTTGTGCGCAGGGGCGGGCTTAGAATGAATTTCAGCCCCTCTTTGTCGTCCAGGTAGTTGCTATCGTCCAAGAAAAGATATTGGGGGCAGGTTTCCAAATACACATTGCGCTGCCCGGCCTCGCGCGCCGTGCGCGCGGCGGCAAGGCCCAGCCCGGAGGACAAATGCACAATGCACAGCTTGGCTTCGCCGGCCAGTTTTGCCAGCATCATCATGCGGAAAACCGCTTCGGCTTCGGCCTCGGCGGGGCGGCTGCGGGGGTGATACCGTGCCTGTAAGTGCCCCTCGGCCACAAAGCGGCTGCGCAGTGCCGTAACGGTGGCGTCGTTCTCGCAGTGCACGCACACCACCATGCCCAGTTCTTTGGCGCGCGCCAGCACCGGTAAAATGGCGGGGTCTTCCACTTTTTGCGCATATGTAAGATATATTTTAACGCTGCTGATACCCCGCTGCACCAGCTTTTCCATGTCTTCAAGCACCGTGGCGTCCACGCGCGAAATAACGCCGTGCAGGCCGTAATCGATGACGGCAGGCTTTGCCAAGTTCAGGTAAACGTCCGGCATATGGGTAAGGGCGCAGCCCGCCGGGCCGTTGGCAATATGGTCGATAACGGTGGTGGTGCCGCCGCAGGCCGCCGCCACACTGCCGGTGTAGAAATCGTCGGAGGCGCGCATAGCGCCCACATCCAAGTCGAAATGGGTGTGAGCGTCAATGCCGCCGGGCAGCAGCATCTTGCCTGTTAAATCAATCACTTGTACATCATTTTCAGGCAAAGGTTCGCCTTCTCTTGCCACAAGGGCAATGCGCTCGCCCTCCACCAGAACGGCGCCTTCAAACACCTCCCGGCTGGTGACAACAGTTGCGTTTTGGAACAGCTTTTTACTCATGTTTTCTTCCCACCAATAGTATTATGGCATGGCGTGCTAGGGTTTGGTCTTTCGGTAAAAAGTGTCTTCCATCGGGAACTTTGCGCGCAGTTTGCCATCTTTGGCATAGTAGGCGCCGGCCACTGCAGGGGCGGTGGGAATGGTTGCAAGCTCGCCGCAGCCCTTGGCGCCGTAGGCAATATCGCCCAAGGCCGGGCCCTGCACAAACTGGATGTTCATCGGCGGGGCGTCGGTGGCGCGCAGCAGGCCCAACGTGCCATACTTTGCCGTGGGAATGCCGTTGTCCAGCGGATAGTCCTCGGTGAGGGCATAGCCCAGCCCCATGAGGATGCCGCCCTCGATTTGCCCCTGCGCGGCCTTGGGGTTGATGACACGGCCCATGTCGAAGGCGGTTTCCACATTGTCCACACGGCCCTCATCGTCCAACGTTACCACCTGCGCGGCGTAGCCATAGGCCACGTGGCTTACAGGGTTCGGCTTGTCGCTGCCCATTGGGTCGGTTACGCCAAAGTATTCGCCAAAGAATTCCTGGCCCTCAAGCTGGGCCAGTGTTTTGCCGGCGTCCAGCTCTGCTTTCAGCCCAAGGGCGGCCCGGCGGGTGGCCTCGCCGGAAAAGAAGGTCTGCCGCGAGGCGGTGGTGGTGCCGGAATCCGGCGTGCGGCGGGTGTCGGGCGCTTCGGCCACAATCATGTCCGGCGGCAGGCCCAGCGTCTGGCAGGCTTCCTGTGTGGTAACGGTGGCAAGGCCCTGGCCTATGCAGGCCGCGCTGGTGCGCACATGCACCTTGCCGCCCTCCACCGAGACGATGCAGCGGCCGACATCCTCCAGCCCTACACCGATGCCACTATTCTTGAAAAAACAGGCGACGCCCGCAGGCTTGCCCGCGGTCACGGCTTTCTCGTACACGCCCTTCATGGCCAGCAGGCAGGCTTCCAGTCCGGCATTTTCCTCCACAAGTTGGCCGTTAGGCAGCACGTTGCCGGGGCGCACCGCGTTGCGGAAGCGAATCTCCCAGAGCGAGATGCCTACCTTTTCCGCCAACAGGTTCAGGTTGCATTCCATAGCGAAGGCGGTTTGACATACGCCGAAGCCACGGAAGGCCCCTGCAGGCGGGTTGTTGGTGTAAACAGCCTTGCCGTCAATGTCGATACACTGATAGTTATAGGGGCCGGCGGCGTGGGTGCAAGCGCGCTGCAGCACCGGCCCGCCCAGCGAAGCATAGGCCCCGGTGTCGGCCACCACCACGGCGCGCAGGGCCACCAAGCGGCCGTCTTCATCGCAGCCGCTGGTAAAGTCCATCTCCATGGCGTGGCGCTTGGGGTGAATGACCAAGCTCTCTTGCCGCGACAGCAGCACCTTCACCGGCTTTTTCAGCAGCCAGGCCGCCAGCGCGGCGTGGTGCTGCACGCTCATGTCCTCTTTGCCGCCAAAGCCGCCGCCCACCAGCTTGGCCCGCACGTGCACCAAGTCAGGCGCAAGGCCCAGCATGCGGGCCACTTCACGCTGTTCGTCGTAAATGCTTTGCCCGGCGGTGTAAAGCAACACCCCTTGCTCACCCTCGGGCATGGCGATGGCGCACTCCGGCTCCATGAAGGCATGCTCGGTAAAGGGGACGGAATAATGCTGTGTTACCACATGGGCGGCGTTTTGCAGGGCCGCGTCCACGTCGCCGCGCACCAAATGTTCATGAGAGAGCACATTGCCCCTTGCGTGCAGTTTGGGGGCATCCTCTGCCAGCGCGGCGGCGGGGGAGGTTAACGGCTGCAGTTCCTCATAATCAATCTTCACCAGCGCCTTCACGGCGGCAAGGCTGGCCTTGGTTTTGGCAACCACCAGGGCAACGGCATCGCCCACGTAGCGGGTAACGTTGCCCTCGGCAATGAAGACGTCCCAGTCGGAGATAAACTCCAAATGGCCAATTTTGTTGTTGCCGGGCACGTCCTTTGCCGTGAAGACGGCCACGTAGTCCGGGTGATTTTTTGCTTCGGTGTCGTCAATTTTCAGCACCCGCATGCGGGGCTTTGGCGGCCGCAGCGCCGTGGCGTACAGCATGTCCTCCACCGTGATATCGTCCACATACAGCCCGGTGCCAAGGGTTTTGGCGGCGGCGTCCACGCGGGGCAGGTTTTCGCCCAAAAGGCCGCTGCCCTCCCAGGCGGGGATGGGGCTGTTTTCGCGCAGCATTTTGGCAGCAAGGGCAATGGCCTGTTCAATTTTAACATAGCCGGTGCAGCGGCAAATGTTGCCGCGCAGTGCCTTTTTTATTTCGGCGGGGGCGGGGCTGGGGTTCACATCCAGCAGGCCCTTGGCGGCCACCACCATGCCTGGGATGCAAAAGCCGCACTGCACGGCGCCGGCCTCGGCAAAGGCGTAAGCGTACACATCCTTTTCCCGCTGGGAAAAGCCTTCCACTGTGAGGATGTTTTTGCCCGCGAACCTGGCCAGTGGCAGCACGCAGCTGCGTGTCACCTTGCCGTCCACCAGTACACTGCAAGCGCCGCAGGCGCCCTGCCCACAGCCGTTTTTCACGCTGGTAAGGCGCAATTCGTCGCGCAAAAAGTCAATCAGCTTCAAATCTTCGCCACCGGACACAGCCCGACCATTCACCGTTAAGTTTACCATAGGGCAATTCCTCTCTTTTCACGTACCGGCACAGCGTGTTCACACCATCTAAAGATGGTTTACAGATAATACGGGTAACGCTCGGCCACAGCCCCGATGAAAGCCGACCATTCCGGCGGCAGGTTCGCGTCGCCGGGCGCGGCGATAAGGGTGGAGCCATCCTCCAGCCGCAACAGATAGCGGCCGTCCGCTAACTGCACAAAGCCCTTGTTGGTAGAGTCTTTAAAGTCTTCCTCGCTCCAGTAAACGGTAATTTTGTCCTTGTAGGGCACGCCGCTGTGGGGGCAAAAAACGCCGCAGTTGCCGCACTCGTTGCACAGGCCGTCCACGTGCAAAACCTGGTGGGCGTTTTTCATTCCGGGCAGGGTAACGCGCACGTTGGCCCGGTTGGGGCACACGCCGCAGCAAATCTCGCACAGGTGCTCACAGGAAAGGCAGCGCGCGCCGTCGCAGGCCTCTGTGCTGCCCGGCACCAAAACGCCCTTGCGGTTGTACAATTCCTC
>QMCE01002044.1_pt1 | contig 11207 bp, 12 predicted proteins | sample 1821851 | NCBI WGS metagenome assembly QMCE01 (sample SAMN09453174, study PRJNA476694) | Termite gut metagenome, whole genome shotgun sequencing project. | isolation source: worker | host: Odontotermes sp. | place: South Africa:Pretoria | collected 2016-01-28
ACGGGGTAGTGGACCCGTATCACCGTTGCACTTGTACGGGGTGACGATTTCTTTGGCAAGCACTACCCCGTCAGGCCGCAAAAGATTAGAGCTTGCGGGAAAATTAGAGCTGCGGCCTGCCACCCCTTCTGGAAGAAGGGGATTTAGCGCAGTGCTTTCTGTTGATGTCGGGCCTGCGGTAAAAGAAGAACCCCGCGGTCGCGGGGCTGTTTTTGGGTTTGTGTTCTCTTGCTTACTTTGTTTTGACACGTTCGGAAAGCGCGCGAAGCGCCTGCTGGAATGCCGTGACAAGGTCCGTGCGGATCACCGTGTCATAGCCCGCGTTGGACGTAAAGTTGCGAACCAAAGCGCGGTCAAAAGCGAAAACGCCGGAACTCGCAGCTGTGTTGCCGAAAAACGGCAGGCACAACACGTCACAAGGACTCTCGGGCTTGCCAAAGTTATACGTCTTGGGCAAGACATGGTCTGTTGTCTTTGCGTAAAGCCCTTCATATTTTACGGGCACCAAAAGGCACTTTGTTATGTCCTTGTTTATTTTCTGGAAGTTCTTAAACTCTTCCGCAATGTAGACATTAGCGTTGTTCTTATGGTCAAACTGGAACTGCTTTTGGAAATAGAACTCTTTGTTCCCGTCCAGTGTTTGCTGGCCTGCTGGGCTGATTTCCAGTATCTGGTTAGCTTTGTACGGAAGTCCAAAGATTAGGTAGTCCGTTTCGCTTACCTTGACAAAACTCGCAGGGCGCGATTGCGCGTTTACAAGTTGTTCGGGGGTCAAGTCGAGTATCGTCGTATTTCCGTCAGGTTTTTCAAAGCTGAATGTTCCGTCAATTTGAATTTTCATATAGGGGCTCCTTGTTCTTGCGAATTGTAGCGCAAAAATAGTGTTTGTCAAGTGTGTCTTGGCGTTTGTGTTTTTTTGTTGACAAAATTATGGTGCGTGCTACCGTGCTGTATATAAAGAGGTTCGTTTAATGATATATAATGTTATTACCGATATTATTGAAATAAAATATCCTACAAAGCTGTTTCGTAATAGAATCAAGGGGTTCAAAGCGGGAGAAACTGTCCAAGCTGGTCTGGCGTCTATAGAAGTTCGAGAGTGGCGGCATGGAGTGATTCCGGTTGCTCTTAATGGATTTAGCAATGCGCTGCGTTACACATATCGCGAAGCCCAGGATTTGTTGGGGAATGACTGTTATCTTGCCGATGTTGCGCAGCTGAAGTCTGGTGTGGAGCTTAAAGATATTCGTTATGATAATTTAAAAGAGTCTTTGACGCTATATCCTGCATGGCGTTCTAACCGTTCAAGATATTTTCTTTGTGCCCAGGTTCAAAAATAATTGAAAATATGATAAAATTATGATACAATTCCGAGCATGAAGGATACTCCATTTAAACTCTCGGAAAGTCAGGTGACAAGCGAAATTTTTACTATTTCGCCAACTCAAATTGACTTCATTGCAAAAATGTTCGCCGATTCTGTCGCGGACGGTATGAATATGCGCGCTTTTGCGCCAAAATTCAAAGACTGTGCCAAGGCAGCGATTGTGGAATCGTTGAAGGCGGCGCGTCGAATGGGTGCGGTGGCTGTTAATAAAGACACGTCTGTTCCCGGCGAAGCGCTTGATTTATAGAACGTTTTTTTTCAGTGTACGAAGTATAAGTATATAAAGTTGTGCGTGGCTCCCAACTAATTCCTATTCCTCTGGCCCTAAAGGTAGTGAGGTGCGGCGACCGTCTTGTGCGTCATGGCAAGCTCGCCCTAAATCCCCTTCTCTCTGAGAAGGGGTGGCAGGCCGCGGCACCACGGTTTCCGCGAGCGATAATCTTCAGCGGCCTGACGGGGTAGTGGTTACCAAAGAAATCGTCACTCTGTACACGTGCAAGAGTCATGATTTTATGCGCTGTACACTGAAAAAAGTCCCTGCGGGGTTATTTCCGAGAATGGGTGGCTCGCTTTATTGCGCTGACCACTTTTGAAAGAGTTTTTTGAAGTCCTTCGTCACAAGTTTCTACAGTTATGTTGGCAAGGGCATAAGTTTTGTATCTCTCGTCGATTAATTTAGACAGAATTTCTTTAGAGTCTGCGTTAAGTAATTGGGGGCGAGTATCGCGAAAATTTGTCCTTTTTACAAGGAGTTCAAGGTCGGCCTTTAACCAAATTGTAAGGGATTCTGCAAGCGCAAGTTCGCGGACCGCCGGAGTTATAAATGCGCCCTCTCCCGTGCTTATAACTTTCAAGTATGGTGGTGAAGTCAGCAGGCGTTCGAACACTCTTTCTTCAACGCGACGGAACTCGGCCTCGCCATATAACGAGAATATGTCGACAACGCTACATCCCGCGGCGGCTTCTATTTCAGAGTCCAAATCAACAAACGGAATATCCAACTTTCGCGCCAATGCTCGCCCAATACTTGTCTTTCCTGCGCCCATAAGTCCGACCATTACAATTGGTTTTTCAAGTAAAAATCCAAGTTTTTCGTTCATAGTTTATAATATACGCCCTGCTCTTATTTTCTGCAAGCATAAAATCTAATCCGCTTGAGTTGGCTTATTTTAAGTTCTGTCTTTCAGTTTCTTCCAAAAAGAAAGGTCTTTGTTTTTATATCCCTGTTTTATATAGAATTGTTTGGCGTAAGCAGTTGACTCGAGTTGGACTTCTTTTGCGCCATCTTTTTTCATAATATTTTCGGCCGCTTCAAGAAGTTTTTTGCCAACGCCAAGGCCTTTCTTGCGTTGATATGGAAGTGTTACGTAAATGGCGTTTATCTGTCCAATTTTATTGGTTTTAAAGTCGCCGAGAACGAATCCAACTAATTGGCTTGATTCAATGTCATAAGCACCAATCATAAATGCATACTTTGCGTAGTTTCCATAGTACAGTCGCATTTGATTTTCGGGCAATATTGTATCGCCGCTTATATTGAACGCGGCAGAAGCCGAGTATTCCACTCTTGCAAGTTCTTTCCAAGTATCAAAGTTTCGTTCTGTAATAGGTCGAAGTTCTATCTTAGTCATTGGCAAGTTTCTCCAGTTGGTCTGCGGCGGTAACGGCGTCAATCATTTCATCAAGGGCTTCGCCGCCCGCCAAAATGTCATCAAGTTTATAAAGGGTCAGTTTTATTCGGTGGTCTGTTACGCGCTGTTCAGGGAAATTATAGGTTCTAATTTTTTCGCTTCGGTCGCCAGAACCCACCATTGATTTTCTTGAACTGTCGCGTGAAGTTTGTTGTTCAAGTCTTTGTTTCTCGTATAATTTAGAGCGTAACATTGCCATACAGTTCGCGCGATTTTGTATCTGGGAACGCTCTGTCTGGCAGCTTACGACTTCGCCCGTCGGAATGTGGGTAATGCGAACGGCGCTGTCCGTTTTGTTGACGTGTTGTCCGCCGGCTCCTTGGGCGCGATATGTGTCGACACGCAAGTCTTTTTCGTCTATTTGAACGTCAATGTCTTCGGCTTCTGGCATAACCGCCACGCTGGCGGCGCTTGTATGAATTCTGCCTTGGGCTTCGGTTTCTGGGACTCGTTGTACGCGGTGAATTCCGGATTCGAACTTGAGTCTCGCATAGGCGCCTTGGCCGTCGACTTTAAAAACGATTTCCTTGAGTCCGCGAAGTGATGTGGCGTTTTCTTCAATTATTTCTATTTTCCAGCCGTGTCGCAAAGAGTAGGATTTGTATTGCTCGAACAAGTCTAATGCAAAAAGCGCGGACTCATCGCCGCCAACGCCGGCCCTGATTTCCATGATTACGCTGTGGTCGTCGGCTTCGTCTTTTGGCAACAGTGCCAGTTGAAGCCTTTTATCTATTTCTGGCAATAAGTGCTTGAGTTCACTTAATTGCTCTTCGGCTATTGATTTGAGTTCCGGGTCGTTCAACATCTCTTTTGCGTCGTTTAGTCCAGCAATAATTCCAAAGTATTCATGAATAATCGGCAGTATGTCTGAGAGGCCAGAATATTCTTTTGATAGCTTAGAGAGCTCGTTGCCGGTAACTTTGCCCGAGTTCATTTGGTTTTCAAGTTCTGCGGCTCTTGCCAAAATATCTTTTAATTTCTGTTCCATGTCGGTATCTTTTTTTGTTTTTTTAGCGCTGTAAAAGGATTTTGGTTTACGCTTTTATCCTCTTAATTGCCTCTTGTGTAGTTAGTTTTTCCTGGGTGCCGGTTGTCATATTTTTTAATGCAACGATTTTATCTTTAGCTTCATCTTCGCCGATTATTATACTGAATTTAGCCTTTATTTTGTCTGCAAACTCAATTTGATTTTTGAACTTTTTATAGGCGTCAAGGTATGATGTAGTTACTATTTCACTTTTGCGCAACTCTGTACATACGCCCGTGGCGAATGAAAGCTGGCTTTCGCCCATAACAAGCACTGCCGCGTCTATTGGGGTTTCAAATTGTGCTAAATCTATCTTGTTGTCTTCCAGCAGTGCCACCATAAGTCGAGAAAAACCTACTGCGGCACCAACTCCTACTATTTTGGTTTTTGAAAACTTGGACGCAAGATTTTCATATCGACCGCCCCCGCCTATTGCACCCAGCTCTGGGAAGCTTTCCGAAAAGAACTCGAACACTATTCCAGTATAATATGCGTGGCCGCGCATAATCGCAAGGTCTATGGTCGCATTTTCTATGCCCGCTGCGTTCAGGGTGGCGATGAAACTGTTTATTTCTTCAACTGCAGACATAAGGTTTGCAGATTTTGTTGAAAACTCTTCGTAACCGTCTGAAAAGACTCGTAATATTTCGTTTGCGAGATTTCCAATTTTTTCACGCAAAGCGCCGGGAAATTCTTCACCGATTTTGTCTTTTTTATCTATGAGTGTAAATGCCGTCCTGGCCTGTTCTTCATCAAGCCCAAGCCATTCAAACATCGCATTCCAAAAGCGTCTGTTACCAACTTTTACGTACGTCTTTCCGATTATATCGGCGCAAGATTCATAGGCTTTGGAAAGGACCGCAACTATTTCTGCATCGTACGCAAGTGAAAGTTCGTTTATGCCCAATATATCAAGGTCCATTTGATAGAACTCGCGATAACGCCCGCGCTGGGGGCGCTCGCCACGATAGTTTCGTGCAAACTGGTATGCGCGAAACGGAAAAACAAGGTCGTTTATATTTCCGGCTACGTATCTTGCTAGCCCCACGGTTCCGTCATAGCGCAGTCCCATTTTTGTCTCGCCTTTTTGGAAAAGAAACATTTGTGTTTCGATTTCTTCCCAGTTGTCCTTATCGGTCAAGACTTCCGCCCGTTCTATTGCGGGAAGGTCAAGGTGTGAAAAGCCGGCTGTTTTTAATGTTTTTTGCATGCGGGCAGCACACTCGTCAAAGCAACGCTGTTGGGTAGGCAGCAACTCGACAAATCCTGAAAGAGGTTTGGTTGGTTTTAAATCTGACATAATGAATTCCTTTTGTACTTATTATACCATGGCGTTATGCCATGTGCGACATCAATTTTAAGGTATGCTAGTAATTGCCCGCGTGGGCATGATGAAAGGAATGAAAAATGGTCAAGTAAAAATTCATAATGTCTGCATGGTATAACAATTTTTCCCATGTTTCAATAAAAAAAGCAACCAGAAAACTAGTGTATAAACCTATGCGTCCCGTATGGGGGGATTTGGCTCCTTTCTCCGGCTATGCTATAGCTCTTGGCCTAGTAGGCCGAAGGGGACATAGTTGACGTTTTTCCCGGATTATCGCCAAGTTTTCCAAGCGGTATTTTGCTTGAACACTTTTCCTTTACAAACAGTATTGCCCAAACCCCGATGAACAAGCAAATAATTCCGGTTAAAAGCGTGCTGTACCGAAGGCCACCTATTTCCCCGCCAAGCCCGAAAACAAGAAGGATTCCGGCGTACATAATCTGGTTGCTTATACTGTGAAGCGAAAGCGCGACCGAGCGGTGTGGTCCGGGCACAAAATCCTGAAATCTTGAAAATGTAATGGTGTTTATTATTGATATGACCAAGTATGCAACGCACAGCAGCGCAATGGCTGGCACTGTATAAAGTGTCGAGAACAATACGAATATTCCGCCGACCGCCGACATTGCTGCGTAAAGTATCCAATCGGGAATTTTTTGGAATCTGTGAGCAATTGTTTGGCCTATCATTTGAAATGCCATTGCACCGAGGCTGACTATACCCACGAACTCTTTGCGCAGTCCTATGTCGAGGCCGATAACGCTGAAATAGTCGTTTATGAACGAGAAATTTCCAAACGCCGTACCAAGCAGCATAAGGAATAGTATGCAAGGGGTTGCGGCGACTACCTTGGCGCCGGTTTTCATAAGTTTTAAAAAGCCGGGAGATTTTTTCTTGGGCGCTTTCTTTTTATGCAATATTTTTATGCGTGCAATAAACACGCATGAAAGTAATACTGTTGCCATTGAAATCCAAGTAATAATGTCATATCCCCAGAACAAAAGCAGCGAGCCACATGCCGACAGCATAGACCCGACGGTAGAAATTGCATTGCGTCGCCCGAGTATTTTTGCGTAAATTTTTCTGTTTCTGCGGGCGGCGAGTTCGTCGTACTGGAGAGCCTCAAAAGCACCATTGTAAATCGCACCCTGGATTCCCCAAAGGAACATTCCGATACAAAATCCCAAATATGTAGGTATAAAAAGCCAAAGTAAAAAGGCCACCCCTTTCAGGAACTGTCCAAAAATAATCATGTTTTTTTGGCCAAGTTTGTTGGTCAGCCATGCAACTGGCAATTGAAACAAAGTGATTGCGATTGGCCACATAAGGAACATAATTGAAAGCTGGAAGTCCGAGAGTCCATGTTCTTGCATAAAAACGGAATAAACGGGTGCGAGTAGTAATAAAGAGTTTAAAAAGGCGAATATATAGATATTACTTACAAATTTTCGTAAAGACTTTTTCATGAATGGAATAGTATCATGTTTTTGTAAATTATTCAAAAATAATTTTCTGCACAAATGTTTAATCTTCTAGTGTACTAGACGCAGCGAACCAATGTAATAGATTCAGCTGTCGTTTGTGGTTTTAACTCCTGGGGCCCGGCGTACGCCGGGATGACGATGTGACGGATGTTTTTCCGCAGATTTCATATTTAGGTGATTTAAAAAAATAATCACCAACTTTTTGCTTGCGCCGTATGGGCTTTTTCTTCTAGAATCACCCAAAGGAGAGGATTTTTAATTGGCAAATAATATAGAACCACCGGTTTTATTGTCTCGTCTTATGACCTTTGTGCTCGCGGGGGCCCTGGTTGTGCTCGTCGTACTTGTTGTGACTTTGGTAAAAATGTTCCCGCTTGACCGTGCACAGATATTCTTCCTTACCAGTGAACAGCGCGAAAATACTCAGATAAAATTGAGCTCGTTCACGCCAGACGCGGAAAATCTAGAGGCCTACAAGACCGCTTTCCTTAAAGAATATGTTCGTGCACGTAACGAAATAAGCGAAAACCAAGCCTATATGCAACGCAAGTGGTCCGCTACCCCGGACGGAAACGTTTGGGCTTGGAGCAGTCCCGAAGTCTATAACCAGTTCCAAAATACTGGAATGTACATAGCGCTTATGAACGATATCCCCGATTTTCCGTTCAGCTGTCCTGTGGAGTTTCGCGGAATCCAGCCGCGAAGCCAAGATGTGTACGCGGTAAGCTTTTCTTACTTTTGTACGAATAATAATGATGGACAGACCACACGTAAAGATTATACAATAAGTATAAAACTGGAACGGGAAGAAAAAATAGCATGGGCAGACCGCCTTGGCAATCCGCTTGGCATTCACGTTGTGGAGTATCAGGTAGAGGGCGGCAACCGTGACCCGCTTGATATGTTTTAGTTTAAAGGTAAAGATATGAAAAAAGTATTTTTAATTGTTCTGAGTATTTTGTTTATCGCGCCGGGTGCGTCTGCAGTTCAAGAGGCATGGGACTACCCGGAAGCAAACATGGCCGCGGGTTCAAGTAAACCTGGGTTTGCTCAGCTTACGTGGAGCGCCGGAACAGTGTTGCCCGTGAAATTGCGAAATGGAATGGTAACTATGGTAAACCTTCCCGCCGGCGAAGTTATAGAAGAAGGTACTGTTGGCAACGACGGTCTGTTCCAGTTCGAGCCTGTGAGCGGTGGTCACAGTATGTATATAACGCCAACCGGGGACAATATGGGCGCCGATACTAACCTTATAGTAATTGGCAAGTCCGGGAATAAATATATATTCTATCTTCGCAGCGAGCCCGCGAATTCTTCGGAAATAACGTACTCCCAGGTTGATATAGTCCTTGACGGTAATCGTTCGCTTGGGCCGATTGGTGGAACGAGTGCAAACAGTGGCGGAACGATGAACTCTATATTCAAAAAAGCGTCGACAGGTACAAGTTCTGTTGGTGTTGACGGCGAGGATTTTGGCTGGATAAAATCGATGAAGATAGACCCAAGCGAGTTCCGATTTGATTTGGATATATTCGTTCCGAACCCAGATGACTTTGTGATTGCGCCAGAGCGTGTTTGGCGTGACCGTATATTTACATATATAGACTTTGGGGACAAGGTAATCGCAATGACCCAGCGCCCGGTTGTGAGTCTTTTGGTGGAAGGCGGCGAGAGTCCGGTAGGTTTTCGTACAGACGGAGAGAATGGTCGTTTGTTAATCGTAGAAGCCGTTGGTGATATGGTTTTGCGCAGCGGTCAACGCATAGTCTGTATAAAGAAACGCGGCAAGCCATTCCTTATCGCTGATACGAATTCAGTAATGGCACTTGCGGAAGCAAATGTTGCCCAAAGCATGATGTCAAGCCAGTCGCTTAACAATGCGGTATTTGGCGGTGGGGTTGGTGGTATGCAGCCGATGATGGGCCCCCAGGTTCAAATGGGTGGCGGGACTAACTGGCAGGCCCCGATGGTGACACAAACTTATGGCGGAGGCTCTAGTGGCGCGGTGATGATTCCCCAGGAAAGAAATACTTCTGGTTCGTTTCTTCCGAATACGAACATACCGGTTATTTCGAGCACCCAGGTTGGCACGGCGGTAGAGTTGCGTTCGGACCCGAGTGTGAAAGCTCTTAATGACTATTGGACAAGCATGCTTGCGAAATTTAGCGGAGAAGACGGCAAAGGTATACTTACGCCGTATAAAGACAAGGTGTTCTTTGCGGTGGACGAGCAGGGTGTTGGAGAGCTTGGGGCGGATTCCAATACTGCAAGATTATACAGGTTGAGAATCGGTCCTATGGCGGATATAGACGAGGCCCAGAAATTGTGCGACCAAATGCTTAAAGTAAGTGGCACAAGCTGTAACGTCGTGAGAATTCAATAGGTATAGCCGGGTTGGCCCCCTGGGGCCAACCTATCAGCTTGTTTCTTATCAAGATGTATATTTGCTGTTTATGTTTTTTGTGATATAATTCCAATCATGAAGAATTATAAATTAAAAAATTTCCTGACCAGTATTTATGGTTTTTCTTTTTTTAACTCGCTTATTTTTTTGTACCCTGTCTATGCGCTGTTCATGGCCAACAGTGGGGTTTCCGATGCGGGAATTTCGTTGCTCTTTATCATTTGGACAATTGGATGTATAGCTGCATATTTTCCGGTAAGTTTTCTTGCAAATAAATTCTCGCCCAAGAATATAATACTGTTTGGTCAAATAATGAAAATTGCCGCTTTTTTGCTGTGGTTTTTGTGCCCTACTTTTTGGGGATTCGCAATCGGATTTTTGCTTTGGGGGATTCAGTGTGCTACGTATGATATAGCTTTTGAATCTCTGGTCTATGATGAACTTGGCGCACTTAGACAAAAACGAATTTATACAAAAATAAACGGACGAAAGTGCGCCATAGACACAATTGGAATGGTAATAAGCACGGTTGGTTCACTCATGCTTGCGTGGGGGTATAACGTAATTGCGGGTGCGTCAATCGCGGCACTTGTCGTTTCGGTGTTTTTTATTTTGCGTCTTAATGTGTCAAGTAAACCCATGAAAACAAAAATTCCAAGTGTAAAGAAAACTTTGCGCGCAAGTATTAATTTGTTAAAGAAATCGCCGTATGTTCTAAGTATTATGATACTTGTTTCCGCACTGACTTCGTTTATGTACATAGATGATTATCTTGGACTTATTGGTACAGAAATGGGTGTGCCGGAAAACTTTGTCGGCGGGATATTTGTGCTTGCCTTTATATGTCAAAGCCTTGGCAGCGCTGTTTCGTACAAGTTGGAACACTTGAAAGAAAAAACTTTGTACATGGGTGTCATAAGCCTTGGGCTTATGTTTTTTGCAATATCTTTGTTCTTTACGGTTCCGGCGCTGGCTTTGTTTGGTTTGTTTTACCTTGTGCTTGGGGTTGTGCGAAACTTGGCGTTTTTAAATTTTCAACACAGAATAAGTTCAAGCTGTCGAACGTTTGTACTTTCTATAAAAAGTACAGTTGAACAGTTGTTCAGTATATTGGTATATGCAATTATAGGATTGGGGACAGTGCTTGGTGGATACAGATATGGAATATTGTTTATGGGCGCCTTTATCTGTGCATTAGGGGCTTGGGCATTGCTGTTTATCCCGACGAACACAAAGAAGCTTGATAATTGTGATTAATGCAGTCGTGTTTTAAGTTCCATACAGCCATCCCGGAATTAAGGCTGCCTTTAACCTCTTCCTGGGATTTTATTGGCTTCTATATACTTTTTCTTTTTCCAGTCGTCTATAGAATTGCCTGCTTCAAGAAATGCAAACAGCTCTGCTTTTTTCTTTCTGGCTAAATCTTTGCTGTTGCCACCAGAGTTATTGAAATTTAGCAATAAAGTTTTAACATCATTCTCTGGCACGTTAACCGCATGCCAAGAAACGCATGTAAGTCTTAGCTCGTCATGGCAGGGCATTTCTTGGCAAAATTTTCGCCAATTCCTGAAACAGCAGTCTGAACAGCTGCCTCCGCCGAACTCAAGCTCGTAATCCCACGACGCGACTTCGGCAAAAACGTTGTTTTCAAGCGAGCGGTCTTTTAATAATGAAGTAAGTTTTTTTGACATGTTGCGCATATTAAATGTGAAATTCCTAAATTTCAAGTAATTAATATTTCATAGTTAACTTGACATTTACATCTTTTAGGCTATAATGAGTTCGTGCTTGTTGGTAAAGCCAGCCGTTCGTGCAAAGATTTCATCATACCAAACAAGATAATACAAACCTTTCTCTGTGTTTATTATCTAGCAAACTTACGAACAC
>QMCE01002407.1_pt1 | contig 11201 bp, 6 predicted proteins | sample 1821851 | NCBI WGS metagenome assembly QMCE01 (sample SAMN09453174, study PRJNA476694) | Termite gut metagenome, whole genome shotgun sequencing project. | isolation source: worker | host: Odontotermes sp. | place: South Africa:Pretoria | collected 2016-01-28
AGGTCGATGACAATGAAATTTTCGATACCATTGAGTACGAAGGCGAAATGGTCATCGAGTATCAGGGCCGCCGTTATGTAAAGACAATGAAGGCGTGGGCAAAAGGTTCTGTTGATAATTTTACCGAATTCACCAACCCTGAGGACAGGGGAACCAGATACCTTAAAAAAGGAGGCCGGCTGTACGTGTATTCCCCGGATAACGAGGAAGTTATGCTCATATCAGGCCACATGCTCAAAGAATCCATGATGGGTTCCGATATGTCGTATGAGGACACGATTAACAACGACACTCTTTCCAGCCGCTATACTCCGGCGCTTGCCGGTTCGGAAACCAGAAACGGGCGCGATACCTGGGTGCTGGAGCTGACGGCAAAAAAGAAAACCGAAAGTTACCCCAAGCGCAAATTATGGATCGATAAGGAAACAAGAGATTTGCTCCAGTATGAACTGTACGCCCTTTCCGGGGCAAAGCTCAAAGAGTTGACCATGCTCAAGATTGAGACTTTCGGAACCCGCCGCTTTCCGGTGGAGACGGAGGTTAGGGACTTGCTGCGGAAAGACAGCAAAACAACGTTCAAAATGCGGAATGTCGTGCTAGACAAGCCCATTGCCGACTCGGTTTTTAGCACGAGGAATCTTGAAAGATGAAGAAGCTATTATTCGCGATCTTTCCGACAATATTAACAGGTTTTATAATAACGATAGCTTTGAAAATGCCGATACAAGATGGCGCGAAGATTTAAGGTTTGTCGAGCAGTATATGATAGGTTCAAAGGAGTTTATCTTTGGAGAGTTAAAGTACAGAGATTAATGTAACTTCGGATACGATTACAACTGAAACTTAATCAAGTCCTAGAACAAATTCCGATCATTTTCTACCACCCTTTCCGAAGCTCAGCCAGCATATCATGCTTATCTAGCACCACGGCGCACTTTTCCCAATCGCCGCAATCGGGGATGGCATCCTCGTATTTAAGTTCGAACGGGTGCTTTTGCGGAAGCTTGTTTATGGCTTCCTCCGCGCGCTGCTACCCATACATCCTCAAGCACATCGGGGATTTGGCCGAACAGGTTGAATATGCCCTGCAACCGCCCGGAAAGCTTGTTGTGAACCTTATCCTCCACGGAATCCCGGTAGCGCATATTGTAGATATAAATCTTGTCCGCCAGCTGGCCTATACGCTGTATTCGGCCTTTTCGCTGCTCCAACCTGGTTGGGTTCCACGGCAAGTCGATATTGATGAGTGTTCCCAGCGTTTGCAGATTAAGCCCCTCGGAAGCGGCGTCTGTACCGACGAGCACGGCCAGTTCCCGCTTTTTTACGAGTTGCTTGATATCGTCCTTTGTCATCTTCTTAAACGTGCCGTCCAAGTAAACGCCGGATTTATCCCCACCGGCATAGAGCCCAATCGTGGTTTCGGGATATGCGCCGGAAAGCCGCGACGCCACATACACCGCGCTGTCAAAATATTGAGTGAACAGGATACAGCCCTTGTCTATCCAGGCCCCCTCACCCTCAACGCCCGCCATCAAAACCTTCTTGACCCGGCTGTATTTAGGGTCGGTGTCGGAATTGGATTTGAGCGCGTTGACCAGCCGCTCCAGACAGTCGATTTCTGCCGGAGTCAGCTCTTTGATATCGCTTTGAGCGCCGTCGTCCGCGTCTTCATCATCGTCCTCCGCCAATTCCTCGTACAGCGAACGCAGCCGGTCTTTGCCCTCGGCTGTCCAGGCGAGCATTTTCTTTGCGGTGTTTTCCCCGGCATACATGGTGCTGCCTATGCGCTTCAAAAGCAGGGTTGACATGAACCCTCCGCCTTTTACGCGGGAGGAGAGCATATCGCAGAATTCCTCCGCAATGGCGTAGGCGTCGGCAAAATAACCGGAAAGCTCCAGCGATTCCTCGTCTTTCTCGCCGAGCAGCACTGCTTCGATTTTCTTGAGGTACGGTTCACCTGTATCCGGGTTGATTGTGTCCTCCAAAAAATCACGCTTGCGCCTGATGATTGCGCGGATATACGGATTGTGATGCTGGATGTAATCCTCATCGACATAAAGTGTTCTGATTTTTGCCTTTTGAGGTTTGTTGAGGCTGTTGTAAACGCCCTGCCCGATAACATTTGCGTCGGGGGCGACGTCAAGCTGGCTCCGAAGCGTGGCAAAGTTTCTGCCGTCCTTTGCGGGCGGGAACGGGTTGCGCACGATTTCCCACATCTCCGGCTCAGCGTCCGGGTATTCCTCGTCGGCTGTAATGTATTTTATCCCCAGGCCGGGAGTGCGCCGCCATACGCTGTATTTATCGCCCAGCACCTTGTCCGCGTTTTGCGGCTGTGCCAGCGCCGCCAACAGATCGAACGCCTCAATCGGGTTTATCTGAACGGGCGTGGCCGTCGCCAGCAAAAGGCTGTGCGTCCTAAAGGTAATCTCGTTTAGGAAGGCCAACAGATTGTTTTGCTGCGCCTTGTGCTTGTCGGGGTCTTGGCCGAGATTCTTGCGTCTTGCCCGGTGGGCCTCGTCCAGGATAACGCAGGAATAGCGAAGCTCCTTGAGCAGTTCGGCGGCTTCCGATTTGCGCGTCATTAAGCCTTGTGAAACGATGCCGACCTTTCGAGGGCACTTCTGTATGCCGCAATACTGGTACTCCTGACCGTTCTCGTCCACCCAGGCTTTCCCCGTCCATACGGCGGAGGGCATATTCAGCAACGTCATCAGCTCGTCCTGCCATTGGAACAGCAACGTCTTTGGCACAATAATCAGAATTGGCTTCTCGTCATAGAGCGCGATCAGCTTTGCGCTCATGGCGAGTTGCACGGTTTTACCCAAACCGACCTGATCGGCGAGAAGCAACCGCGCCCCGCCGCGCTGCTTGTGTTCCTCAAAGGCGCGGGCCACGAAGTATTTTTGGTGCGCCCACAGGCCGAATTGTTCACGGTAGATTGGCTCCTCAACTGCTACAGACGGAATCGGCTTGTCGTCGTCGCGCCAATCCTTTAGCGGAATCGTGCGCCTTTCCGACAGGCGCTTGACGTCCTCGATCACATATTCCGAAAGTGGCACGGCGTGCGGGTTATTCCAGAACCAGTCGAACTCGGCTTGAACCCAGTGTACCGATTCCGCCGCATCATCCTCCCACACCATCTCGTAGTTGGTTGTAAACGCGGCCTTCGTCTCGTTGATACTGCCTATGAACGAGGTTTTACTGCCGTCGGCATCGGTTATCACGCCAGCCTTGCCATGCATCAGCCCGTATATTTCATCGGGCAGCACCTTGACCTCCAGCTTGCCGGATTTGAGCAGCCCGTACAGCTTGCGCAGGCGTTCCATAGCGGCGGGGGCCGCGTACACTTCCTCCGGTTTGAAATCGTTCCACTCCTGCCGCATACCCAGTTTCGCCACGGCGATATCCGAAGGCGAAAGGCCGGAGTTGCAGATAACCCTGGCCTTGCCCGCTATTGCCTCTATCGCCTCGCCCGCCACCTCCAAAACAGACGAGCAAAAATATCCGGCTATGCGGTCATAGCTTACCGCGCCTTTCAGCTTTGCCGCAAACTCATTGCCCAGGCCCTGCTTTGTCGTTCGTGATGAATATCGGTTCAGCATACTCCACCTCTAAATGTGGTCGTTGTCTACCAGAACAAATATGTGCTCCGCCATCTTGGCCGATTCTTCCCAATGTGGCATATTGGCGATACCCTTGGTGTCCTTGAGGAATTCCAGCAGTTGCTTGAGCATATCGCGGCTGCCCCAGTAGTCAGGCAGGTTGTTTTTAAGGTGCCACAGGCCCTTTTCCGGCGCTTCGTCCTCCTTGATAGCTACGTGAACAGCCGCCAGTACCAAGCGCAGGATTGATTCCTCGAAGCCCGGCACGTCCCTCACTGTCCTCATTGCAAACTCGATGGGAGTTTTAAGACGGCATGTATTGGCGCGCTCGTTCGCCATCAGCTGGCTGTAGTTTGCGAGTGCATATCCTTTCGCGTATTCCTGATATGTGGAAATCTGGTAGCCGCCTGATTTCTCATACTCCAGACCCTGTATATAAAACCGTTCCGAAGGCGACAAATCCCGCCATATGTGACGCTCGAATCCATCGGGCATGATATAGTCCTGCGCTTGCCGCCTCGCCCTTTCTATCAATGCCACGACCTTTGAATTTTTCGGGTCGTGTATCGCCTTGTCCAGTTCGTAATCCAAGTCGATTTCGCCGATGGAAGAATACGAGGTCAGCACTTTCAAGCTGGCGGCATAGGCGGCCAGCACATAGTCCGGGTCGCTGAAATTGGGGTCTTCCTTGTCGTCCAGCTTTTGCATACTCTCGATTTGGCTCACGACCTCGGCCTTGATGTCCGCGTTGATCTCGTCAAGGAAAGCCTCCTCCGTGCCGGTGCGCTTGCGCAGAACCAGCAGCACCGTGCCCTTGACATAGTTGCCGTCCTTTAGCCCGGAGGCGTCCGTCTCGGTGGCGATATTCCACGCCGCCGTCACCTTGAGGCCCGATTTCCACATAATCAACGCGAGCTGCGCCCACACCGCCGGGTCTGAATGCGTGAACATCACCACCTGCATCCCGTCATCCGGCATATGCTTGGTGAGGTTGCTGTAAATGTCGATCATGCTCCGCGCAAAATCCTTATCCCCCCGCACAGCCAACACCCGCTTACTGTCCGCGTACCAATCCGGAAAAGCCTCCATCAGTAACCGCTTGTCCCACGCAAGGAAGAATTCCGAAAGTTCATGGTAGTTGATTGCATCGGCGTAAGGGGGATCGGTAATCACTACATGCATATTATTTGTGATAGATCGTGCATCTATAACTTGTATATCGCTATTTCCTGTGACGTTGTTTTTGTTTATCGGACAGAACCATTGAGTGTCTAAAGAGTAGCTACTCCTAATACCCGAAACGAATTGTGTATTTAATGCTTGATTATAAAAAGTATGAGAAGGAGTATCACGGCTTGCATCCCATCCAGTTAATAGCGAACCGCGCTCTAGCTGACGGTTTAAGCCCATTATTGTAATGACTTTGTTTATTTTATTCGCATTGAAACCCTGTGCTACATATAACGAGGTGACTAACAACTGTCTAGCGTTAAACAAATGATTCCAATGCGTCCAGCCACGCTCACGGATAAGCTGGTCGGTATTATAACCCGGCTCAATTTCCATAGTAGGCACAAGCCCTTGCTCCTGCCACTTTTCGATGTTTTCAGCGACAATTTGCCGCACTTTTTCCTCATTGGCAAGGTCGCGTTCATTCGGGGCGCGATAAAAACGGGCGGGGCGGCCATTGCCGTCGTTTGCCTTTTCGTATCTGACAGCATATAACCGCTCTTGAAACACATCATCCGGGCGTGGCTCAAACTCGGATTTTTCCCATTTTCGCAAGCCGTAGACCGTATTGCCGTTTTCGTCCTTGCGATCGCGCCGCAATACGGTTATGGGTGTGGTCTTGCCGCAGTTGGGGCAGACCAAACCCTTTGACGATACGGTTCCCTGTGATCCTGCCGCTATCATTTGTGCGCCTGTTGCGTTTGAGATAATGCTAATATCGTAGCGATTTCCATTCTTGACTAATTCGGCGACAACGCTCCCGGCCCTTTGTCCGACAACAAGCGATGGAAGCAGTGGAACAAGTACCCCGCACTCCGGACAGACGGTTTCTGTGCAATATATGTATGACAAAGCCCTGTCGCCAAGCTCGTTGTGTTCGATACCAAGCTCTGTGATTTCTTTGTCAACGGCTTCGTACACTTCCTGCTGAAACCGCTCTATCGCGGCGATTTCCGCATAGCTGGCCCCGCAAATATTAATAGCCGCCCAGGTCAGCAGCCCCGCTATGGGGTTTAAATCGGAGGCATACACGTCCAAGCCCATTCGTGCCGCTTCAAAGGGAACGCTGCCGCCGCCGCAGAAACAATCGCCCACTATGGCGTTTTTGCCGAACCGCTTATGGGAAAGTTGCCACATGAGGTCTTGCAGGGTATAAGCATTGGTATTGAGATGATGGTTAATCTCTTTCCATGTGTGGTCACCTTCCGGGCGCGTGAAGTGCTCGGGGCGGACGCAGAGTTTCAGCTTTTCATCATAGCCAAGCCTGTTAAACTCGCGTTTATCGGAGTTTTGCTTTATCCGGCGCTGTAACAAGCCGGATTCATCCATGCTCATTATCTTTAAGAAAATTTCCATATCGCGGCGCGGGTTGTCGCTGGCGGGCATCAAACAGCCAAGTATGGCGGCGCGGCAAAGCACCAAAGGTTTGCGCCCCCACCACTTGCCCAAGCCCGTAATGGTTTGGCTTTGGGCCGCCTTACGCTCTTTGTAGCTTTCTTTAGACAGTTTCGACACCGGGAACTGTTTTTCTATAAACGCGGTCGTCATCATTCTACCTCTTATAAATCATCGAATAGGGAAACCTGCTGCCTGTCCACCACGGGGTTTTCGCACAGGGCGAAGCGCAGGGCCTTGCGCCAGCCCTTGCGGTCGTGCAGCTCGCCCGTAGCGGCGTTGGTCATGGTGTATAGCCACCAGCGCTCCTCCGGCTGCAAGCCCTTCCAGTTGCGCACGGCGGTTGAAATCAGCGAGGGGTCGCAGTCCTCAATGGCCCAGAGCAGAACCATCATCTCCTTGCCGAACAGCCGCTCCACAGGGGTGCCGTCCCCCGATTTAAAATTGCCGATTTTAAGCTTATCCTTTTTTAGGCGGGCGTTAAACTCCGCCGTCAGCGCGGGCTTTACCTCGCCCCATTTGTGCTTGGAGATTTCAATGCGAAGCCTGTCGCTAAAATTTATATGCTGTTCCCCGTCGGCTTCCCAGGCAAAGCGCTCGTACACCTGTATGGGCGTTTTCGCCAATACATAGAAATGGTTCACGGTCTCTTTTGGGTCAAACCCGAAGCCGTAGGTTTGCTTGTTCATTGTTTGATCTGGCCTTTCTGGTTCAGCTCGCTTGCGTCAAGCTTGTTTATGTCGATCCATTCCCTGAAGACCTCGCCGGTTATAAACAGGACGGTCTTGTATGTGAACTCGACCTCAACGTCTTTGCCGGCAAAGGCGGAGTCCCGGATAAGCTCCACCGCCGCCTGCAGGTTCCCGGCGTCCCACGGCACTTTTTCGGTTGTGATCTCCATGTAATTGTCCGCGTTCTGCTTGTCGCTTATCACCACCGTGAACTGCCGGATGTAGGTGCCCGCAAGCTGCTTGAGCTTTTGGAACTCGTTGTAGCTCATTTCGGTGTCGCCGCATTTTTTGTGCGGGGTCATGGTGTATTCCAGCGGCTTCGAGTTGTCGATCACAAACTCTTTTTTACCGGGCATTGCCGCGCTTACGGGAATATCCTCCTCGCTGACAAGCTGTTTTTTATAATAGACCGCCACCCGCACAAAGCGGCAATCGGTTGGCAGAACGATTTCGCCGCTGTAAATCCCGCCGCTCTCTTTGGGGTTGGAGCCGTCCGTGGTGTAGCGTATTTCGTATAGCTTGTGTGTTTTAAGCTCCAAAACACGGTTGCCCTGCCCATCCTGACGCTGTTCGCGTTGCAGCGTAACGGCGCCCAGCCAATGCTTGGCCTTTCCGGTGGGGAACGGGTTTTCGCCGCCGCCGGTATCCACACAGATAAAGTATGCCTCCGGCTCATCCAGCACAAGCGTCTGCTGCTGAATTTCGTTTGACGCCGAAGTCGGCTCCGCCCCAAAATCGTAGTAGACGCGGTCGCCCCGCACGGGCTTCACTTTTAGGGTGAAATGCCCTGTCTTTTCATCGTAATCGGTCTGTTCAACAGTGACGTCGGTGGGTTCCTTCGCAAAAGGCCCCTTGACCACATACCCGCCAATTTCTCGCCAGATATCGCTGTTGAGGCACTTTTTCTTGAGCTCGTCCATCTGTCTCGGATGATACCACTGCCATGACGGTTCCTCAGCCGCCCGCCCCAGTATCTGTGACCACGGCATTTCCTTTTGCGTGAAGATGCGGGCCTCGGCCTTTTTACGCAGCGCGTCGATAAAAACGTCCTCGGTTTTGAGATCGTCAAACTTCATTTCTTCAACAAGGGTTTTAATGATTTGTTCCTCGCCGTTGAACTTGTTATCCTTGAACTCCAGCTTGAAATCGGCACGGGAAAGGCCGCTCTTGGACGGGTAATGTATGGTGATGAACGTCTCCCGGATGCTTGTCAGCAAAGCGACGACGGCTTTATCCTGCTGGCTTTCGGCCTCCTTGTACTGCTGGTCGGTCTCCGGGACATGCTCGCCTTTCATGTTCGCGATAATCTGCCGGATAGCAGAGAGGCGCTTGGAATTCTGGTACATCTTTTCCATCACGTTCCGGGAGCCGGAGAGGAACAGAACGCGGTTCCTGTACGGGCAATTGTCGTAGAACGCCTGCAAATCGGGATGAATGCCCGTGCCGGCATACGGTTCGAAGATGATGAGCGCCACCTTGCCCTGCTCAATATGAATCTCGTCAATCGCGGGAAGCACGTAAAGCGTCTCGTAGCATTTTCTCTGGCCGGGATTGAAGCTGCCTTCAAGGAATTTGCGAAGCTCCTTTTTCGCGCTCTCGTTGGAGTAGGAGTCCACAAGGGTGTTCATTTCCGCAATCATATTCTTGGTGTTCTGGAAGTAAAAGCGCCCGCGATTGTCAACCTTCAGATACCAGCACTGTGAAAGGATTTCATCCAGGGATTTCTTGTAGCTGTTGAGGTCAATCCCCGGCTCACAGAGATAGCCCAATATATCTGATTCTATTAAGCCCATCACGCCGTTGGGCGTCTCGTTCAGGGAGGATATCAGCAGCAGTTTCGCCACGTTTTGGGCGTACTGCTCCTTTTTTTCGCCGTTCTGCTCGTCTATCACCTCGGCAACGGACTTACCTCCCTGCGCGATGTCATGGCTTATGGCAGCTTCAAGCGACGGCTTAATCTGCTTGATAAGCGACAGCATACCGCGCTCGTTTAAGTCAATATCAAACACGTTGATCAGGTGCTCGGTCTTTGCCCTGTCGCGCTCGTAAAAGCCGCGAACCACCTGCCGCATTAGCTTGATTAGCCCGCGCGTCTGCTGGAAGCCGGGGTTTTCCTTAAAGCGGGCGTACAGTTCCTTTATAGACGGATGGAACGGATAGGAATCCTTAATGCCTAGATAGACGGCATCGCCGGTGTATCCTGTCAGCCCGGATTTTCCGGCGCCCACAAGGGCTTCCTTATACGCCACGGCAATATCGTTTACCGCCGGTGATGTTGCTGACGGGTATTCGCTGAACAGCCGCTTGCGGAGAATATCGTAGACCTCGTCGCTGTTGAGTTGTACAGGCTCCAAGTTGAGGGCCGTACGGTTGGCCTCGTTCTCCAGCTCCTTGAAGCTCTCGCTTAAAAGCTTGCTGCCAATCTCATATGTAGCCTTGAGATCAGAAAATACAAGGCAGACATTAGAAAGCTGCCCCTTGCCTATGGCGGTGAACAAGTTTGACAAGGCAGTAATAGTAACATTGCACAAATCTGAGTTGCCCACAGTGATAGCCTTCGCGTTTACCAAGTACGGAGGAAGCTCGTCCAAAAGGATGAGCACACGCTGGCCCTTAAGCAAATTCACCCACGCGCTTTCGCCCGGTGCCTTCAGCGGTGAGTAGTGGTCGGAGAAGAACTCCTTGCGCCCCAGTTGCTCCGCGATACTGCCCCAAATACCGAAGTCGGCGTCGCTTTCCCTTCCGGAAAACGCCACGACCTTTATATCATTTATGTCGGCGTAGTCTTCACCGATTACCTTGCCACGCCACTCTACGTTTTGTGTAAGCAGGGCGAGCGCCAGCATATTGTGGGTTTTGCCGCCGCCCATAGCCTGCGTGAGCTTTATGACGCCTGTATCAGATTTGCCGGAAAAGCGCTTAAACGCAGTCTCAAACAGAATCTCCATGCCCTTGGTCTTGAAGTTCTCATCGAAAAACTTTGCCGGGTCAATGCTGCCTTCAATGAGGTCACTCAGATTCAGTACATCATCGCGGGACGTGTCGTCGAATACGCTGTCACGCGGCTTGCACAGGGACGCAATGGTCATCATGGCTGAAGCCCTCCGATTCTGTTCAGTAATTTGAAGTATAGTTGTTCGCTATTTTCGCTTTTTTAAGCATTGCAATACATAAGTGTACACATGCCACGATTATACCAAATTCTCCAATTTTTGTCCACGGTAAATACTTGGCTCCGGAGCACAGCTTTTCACCTGCTGTGCTCCGGCCTTTTTGATTTTTGCCAGCCATCCCATATAATCGTGCCTCCAGTGCGCTATCAGCCCCTATGATTACCAAAACTATATTCAAACATCAGTATTAACTGGTTGAGTGTAGTTCTAAATTTGCATCTGCCTCCACCACAAGGCTGGAAAGGCGGCATATGCAAGTTCGATGTAGAGGCCCGCCTTCATCTTCTTTCCATTCCACGGAAAGGAGGTGAAAAAAACGGAAAAGAACCGATATCTCTGGTATAAAGGCATTCGCTTCTATGTGACCCAAAAGGAGTACAGCGATACCATGCGCCCCCAATGGAAAGAAGCGAAACGGCGTAAGGTTCGCCTTAAACACGAGTTCTCGTATGATTGGCTAAAAAGGCTCAGTTTCGACTCTGAAGCTGAAAGTTCGCTGGTGCATTTAATCATTGAAGACAACCAGCTTTTGGACGCGCTGGCAACGGCACTCAAGAAGCTCTCAGCAGTGGAGCGCGGCTTAATTAAAGCCAAGTATTTTCAAGGCATGTCAATCCGGGAATTTGCGCGCCAGAATGGGATGACCCACACAAAGGCAAATCGGCTTCACCATCGCATTCTTAAAAAGCTCCAGAAATTGCTAGAAAATTATTTCTAAAAAAGCGTTCCAACAGCCCTCTAAATTTCCGTATGGGTTTAGAGGGTCATTTTATTGCCCTCAGACACCGAAAGGGGGTGACCACATGACGAAGAGTCAGGCGTTACAGACGCGCGAGGAACTGACCGGCCTGTTGCTGGCCATCAGCATCGTTTCGCGGCGGCTGGCCGAGAATATCAAAAAACTTGACGAAGGAAGGGAGAAACAGGCGGTTCATGCAAAACGAAAGCCTTCCGGTTAAAGCAACGCCCTACCGGCACCAGCGCGAGGCTTTCCGCTTCGCCTGCCGGTTGCTGGGATTGGGCGGAACGGCGACCGGCGGGGGCGTCGCCCTGCTCATGGAAATGGGCAC
>QMCE01002048.1_pt1 | contig 11197 bp, 9 predicted proteins | sample 1821851 | NCBI WGS metagenome assembly QMCE01 (sample SAMN09453174, study PRJNA476694) | Termite gut metagenome, whole genome shotgun sequencing project. | isolation source: worker | host: Odontotermes sp. | place: South Africa:Pretoria | collected 2016-01-28
ATAAATTCTATGTCAAAAAAGCAGACGGCACAGAGGTATATAAAAGCGACCCATATGCGTTTCACAGCGAAACTCGCCCCGGCACGGCCTCACGTTATTATGAGCTTGACAATTACACATGGCAGGATAAAAGCTGGCAGGATTTCAAAAAGAAAAACCCGCACTATTCTCAGCCTGTCAACATTTATGAGGTGCATGCCGCTTCATGGCGAACATATGCCGACGGCAGCCACTTTTCTTACATCAAGCTTGCTGAAGAGCTCATTCCGTATGTCAAAGAAATGGGATTCACGCATATAGAATTCATGCCGCTGACAGAATATCCGTACGACGGCTCGTGGGGGTATCAGGTCACGGGGTATTTCTCGCTCACATCGAGATACGGTGAGCCAAAGGATTTCATGTATTTCGTAGATAAGTGCCATCAAGAGGGCATAGGCGTGATAATGGACTGGGTTCCCGCACATTTTCCGAAGGATGAGGCAGGGCTTGCTATGTTTGATGGCACGCCGTGCTATGAATATGCCGACCCCAAAAAGGGTGAGCATAGGGAATGGGGCACTCTTGTTTTCGATTATGGCAAGGCAGAGGTAATGAGCTTTCTCATGTCCAGCGCTGTGTTTTGGCTTAAGGAATATCATATCGACGGGCTTCGTGTGGATGCGGTTGCCTCTATGCTTTATCTCGACTATAACCGCAGAGACGGCGAGTGGATTGCCAACAAAAACGGTGGCAACGAAAACTTAGAGGCAATAAATTTCATTCAGGAGATGAACAAGGCTGTCTTTGCTGAGGTTCCCGAGGCCATGATGATAGCAGAGGAATCCACCTCGTGGCCGAATGTCTCAAAGCCTGTTTTCATGGATGGCCTTGGCTTCAACTATAAATGGAATATGGGCTGGATGAACGACATGCTGCGTTATATGTCGCTTGACCCATATTTCCGAAGCGGCAACCATAATACGCTCACATTTTCATTCTTCTATGCGTTCTCTGAGAATTTTATCCTGCCGATTTCCCACGACGAGGTTGTCCACGGCAAGGCTTCTCTCATTAATAAAATGCCGGGTGACGATGCTCAAAAGATGGCTGAAATGCGCTGCTTCATTTCATATGTGATGGGGCATCCGGGAAAGAAGCTTCAGTTTATGGGCACTGAATTCGCCCAGAAAAACGAATGGAATTACGAGCACGAGCTTGAATGGAATCTTCTTCAATATGACGAGCATAAGAACGCTCAGAAATTCTTCAAGGCTGTGAACAAATTTTATCTCGATTCTCCCGAGCTTTGGGAAGATGATTTCACATGGGAAGGCTTTGAATGGATTTCGAACGACGATTACATGCAAAGCATAATTGCATTCAGACGCAAGGATAAAAAGGGCAACGAGCTCATTGCTGTCTGCAACTTTGCCCCTGTAGAGCGAACCGATTATAAAATCGGCGCTCCGTTTGCGGGAACATATCATGAGGTGTTTAACTCCGATGATAAGAGCTTCGGCGGCGGAGGCGTAGGAAACAGGGGTGCAATAAAAACAAAAAAAGAGAAAATGCATGGCTGTGACCAATGCGTTTCTCTAACGCTTCCGGCATCGTCTGTAATCTTCCTCAAACACGATAAAAAGCCGGCGAAGAATAAGACAATTTATAATTGACAATGGACATGTAGGGGCAGGTTTCCATGCCTGCCCGCATACAGTGGCAGTTGATAGTTAATGACAAGGAAAGAATTATCCACTATCAACTCTGCGCATTGCGCGTCGCTGCACTCACTATCAATTGTACTTACAGAAAGGGTGATGTAAATGCTACCAAAACTTCCTAAGCAAGAGGTCGTGGCAATGCTTCTCGCCGGCGGGCAGGGAAGCCGCCTCGGGGCACTTACGAAGAATCTTGCAAAACCGGCAGTGCCGTTCGGGGGAAAGTACAGGCTTATTGATTTTCCCCTCTCCAACTGCGTGAACTCCGGCATTGAAACCGTGGGCGTTCTGACGCAGTATCAGCCGCTTGAGCTCAATGAATACATCGGAAGCGGTCAGCCGTGGGACTTAGACAGCATGAACGGCGGCGTTCATGTGCTTTCGCCGTATCAAAAAAGCAGGGGCTCAGATTGGTACAAGGGCACGGCAAACGCCATCACACAGAATATCCGTTTTATCGAGCGTTACAGCCCCGATTATGTTGTTGTGCTCGGCGGAGACCATATCTATAAAATGGATTATTCAAAGATGATTGCCTTCCACAAGGAGAACAACGCAGACTGCACTATCGCTGTCTATGAGGTTCCGCTTGCGGAGGCGTCACGCTTCGGAATTCTGAATACGAATGAAGACAATTCTGTTTATGAATTCGATGAGAAGCCCAAAAAGCCGAAATCGACGAAGGCCTCTATGGGAATTTACGTTTTCACATGGGAAAAGCTGAAGAAATATCTTGAAGCAGATGAGGAAGACCCGTCTTCAAAGCATGATTTCGGCGGAAATGTTCTCCCGACAATGCTGAACGCCGGGGAGAGAATGTTCGCTTATTCCTTTGCGGGCTACTGGAAGGATGTCGGAACGGTTGACAGCCTCTGGGAAGCGAATATGGATTGGCTTGACCCGAATATCACCACAGAATTCTTAGACGACGACATGAAAATCTTTGCAAGAACCCCTGAGATGCCGCCGCACTATATAGCCTCAAGCGCACATGTGCAGAACTCAATTGTCGCCGAGGGCTGCAATGTTTACGGCAGCACGGAATTCTCAATTCTTTCAACCGGCGTGTATGTTTCGCCTGATGCAGATGTTGAATATTCAATCGTTATGCCGGGTGCTGTAATAGAAGAGGGTGCAAAGGTGAGATATTCAATCATAGGCGAAAACGCCACCATAGGCAAGGGCGCCGTTGTAGGCATGAAGCCCGAGGATATGGATGATAAGGAAAACTGGGGTGTTGCGGTTGTTGGCCCCGGTTGTGTGATAAAGCCCAAAAGAAAAGTTGCCCCACAGGAAATGGTTGATGCAGAGGAGGAAAAATAATGCGCGGTAATAACGTTATGGGAATCCTCTTTGCTTATGCACATGAGGAGAGAGTGAGAACTCTCACAGAGAACAGGGTTATGGCGTCAATCCCGTTCGGCGGGAGATACCGTCTCGTAGACTTTATCCTCTCCGATATGGTCAACTCCGGCGTGAATAAGGTGGGCATAATAACCGAGGAAAACTATCTCTCGCTTATGGACCATCTCGGCTCAGGCAAGGCATGGGATTTATCCCGCAAAAACGAGGGCTTGATGCTCCTGCCGCCCTTTGGTGCGGCGAAGCACAGGCAAAATGGCAGAATTGAAGCACTTTCATCTATACACAGATATCTGAAATCTTCTCAGCAGGAATATGTGCTTCTCGGAGACTGCGACCTCGTCGCCAATATCAATTTCACAGAGGTTTTTGATTTCCACGATGAATCAGAGGCGGAAATCACAGCGGTTTACCATAGGGGAACCTCGCCGGACACAGATAAGAACGTTATCTTCACGGTTGACCCGAAAGCGGTGGTGCGTGAGGTGTTCATCAAGCGGGGAAGCGATACCGAATGCAATTACAGCATGGGTGTTTATCTCATGAAAAGAGAGCTTCTGACAGAGCTCGTTGAAGACTGCATGAGCCGCAACCTCTATGATTTTGACAGAGATGTGATTCAGAGAAAGATTTCAGAGCTGCGTGTATGCGGCTATGAATATAAGGACGTGCTGTATCAAATAACAGCGTTTGATGCATATTTCAAGGCCAATATGGCACTGTTTGACCCCAAGGTGCGTGCGAGCCTGTTCAACCCGCTGCGCCCGGTGTACACAAAAACAAGAGACGACCGCCCGACGAAGTACGGGCTTGGCTCAGAAATAAAGAATTCCTTTGTTGCCGACGGCTGCGAGATAGACGGCGAAATCGAGAACTGCGTTATCTTCAAGGGCGTGAAGGTGAAAAAGGGTGCGGTGCTCAAAAACTGCGTCATCATGCAGGACAGCGTTGTGAACGAAAACTGCCGCCTCGACTATGTTGTCGCTGACAAGAATGTCACATTTACCGAAGACAAAACCCTGATGGGTTATCATACCTATCCTGTTTTCGTCATGAAAGGAAGCAAGGTTTAGGGCAGTTGAAAGTGGATAGTGGATAATTGACAATTATGGGCGAAAGGACGAGGCCATGTAGGGGCGGGTTTCCATGCCCGCCCGGTAGGTCAATTGGAAGTAGGGGCGACCTTCCTCGGCGCTCTGTTTCGAACAGTTGAGAGTGAAGAGTTGAAAGTTGACAATTTTTTCCTTGTAATTTAACTATTAGCTATACCCTCTCAACTATCAACTGTATTTATAAAGGAGTGGTTGAATGAAAGTACTGTATTGCGCAAGTGAAGCATTACCGTTTTCGGCAACAGGGGGGCTTGCAGATGTTGCGGGTTCATTGCCGAAGGCACTTAGAAAGCGGCTGATTGGCTGCCGTGTTGTTCTCCCGCTTTATGATTCCACACCGCAGGAATTGAAAGACAAAATGAAGTTTGTCACAAGCATAAGCGTTCCTGTGGCGTGGAGAAGGCAATACTGCGGCATATTCGAAGCCAAGGTAGACGGCGTGATTTTCTATCTTGTCGATAACCAGTATTATTTCAAACGAAACGGCGGTATCTACGGTCATTTTGATGATGCAGAGAGATTCTCCTTCTTCTCACGTGCAATTCTTGAAATGCTGCCGTATATAGACTTCAAGCCGGATATTATCCATACCAATGACTGGCAGACGGCTCTTGTCCCTGTATATTACAGATTGTTTTATGCCAACAATGACTGGTATCAGGGCATTAAAACGCTGTTCACAATTCACAATATCCAATATCAGGGGCAGTACGGGCCTGAAATCCTCGAAGATGTCTTCGGTATCCCGAAGTATTCATCTCAACTTTTGGAGTTCAACAAAGATGTGAATCTCATGAAGGGTGCGATTGAATGCTCGAACAGAGTCTCAACCGTCAGCCCGACTTATGCGCAGGAAATTCTTGACCCTTGGTTTGCGCATGGGCTTGACCCAATCCTCAGAGAGCGCTCATGGAAGCTTTCGGGCATCCTGAACGGTATAGATATTGTCAATTATAATCCCGAAACCGACAAAGACATCTTTGAGAATTATAATGTCGAATCCTTTGAGAAAAAAGCGGAGAATAAGCAGCGGCTTCAGGAAAGACTGGTGCTTGATATTGACCCGGATGTGCCCATGATTGGCATGGTCACACGCCTTGTCTCACACAAAGGCTTAGACTTAGTCAAAGAGGGCGTGGGAAATATCATGGAGAATTCAAACGCCCAGTTTGTAATTCTCGGCTCAGGTGAGCTTGAATATGAAAACTTTTTCAAATGGATGCAGGAGAAATATCCGGGCAGGTTCTGCCTGTGCCTCGGCTTTGTGCCGGAGCTTTCAAGGAAAATCTACGCTGCTTCAGATATCTTCCTCATGCCGAGCAAAAGCGAGCCCTGCGGGCTTTCGCAGATGATTTCCCTGCGTTACGGCTCAATTCCGGTTGTAAGAGAAACAGGGGGGCTGAAAGACAGCATCACAGACAGCGGCGACGGAAGCGGAAACGGCTTCACCTTCATGACATATAATGCGGGCGACATGCTTCATTCGGTACACAGGGCGATTACAGCCTATAATGCAGACAAGAAAGCCTGGAAGGTTCTCGTCAAGCGTGCGATGGAGTGTGATAACAGCTGGGGAAAATCAGCCGGCGAATACATCAAGCTCTATAAACAAATGCTTGAAGATTAATTCAAAGCAAACAAAAAGAACACCGAAAGGTGTTCTTTTTGATGTTTTATCCTAAAGCGACATCGAGAATCATCATTATCAAAAAGCCTGCCATTACGCCGATTGTCCCCATATTGCTGTGCTCACTCCCGCTGTTTGCCTCGGGGATAAGCTCATCTGCCACGACGAACATCATCGCCCCTGCGGCAAATGAAAGCAGCCACGGCATGATAATGCCGACAGTTCCGGCAATCAAAACAGTCAGGGTTCCGAAAATGGGCTCTACTATGCCGCTCATGCTTCCGTAAAGAAATGCTTTGCCTGTGCTTTTGCCCTCATTTTTAAGAGGAAGTGAAATCGCCGCCCCCTCAGGGAAATTCTGAATGCCGATACCGGCGGCGAGTGCGATAGCAGCAGTAAGCATAGCGGGATTCTGCGGATGCTGTGCCGCAAGAGAAAATGCAAGACCCACGGCCATTCCCTCGGGAATATTATGCAGAGTTACTGCGAAAACAAGCATCGTCGTGCGCTTCATCTTTGAAGAGGGTCCTTCAGGATTCTCAGAGCCGGGATGCAGGTGGGGGAGCAGCGTGTCAAGCAAAAGCATGAATGCGGCACCAAGTGCGAACCCACCCGCAGATGGCAGCAAGCCGTTAATTCCCTGTGCCTCGGCCTCTTCTATTGCAGGAAGAATAAGGGAAAAAATTGAAGCCGAAATCATCACACCTGCGGCAAAGCCCATGAAGAGCTTTTGCATCTTGTCAAAGCCGTGCTCTTTCCTGAAAAGAAAAACCACTGCTGCACCGAGGGTCGTCATCAAAAATGTAAAGCCCGTCCCTGCGGCGGCATATAAGACTGCGTTCATTTTCTGTTACCTCAATTGTCAACTGCCTTTTAGTGTGGATGTGTTTTGTTTCCGGGCGGATTACCATCCGCCCCTACACATAATTGTTCAGTGTCCTTAACTATAAACTATCAACTCTCCACTATCAACTGCCCTTAAAGTCCTGCGACGCTGTCGACGGGCAGGGAAATCGTCAAGCCCTTCGCTTCCGACGCAAAGCCGAAGCTACCGTTGATGGCTTTCATAATGTCGAGCTTCTTTTCCTTCTCGGTGAGAATGGCGACAATTTCACGCTCACCCTGCATCGAGACGCCGAAAACCTTCAGCACATCGCCGTCGCCGGTCTGCCGGGCATGAATCACCGTGCCGCCCGTCGCACCGGCTTTTTTTGCCACGTCCATCACATCTTCGCTGTATCCCGGGTTTGTGACCGATATAATCAATTCGTGTGTCGCATCAGTTTTCATTTTTTCCACTTCGCTTTCAATGTGTTTATTCAGCTTCTCCCGTGCTTCCTCATCAAGAAGCTTCACTATTCTCAGAACAGCACCCGACACAGGCAAGGTGAAGGCAATGCCGTTGCCTCTGACCTGCAAGATTAGTAAGTCGGTGATGTTCTTAATCAAATCATCTGCTATCAGGGAAGGGACAAGGCAGAAGGCTATAACCTTCGCTGTGCTGCCGAGTCCGAGCATGTGCATTAAATCAGAGCTTGCGGTTCCCTCGCCACGAAACTGAAATTGCATGTGTACACGTGCAATGTTAAAAAGCTTCTCAACCTGTTTAGCTTTATTCTCATTTACTATAACCGCCAACAGCTTCAAAGAGGCGTGTTTTCTTGCTTCCGCTTTGAGAATCGCTTCCTTGACCTCCTGGTTATTCTCCATGCTCTTCATGAGCGTTTCGGTTATTTTTTCGCTGCCGGAGCTGTAATCAGGATAAATCATCCGAAAAATCCTCCTCGTCTATATCAATAATTTCATCGTCGTTAGGCTCTGAAATGAACACCGGCTCTGCCTCAACAACTGGCAGCCTCTTCTCCTTCAGAACAAACAGCAGCCCCACTACCTGAACTGCAATCAAGGGCGTCATTGCGACGAATGCGACAACGCCGAAGGCGTCTGTCATGACATTGCCGCCCAGTGCCTCACATGCACCCATGGCAAGCGGCAGTAAAAATGTGGTCGTCATCGGACCGCTGCACACACCGCCGCTGTCGAAGGCGATACCAACGAAAATCTTGGGCACGAAAAATGTCAGCGCCATAGCAATTATATATCCCGGAATCAGGAAATACAATATCGAAATTCCCGTCAACACTCTTATCATAGAAAGCCCCACAGAGACAGACACGCCTATCTGCAATGCCCGGTTCATTACTTTATGCGAAATTGCCCCGTTTGTCACCTCTTCAATCTGATGATTCAACACCTGCACGGCGGGCTCGGCTTTGACGATGAAGAAGCCGATGAGCATTCCGAGCGGAACAAGCAGCCATTTGAAATCTGCCTTTGCCAAATCAGAGCCGAACAGATGCCCCACAGGCATAAAGCCGACATTCACGCCCGTCAGAAACAGCACGAGCCCTACATATGTATAGAAAAAACCTACGAGCATACGCTTTATCTGCTTGGCAGTGTATCGCCGCCTGATTATTTGCAGCACAAAAAACATTACTATAATCGGCAGCAAGGCTATGCTGACCTCTCGCAGATATGTCGGGAGACCATATGCGAATTCCCGCATGAGGTTTCTCGTTGTTTCCACGACGGGAACCTCCACCGGCGTGTAGGTTGCGTCGGTCGGATTGAAGAAAATGCCGAGTATCATAACCGATAATATCGGTCCGATACTGCAAAGTGCAACAAGCCCGAAGCTGTCCTGTGCGGCGTTTTTATCGCTTCGCACAGCAGCTATACCGACGCCCATTGCCATGATAAACGGCACGGTTATCGGCCCCGTGGTAACGCCGCCTGCATCGAATGCCACAGAGAGAAAATCCTTGGGCACAAATATCGCAAGTGCGAAGAGAACACCGTAGAATATCAGAAGCAGTGCATTCAGGCTGATTTTGAAAAGTATCTTCAAAATAGCACAGACAAGGAAAAGCCCCACGCCGATGGCTACTGTCCAAATCAAAACAGGGTTTGGAATAGACGGCACCTCATTCGCAAGCACCTGCAGGTCAGGCTCAGCGATTGTAACAAGCACACCAACTGCAAATGTCAGGACGACAATTGAAAAAAGGCTGCGTGTTTTGCTTATCTGCACGCCCGCACCTTCGCCCATGGGAATCATTGCCGTCTCTGCGCCAAGCTGGAACAGCGCCATACCGATTATCAGCAAAATCGCCCCGAAGATGAAAAGCATCACCGTGCCGACATCCATCGGCATCAATACGAGCGAAAGCACCAAAACAATCAGTGAGATAGGCAAAACGGCGGCAAAAGCTTCATTTAATTTTTCTCTCAATTTCTTCACTTGACATCACCATGTTTTTTCTTCACGAAAAGCCCCCTCTTAACTCAAAATGCCGCTGTTTTCATAGAATATTTATAATAGTATAACATAGGAATGCGGCAAAGAGCAAAAATAATTCAAAAAACCTCTTGACTCTTACGTAACGTTATAGTTTATTATATACATGAGCTCAGAAAGGAGAGACAAAATGTATACAGCAAAAGAGGTGTCAGACATGAGCGGCGTGAGTATACGCACACTGCATCATTATGACGAAATTAATCTGCTCTCACCGCAGAGGAATCTTGAGAATTCATACAGAGAATACTCTGAGAACGATATAGATACTCTTCAGCAAATTCTCTTTCTTAAGGAATGCGGGCTGCCGTTAAAGGCAATCAAGAAGCAGCTTGAATATCCCGAGAATGACGGCATGCTTGAAAATCAGCTTGATTATCTGAAGCGGGAGAGCAGGCGAATCAAAAAAATGATTGAGACAATTGAGAAAACAATCAAAGCTAAAAAAGGAGATATAAAAATGAGCAATAAAGAAAAATTTGAGTGCTTCAAAAGGGAGCTTATCGAAGAAAACGAGGCAAAGTTCGGCACAGAGCTGCGTGAAAAGTATGGCGCAGACATCATCGGGCAGGCTGATGCGAAGCTCATGAGGATGACCGAGGAAGAGTATGATCAAATGAAAAAGCTTGAAGAGGAAATCCTCTCAAAGCTTGAAGCTGCAGTTAAGGCAGGGGAATCACCTGCCTCTGAAGCCGGTCGTGAGATAGCAGAGCTTCACAAGCAGTGGCTTTCTTATACGTGGCAGACGTATTCGAAAGAGGCACACAACGGCCTTGCAGAGATGTATGTCGCAGATGAAAGATTCACAGAATACTATGACAGAAATATCTCAGGCTGTGCTGCTTTCCTGAAAGAAGCAGTTCTGAATGCAAACAAATGATGATGAGGCACAAAAAAATCCCCCGATTTATCGAGGGATTTTTTGAATATCTTATTTGCTTTCCGCCTTCCATAATCCGTGAAGATTACAGTATTCATAGATTTCGAACGGTGTATCGGAATCAATCGTGAAGTGTGCCTTTGGCTCATCGGTGGGGGTGAGCTCCACACGCTGAGTCTTGTTGCCCTGTGTGCACATAATCCACATGATTAAGTGCTCTTCAGTCATGGGGTGGAGGACACTGCCTACCTGCACATCAAGCTCACGTCCGTTCAGCGTATAAACCGGAACATGCTTTTCCTGTGCGGCGTCAACTGTATTCGGCACAAGCTTTTCCATCGGCTCTCCGCAGCAAATCATCTGCACGTTTCCGTCATGAATCAGCCCGACAAGATTGCCGCAGTGCTTACACCTGTAAAAAATCTTCTGCATAATCACACCTCTTTCAATTTATTAATATTTGCATTGGCAAATTCTAACACAATTTCAAAATCCACACCGAAGAGATGTCAACACAGCATGTCTTTATTTGTACAGCTTTTCCATGCGATAGCCGGCATTCATGGCGTCAGTATAATCAGTTATTTCAACAATGTGAAATCCGCATTTATTAACATAAAACACATGATTTCTTTTCGAAAAAGCAGCAGTATCCGTTTCCCATTTCACCGCATCATGATATTTATGTTCAAGATACTTCCATACAATTGTTCCGACACCCTTACCCTGATAGTCAGGGTCGAGGAATATATTGCCTAAATAGTGCTCTTTGTTTTCATTAATCCAAAGCGCCATTGCACCGATGAGCTTACCATCACTTGAAATGGTGTATGCAGTCACATCCTCATGCAGATACCATTCTCTTAGAAAATCTCCGTTATCATATCCGGGCGGGCCCCCGCTGTCAAGACCTAAATGTATGCGGGTGTCTTCGTCAAAAGCCCTTTTCATGATACCACTTAGCTTTGCAACATCACTTTCCGTAAATGCCTCAATTGATAAACCCATGAACTCTTCCATAAATGTGCCTCCTTTTTGTTTGTAATAAGTATAAAGGACGACACGGTGTAAGAGTCAATAGAGAAGCATGCAAAAAACTTTTATTGACAAACAATTCATTCAACAAATCTGTCTATGGTTTTGAGTGCAAAAGTC
>QMCE01005529.1_pt1 | contig 11192 bp, 4 predicted proteins | sample 1821851 | NCBI WGS metagenome assembly QMCE01 (sample SAMN09453174, study PRJNA476694) | Termite gut metagenome, whole genome shotgun sequencing project. | isolation source: worker | host: Odontotermes sp. | place: South Africa:Pretoria | collected 2016-01-28
ACTCGGAGCGGCCTTTATTTGACGATATATAAAATGGAAGTGAGCCTTTTCGTGCGTTTGATTGCTGACAAATAAATCATATCCATTCTCCGCTATGAAAACTGAACTGGTGAAAATTTGGTTTATATGTTAGAATTTCACCGTTGTTTTCGCCTTAGAAAGAAAAGGCGGATGAAAGCAGTATAAATATTAGCATACAATAGTAACAGCGATTAAAATTCAAATAAATAAAAAATTTGATGCACGAGGTTGAGATATATGTCAAATGATTATTCCTTACAAGGAACGACTAAACTTCAACGCGAGAAATATGTCAATGATGCGATAGCTCTATCTACTCTTGATGCTCCTGAACCAAGCAAAGAAACGATGGCGCTTATGAATGATTACATTGACGGTAAACGAGAAATTTCGGAGATACTGGAGCTTACAATTAGCCGTTATAGAACTGCTCATGCGTGACCCGTATCTATATGAGGATGTACCCGTCCTGAAAAACCTTTTAGGTATAAAAAACGCTGGCGAACTTGAACGTGCCGAGGCCGACATCACAAGTATTAAATTGTTGGTGGTAGATGGCGCGGTTCAATCTACTGTGTTTAATTTATCACGCCTACTCGAAATTCATAAACATATCTTCGGAGATATATACGCATGGGCAGGAACGGTTCGCACTATCTCAATAGTTAAGAGCGAACGCGTACTTGGCGGAGATACTGTTCGTTACTCTTTACCTGACAATATTGAACGCGACTGTGCATCTGTTTGTAAAAAATTGAGCAATACCGATTGGGCTATTCTCGGTGTACATGAAACTGCCGAAGTTTTTGCAAAACTCATCGCAACACTCTGGCAGATACATCCTTTCCGTGAAGGCAACACGCGAACGGTTATTACATTTGCTACACAGTTTGCGGAAACACATGGCTTTCATATGGATAAGACTTTACTCAAAGACAGTGCTGCGTATGTCCGGGATGCACTCGTAAAAGCATCGGATGGACAGTATTCTGAGTATGAATACTTAATAAGAATATTTGAAGATGCGATAAGGCGCGGATAAAAGCCCGTTTTATTCACTGTACAAAAGGTGACATATGGTAAGACAAGCAAATGAGAGTGATTTTGTGCATGGAAAATCAATGATAGTTATAGCTTCCCCCTTAACCAATAACGCGAAAAATTTTATCTGATAGCTTATACCCCATTAATGCCTTAAAGCGTACAAGGCTTTTTTCATCCCTCTGTTATATATACATGCTGAAAGCACATAAATACTGGCTTCAACTAAGAAACCAGTGACAATGTGTAAGCATGTATTTTTTTATTTTACCCTAAAAAAGTAATGACGGCTGAAATTAAATACTTTTATGCAGCCGTTCTATGTTTACAACACACCCATATGAAAGCAAGGGAAGGAGAACAGAATCCTATGGCAGCAGATTCAAAAGATACAAAAAATCGCGTTAAGGAATTAACCGATAAGATTGAACAAGGCGTAAAGGAATTATTTGCGTCTGAACGGTACATGGAGTATTTAAGAACAATGGCGCGGTTCAGCAGCTACAGTACAAGGAATACGCTTCTTATCCATCTGCAGAAACCGGACGCTACCCGCGTAGCCGGTTTCCGCACTTGGGAGACAACCTTTGGCCGTCATGTTAATAAAGGTGAGCATGGTATAAAAATCCTTGCCCCTACTCCGTTTACTGTTAAGGAAGAAAGGCAGAAACTCGACCCGGTAACAAAGCTGCCGGTTCTCGGTTTGGACGGCTTGCCGGAATTGGAGGAAGTGGAGCGGCATTTTGCCCGGTTTAAGGTAATTCATGTTTTCGACGTTTCGCAGACAAATGGAAAGCCTTTACCTACACTGGTAGATGAAATCAGCGGCGACGTGGCAAATTACGAATTATTCATGGATGCGCTCCGGGCTGTATCACCGCTGCCTATTGGCTTTGAGGCAATGCCTAACGCGGATGGTTACTGCGTTCCCGGTGAAAGGATAGCAATACGCGAAGGCATGAGCCAGGTTCAGACCGTAGCCGCCGTTATCCATGAAATTACCCACGCCCGGTTACATGATATTGAAGCATTGCGCCTGCAAGACGAAAACGCAAAACGTAAAGATAAGCGGACCGAAGAAGTGGAGGCGGAATCGGTAGCCTATGCCGTTTCGCAGTATTACGGCATAGAAACAGGGGGCAATAGCCTTGGTTATATAGCCACTTGGAGCAGCGGGCGTGACCTAAAGGAATACACAGCTTCACTGGAAACCATTCGTAAAACCACGGACGAAATGATAAACGCAATTAACGGAAAATATCGTGAACTTGCGAAGCAGCGCGGTATTGACTTAAACGTCGGCGATAAGCAAGAGCAGTCCGACACACCGGAGCGCGACGCCTCCGCCACACAAACAATACTGGAGAGCGAAAGCGGGCAGAAGTATTCGGAAAAACTGTTTAATTACAGCGTGATAGCGGTAACTTCCCGTGTTCTGCTGGATAGGGAATACTTAAATGCCCGTGATGAAACGGATGTAAATATAGCCGCCAACGAATGTTCAACGGCTGTAGAGCGGGCCGTAATGAGCCTATTCCCGAAAGAGATAGAACTGTTCGCTTTTTACAAAGGTGACGCGGGCTTCCGCGAAAGGCTTGAAGGCGCGGTTTATAACAACACCTACACAGATTATCATAAACAGCTTGCGGAGCTTTCCGCCGCAAATGAAAAAGCGGCGCAGGAGGAAAAAGACCCGCCGCCGCGACAGGCCAGCGCGGAGGAACACGGGAATTATAAAAAATTCGCGGACATGTTTCCGCAAATTGTAAGCGGTGAATATAATTACATTCGCTTTGAATCAAACGGATACGAACCGCTTTCGATTCAGCGTATAGGCGGCGACACGATTTCTATAATGCACACTTACACGATGAACGGCGACCTAATGTATGACCCTGACATTACCTTTAAAATAGATAATGACGCAAAAACATTATCCGCACTCACTTTTGAACAAAGTTTACCGCCCCTTTATCAAGAAGTGACGGAAGCTGACGGGCGCGGTCAAAGCATTGACGGTAACGGAAATCAACGAGAAGTGCTGAACCTTCAGCATAAAATCGACGTGTTTTTCTCTACATGGCTAAATAACATCCACAGCCAGGAATTTATTCCTGTTTGCGGCATTAGGGTTATAAACGGGGAGGACTTTGAAGTTACATTTAACAGCGATGGGAAACCGATAATGCCGGAGCAGGAAAATGAGTCTGGTAATGAGCTTGTAATGCAAGAGACACCCCAAAACGGCGATAGCTTTGAGAAGCAACGAGTTATTGTTGATAAGGAAGGGAATAACCATACTGTTTATTACAACGATAATAACAAGCCCTTTGAAATAGGCATGGGGCATATGGGCAACGGCCTAACCGTTTGGAACCGCTTAGAGGAAAAAGACGGCGATTACGTTACCGTGGCGCACATAAGCCCGGACAGAGTTGTTAATTTTTATGAGAAAGACCTACCCGAAGCGGTTAAGCTGCTCATAGAACATGAAGCCCGTTCTTCCGACATGACTATTTCCGCCACGCAACCCGGCCGCGTTTTTCACACGCCGCCTACCTATCCGCTGGAGTACCATGATATTCCCGTTTATGGCTTGGAAGTGTACAACGGCTTAAAAGAGCTTGTCGCTGATATATGTCCGAACGGAGCGGTTAGCTACCACAATACTAATCTTCCGCAAATGGCCATAGATGAAATAACAGCCCGCGCAAAAGAAATATCCGAGCGGCGCGAGGCGGAGTTTTTAAACGGCGCGGATGGCACTTACGGTATTTACACCTTCGAGGCGCTGACAGGTGATTCACGTATCGTCCGGGAAAACTACCGCCTTGCTTACTTCGGGGAGTTAGGGGAAGGCGCAACGCTGGACACGATACGCGACCAGTTCATTTCAGAAAACTACCCTTATGAGTATTATCCCCGCAGCAGCGGTGTTCCTTTCGGCCCAGGAGATATTATCGTTTTGAAGCAAGATGGCCTTATTAAGCCGTGGTATGTTGATACTTTAAGTTTTTCAGAACAGACGGAGTTCTTCGGTTCAGCAATAGCGCCGCAGCATGATGAAAAACCGGAACATGATAATTCTTTAACTTCCCTCAATATGCGTTTGCCGGACCCACTTGTATCAACCGCCGACCGTGACAACTACGGTTATACCGCCCCGGATATGCTGCCGCTGTTAAACGCTCGTGCCGCAGAGCTTTTTGATTCAGACCATGTTGTCTATCTGCTTTATCCCGACAATAGCGAGGCAATGGCGTTCGACCGTGATGAGATTATGGAACACGACGGCTTATGCGGTATCGAGCGCGGGGATTGGGAACGCTCGCCCGTACTGGCGGCGCAGTTGGCGTTGGCCGCAAACGCCGAAGCCGTCCGCGAAAGCGACTTGCTCCACGGTACGGAGCATACCGGTATGTTCGGCATATACCAGCTTAAAGACGGCGAGAAACTGCGCTATCACCGTTTTGCTCATATGAAGGAACTGGAATCTTCCGGCCTTTCCGTTGACAGGGCAAATTACGAATTGGTCTATACCGCGCCGCTTGCTATTCAAGATACGCTTACCAACCTTAATAAAATCTATCAGGATTTTAACACGGGGCGTCCTGACGGCTTTACAGGTCATTCCGTTTCCGTCAGCGACGTTATTGTCACGCAATGGCGCGGTGACGTATCGGCCCACTACGTTGACGGTACGGGTTTTAAACCGCTTAATGTATTCACGGGTAACGAGAAGCAGCCCGAACCAATGACGGATGTTAAAACATATTCCCAAGTTGGGAATACCTTTGAGCCGCCCGCGCAGAACGCTCCTGCACATACCGGCCCTTCTGTTGCCGAGTTAGAAGCAGAGGTTAAAGCCGGAAAAACCATATCCCTGTCCGACCTTGCTTCCGCAGTAAAAGCGGAACGCAGACAGGACAGACCAAATAAGAGGCCGTCCCTGCTTGGCCGACTGGAAGAAAAGAAAGGATATATGGCGGCACAGGCACAAAACAGCGGCGCGACCGCGCAGACAACAAACAAGGAGGCAAGCCATGAATAGCTTTAATGTAGAGGAAGTCAATTTGATGTGTGTTTACAACACAACCGACAGGGCGGCGTTAATTACGGGGTTACGGGAAGCCCTGCCGGATTTAACCGAAAACGAGCCGGAAATGATGGATATAGCAAAAAACGTAATTATAAAACTGGAAGCAATGACGGACGGGGAATTTTCCTGCCTTGACTTAACGCCTGAATATGACGACCCAGACGACGATTCGGAGGTGTAGTAATGGCCTCGAAATTACAAATGTACTCATCACTTGCCCAGCGGCAGGCTGGCGAGGTCACGCAAAGCCGGGAGAACTGGCAGCGTTTCCTGGATTCGGCGGCAAGATTATATAAATACCCGTTTACCGAACAGCTTATGATTTACTCCCAGCGCCCCGACGCTACTTCCTGCGCTTCCATCGAGGACTGGAATAATGAACGGGAGCGTAAAGACTACGACGGTAAACCGTGGCGGCGCATGGTACGGCGCGGTTCAAAGGGCATAGCAATTATTGACGATACAAGCGGCTATCCGCGCCTCAAATGGGTATTCGATATTTCCGATACCGTAACTGCCCAGCGTAACAACACAAGACCTTATATATGGGAGATGGGCGCGGAACACGAAGCAGCGGTCATTGATACGCTTGCCAGAACCTATGACGGTATTAGTGAGGACTTCGGCACAACGCTCCGCAACATTGCGGAACAGCTTGCGGACGAATATTATCAGGATAACTCCCGCGACATCATGCGCAGCGCGGCGGGAAGCTTTCTGGAGGACTACGATGAAGAAAACCTCGGCGTTACCTTCCGTGAAGCATTAACTATAAGCGTTACCTACACCCTCATGTCGCGCTGTAACGCGGATATGTCCGGCTACTTCGAGGACGAGGACTTTCAGGCCATATTCGACTTCAATACTCCGGCGATGGTCTACGCGCTGGGCAGTGCGGTAAACGATTTATCCAAACAAGTCCTGCGGGATATTGAACTTACCATAAAAAAATACGAGCGGCAAAAAACCGCCGAAAGGAGCGCGGAACATGAGCGTGAACGATTCAATAACGTATACCCAATACGGGGATTACCTCCTTCCCGACATAGTGCTGAACGAACCGCCGAGGGAGATGGTGGAGCCGATAGGCAAATACGGGAGGATGAGGAAAGCGTACTTGAAGGAACACCGGACGATAATTTACAACACGATGCTGCTGAACGAGACGCTGTTTCCCCACCTTCGGGAGATAGACGAGACGGCGGCGGGCATGATGAGGCGGTTAATGGCGGCGATGGCGGAGAAGAACCCCGTCCCGGACAAAACAGCCGACCCGGTGAGTTGGGCGGCGGTGATGGACAACCTGCGGAGCCGGGCGGAGGAAGTGGTACTGACCGAAGTGGTTTACGCGTAGAACCCAGCGCACCACCGGGAGAAGAAATACAAAATGAAGCAACAGCGGAAGAAGCGCCGCCGGAACAGGGGAAACCCGAAACCGGCGGCGCTTCTTCTATTCCGACGCGGTACAGGTATTACTCTACCCAGCGCCCCGTTGACTCTACCCAGCGCCCCGTTGACTTAGGCACATTTCCGCGTGGCAGCGGCAATCCAAGTGAAATATTTAATTATGACGAGCGAACACCCGTAGAAGGCGGTGCTTTCCTTGCGTGGGGCTGGCTTGACTACAATATACCGCTTACGGAGAAGCAGATAGACGATTATGAGCTTCGTGCCGCGCCGGGAAACCCTGTACCTGAACGGGAGCAGGCCAGCCTGACGCCGCAAGCGCAAGCAGAACCATTGCAAACAGAATCACCGGTGCAATCTGTTCCGCCAACACAATCTCAATCGTCCCAAGCCGTTCAAATTTTACCGGAATTTGCCCCTCATCCCATCACACCAATTTCCACTACACTGGCATCATCCTCAATAAGCCTTGCGGAGGTCGATACGATTCTTCGTGACGGCGGCAACAGCGATAACAGTCTTTTACGCATCACCGCTTTTTTTATGAAGGATAAAACGCCAATCGAAAAAGAGGACTTCCTTGCAATGGAGTATCTTGGCGGGCGTTATGGACACCACAGCCGTGAAAGCGGCAAGGGTTTTATTTTTGGAAAGGAAAAAACAGCGGTATGGTTTGACGAACGAGGCATCACAATAGGGCGCGGCGATTCCGCTTTGTTTGCAAAAGACTATGTTGTTATTGAGTGGGAGCAAGCCGCCTCACGTATTCAAGAATTGTTAAATAAAGGGCAGTACATCTCCCGCGAGATGCTGGAGCAGGCACTAATAAACGAGCGCCGCGAACTTGCGAATGGCTTGCTGGACTTATACCGGGACTTCCGAGATTGGCGCGAAACACCGGAAGACTGGCGAGCTGAACGCGGAGGTTGGCCGGAAGATATAGCAAAACTATCACAATTACTTGAAAGTCCGGCTGAACGGGAAAAAATTATTTTAAGACTTCAAGCTGATATTTCCGCGCTTAGAACAGACCCGAACGCGCCGGACAGACTTTGGCACAGTCCGTCACGGGTTATGGAAAAGCTTACGACCGCGCACATGCCTTCCATTCAATATCCTGCGAACGATATACCCGCATCCGGTCACTCGCGGTTTATTACAGAAGATGAGGTAGATGCCTATTTATCAAAGGGCGGGCAATACACCGAGGGTAAGATGGATACCCTTTCATATTTCCTTAACGACCATACAGCAAAGGAACGCACCGAATTTATAAAAAGTCATTACCACAACGGCGGAAGCAGCCATGCCTTAAACGGAGCGGATGATAGCTGGTCTGACGGGTTTGGCCCAAAGTTAAAGCTGACACGGGGCAATCACTCTGAAACATACGCGAAGGTTGAGCTAACGTGGCAAACGATAGCTTCAAGGATAAACAAACTAATTCAAGAGGGACGCTATGCTACCCAATCCGACTTAAATCATGTACCCGAATATGAACGCCTTGAACTGTCGCGGGCAATCGACAATTTTTTTTACAATCTGCCGGATGAATATGAGCGCCCCTTTCCAAAGGATATAAATTTATCCTACCCCCATGAAGCGGAATGGCAGGCTATAGAAGCCGTACTGGATAACCCGGCCAGGCTTGATGAATTGCTGAAAACAATGCGTTTGGCTTTTGCGGCTACGCCTACGGATGACAGATATTTTGATACCCGCGAAAGAGTCTTGAAGCTGCTCAACGCTTATAAAGACGGCACATACACTCTTTTCCCCGGTCTTGATAATTTGCCGGAGCCTGTTACACACGCCCGTAATGCGCGTAAACCGTCCGCAGCACCGGAGCCGGAGCAGTTATCAATACTCGGAAGCGAAATGCCCGCTTACACAGATATACCGGCCCTGCCAAGCGCGGATGAACAGCAGAGCAGGATTGAACAGTCCATTAAAGCCACCGAAACAGCGGAAATCATAAACACACCAGTTGATGCTTCCTTGCCGCTTACGCAGGATGAAATGGACACGTTAATTATTTCATCCATAGAAAACCCGGAGAACAGGCAGCACCTTATCTCCCAATTTGAAACCGCTCCCCGTTCGCGTGAAGCGGCGGCACTTATCAAAGAAATATACGGCAATATCTCATTTACAATGAACCGTACAGACGGGGCCGCGGGCTATATGGGCATCTTGGGCGAGGACAGCGGCGTTAATTTCACCAAAGCCACGGCCTATACGACAACAGACCGTCCCACTCCCGAAGTAATTAACATTCCGTGGCCGAAGCTGCACAAGCGTATCACGGAACTTGCGGAAGCCGGACGTTTTGCAATAAGCGAACAGGCGGCGGAATTTCCCACAACATCGAATGAAATAAGCAGTACGGACGAACCGATAACACCTGAACCCGCGTCAAGCGAAGCGACCGCACCGGTTATAACAGCGCCGCCCCGCAGACTGTCATACTATGAGCGTTACCGGCAAATAAAATCCGATAATCCCGGTATGCTTGCCGCCTACCAGATGGGCGACTTCTTTGAATTTTTCGACGAAGACGCGGAGACTGCTGCGGAAGTTTTAGACCTCGCTTTAATGTCCCGCGATATTCAACGGACTGAACGCATACCCATGTGCGGCGTTCCCGCGCATATGTTAGATGAATATGTGGAAAAACTACGCGACGCCGGGCATGGTGTCGTTCTTGCCGTTGCGATTGAAAACGGCGAACGCAGGGTACACCACAAGCCCGCCCGTGAAACGCGCCCCGTGGGGCAGACGGTCTTAATGCCGACCGTATTTAACGAACAGGGAAATTTAAACCGCGAGTTAAAACGCCGTAAGGTAAAAATCGCGGAACCCATAGGCAATTACCAAATATATACCCGCGACGGCAGCTACGGCGTGACGGACGCTTATGTTATGACCGACAGCGGCAGGCTGATGTATTGGAGCAACACCAGCAGCTTATCTTTAAATGAAGAAACCCTCAATAAAGTATTTAATGAAGCACCGGGATATGTGGATAAAACCCTTCGTGAATCCGACAGGTGGATAGGCTTTAATGAAGCCGCCATTGCCGACAGGATAGCGGAAGTTGAAGCCCATAACAATCCCATTAAGGAAGCCGGTATAGCAAAGGACGAGGCCAGGCGCGCTACCCGTATCGCTGCGGATGAAGCGGAGGCGAAAGCACGGGAAGAATCTTTTAACACTGCCGTAAACGAAATAGCCACAGCTTTGGTAAACAGTGAACGTGCCAATATACCGGCTGGTTTTGAAAAGAATCCGCTGCTGGCGCTGTTCGCGCTTTATGAGGTCAATGTTCCGCTTGCCACAAAGGGCTGGATTAACCGGCATGTCCGGGGTGTGCAGATAAAAAATGGGACCTTAACCGTTTGGGGCGACGCGAAAGAAATAACGGAAACCTTCGGCAGAGTTATACGTGAACTGCGCTCCGCCGCGCTTTTAACTCCGCCCGAACAGCAACGCCGCGTAATGAATACAAGCCTTGAGGATTTATTTTCCGGTATAGGTGAGAGCGATTTAGAACGTGCTGACGGCGGCGTAATGGAAGAAGCGGAACAGCAGGAGGGTGAAGTCTCCCTGCAAGAAACTGAAAGCGGAGGTGAACAAGAGCGGGGTCCGGAACCTGAACAGAGCGCGGAACCAACGCAGGAACAGCGTTCGGAGCCGGAACAGGAAGAATCTTGGCGCAGCCGTTATGAGCGTGAGGTCAGCGAACTGCGTCCTTACGCCGTGGGTGATACCGTCTATCTTGAAAACGGCACGGCTTTTAACATTGAACGTATTTCTGAATATTCGGGTGAAGTGCAATTACTCGACCCGAATCTTGCCTACCCTATATTTCGCGCCGAGAGTAAAGAACGGTTTGAACAGCTTCTCGTAAGGTTTGAAAAAAATGAGCGGTTTACCGACCATTTCACCGCCGACCTCGGAATCGTAAACTCGGATGTTCGTGATGTTTTAGCAAACGGAATACTTACCCCGGCACAAAAAGCCGAAGTGGTGTCGCGGTTAGAATCCGGCGCAGGCAATACGGATATTAGTCATTACCTTTCTAATACCCTAACGCCTGGGAACGGCGGTTACGCGCTTCCTTCCGGTGAAACGGCCACATGGCAGGCGCTAACAGGCGGTATACAGGTTGATATTGCGGACAGGTTTAATACCAGGCTGACCGCCTCATGGGACGAAGCGGCGAAAATATACCGCACGTTACACCGCGATGGATTGGACGGCTTTACTAAAGATGCGCTGGAACAGGGCGGCGCACCGACGCAGGCAGAACCACCAACAGCAACGGAGCAAGCGGAACCGCCAATAACGGCGGAACCTCAATTCACAACGCCGGAAACAAATATACAGCAAACGGAATCCGGTGCGCAGGGACGGGAAGATGGGCAACCGGCGCAGCCTACGCTTACTGAACAGGCAATACAAGCCGAAGCTGAACCAACTATATTAACGAAAATGCCTGATACCCTACGCCGCCTAAGTTTCGTACTCATTGACGGTAAAGGCGATGTATCGGTTAAAGAACGGATACACAGTTATTTCACCGGCAAAAGCCATTCAAGGCAGGAGCAGGCCCAATTCCTTA
>QMCE01002052.1_pt1 | contig 11191 bp, 16 predicted proteins | sample 1821851 | NCBI WGS metagenome assembly QMCE01 (sample SAMN09453174, study PRJNA476694) | Termite gut metagenome, whole genome shotgun sequencing project. | isolation source: worker | host: Odontotermes sp. | place: South Africa:Pretoria | collected 2016-01-28
AATGTTTTTATCTTATTGCAAAATGTAATATATTTGCAGTATTATATAAAACTTTTAAAAGAAAATGCAAAGAAACAAAGAAAAACAAACAACATGCAATACCCAAAAAGGAGTAAAGGTAGGTACGGGGTATGCATCTGAAGCGTGCCGTAAGGTTGGCGTTTCGAGAACCGTATTTGAAACCGCGAAAAAAAAGAGAAAGGAAGGCGGAGCTTTAACCAAAATGGAAATAGAAGTCCTTTTGGTATATGATGAGCTTATAAACGAAGCTAATAGAAAAATTGAATTATTAACTCAAAAAAACGATTAATCATGAAAAGGTCAGTATTGGATTTGTATAAGAAAACGAATGGTGGACTTAACATCATCTACTATTATTATCCTCAGGCACGCGAATGTGTAGAAGGCTCTGCCAAATTCTTTAAGATTCGCCCAGACGAACTTCGTCCCACCGCAATAATTGTATGTTATGACTGTATATGGAATATTATAGACTTTGGCGATTCGGTTCGTTGTTTGTCTCCCATAGATATCTGTATGCAGGAAAATAATTTGTCTTATGATGATGCTATTACATTTGTTGTTAATAAACTATTGACAAATCCGGGGATAGCCGAAGCTGGAGAAGATATCAAAGATCATATGAAAGAATGCGTAAAACATAGATCTGATCTTGCTAATTGGAATTTAAGACATCACCGTAAATATTATGTAGAGTCGTTATCTAAGGTCGAAGATATTCTTCTTGATAGACTATCTGATCAAGAAGAAGACAATCGTGGTGAGACCGTTTCTATATTAGCTGATATACGCAATATACATAAAGCATTGAAAAATCTTTCTGATAAATATGAGGAAGACTACGAATTATAAAAAAGGAAACGTCAATTTTTATTTTTAATAAATGAATTTGAGCAAACGTGAAAACCAAGTACTCGCATTACATGCTGTCGGTCTTACTCCGGATGAAATAAGCGATCACCTGTCGGTCACACGGGAAACAGCCCGGACTACGATCCGGAATATAAAATCAAAATTGAACTGGCATAAAGCCTCAGAATTGACAGCGTATTGGTGGTGCAATCAATTTAATGTAGATTTTATAGAAAAACGAAAACAGATACTATCCGCTTCATTATCATTAATCATACTGATAGCAGGCTCACTATTTGAATGTCGGCGTGTAAGAACACGACAAATGATACTCCGCCGGACTTATGAAATTGAAAGGCAATACGAAATAGAAGCTTAAAACATAAATAATATGAAAACAAAAATTAAAAAATTCATCAAGAACTTTTCCATAGTAAAAGTCAAATTCGATATTTGTTCTGGAACTACAACTTTTAAGTACAGTTTCTTGAAAATATATTTTTTAGGGATACCTGTATATTATTACCACTGGGAGGATATTGATTTTCCTGTTTAAATGGCTGTTAATGTAATAACATTCAGTTTCTCCTTTTTTAATTCTCCTGAAACAAACCAATAACATAGGGCTACATCGCCTTCTATGTTAGCCACAGTCATTTTTTGTGGGCTTGATGATCCTTTGTGAGAATGTAAAATGACAACATCTCCGGCGTTAATTTTTTGATTACTCATAATTTTAAAGTTTAAATATGAATTGCAAATATATATAACAAAAATGAAAGTACGAAGCGAAATTTTAGAAAAAATAAGAACGAGTACAGAAATTCGCCGTGAATTAGCTCGTCAATTAGATGTTTCAGATGCATCTATAGCAAGATATATTAGGAATAATGAAGAAAACGGAGATTTTACAAAGGTGATCGCCATAAAAGTAATCTCCAATAAACTAAATATACCGGAAGATTCAGTTCTGGAGTAACATGAAAAATAGCTGCGACACTAAAGAATAATAAATTATGAGTACACAAAAACAATCAGTTGAGATTCAACCTAAAAAGGATTTTAATAAAGAAAAATTCTTTGTTTATAATGTTCAATGCCCCGCATGTAATGGAAAAGGTTCTCATACCGGTTATACACCGGGAAAGAAAGATCCGGACATAACTCCATGTAAACAATGTGATGCGACCGGAAAATTAAAAGCAGAAATAGATATCATATGGACTCCTTATTATGATTGATATGGTACGCGAAGATGTAAAAATAAAGATAGTATCTCAGGTACTGGCGGATATTACGACGGAAAAGAATGAGTTCTCGATCCATGCATCTGATGATATGTATGTATCAACGAAAACAAAACTGGAAATGTGTGTTCTCGATGATATTGAAAAATCTCAAATAGTAACAGTCGAACGATATCAGATCACTGATGACAATACTGTCATATTCTCTATGACAAAGCGTTTTGGATTTACGCTGTATAAATTCATTGATATAATGATTTTTATCATCGAAAAATACAATTTATGATGCCTGACTACACATCACATTTGCTTAAAAATTGGGATTGGTGGGAACTGTATAAAGAAAAGATAGGTGAACGCAAATTAGTAGAGTTTATGAATAAAGTATACAAGCTTTTTGTAAATATGAAGCCCGGATCCTTTTTTTCAATAGAAAAGAATGTAACGGAAGAAAACCGGGATCTTTTTATAAAAATGTGTTGCATGTTTATAGATGAAACCTATCACTCGCCTCCGTCTATGTTAGGGTATTATGAGTTAAATTCAGATTGTACCTTATTAAAACATGTAGCATTTCCATATAAACCTTTGTTAAATGGTAACAACAGAAGATCTATACAAAAAGACAAACAATGGTCTTGATATCATATATTATTTCTATCCGCAGGCTCGTGAATGCGTAGAAGGAATAGCCAAACATTTTAAAAAGCGTTCCGACGAACGTACGCCATCAGCGACAATCAAACAGATCAGCGGCGTATGGAAAGTGACAGATTTTGGTGATGATGGCCGGGCAATCTCACCGATCGACATTTGTATGCAGGAAAAGAATCTGAGTTTTACGGAGGCTCTGTTTTTTCTTGCCCGTGAATTCAATGTCGATGATAATGTTATATCAAAGGATATCAACAAAGCTAAAATTCAGAAACGTCCTGCGACGGAAGATGAAGAAGATGGACATTTCAATTATGAGTTAAACAGCGAATTTACAAAAACAGAACTGTTGGAGTTAGGGCCAAAGGTGCGCCAGTCTGATTGCGACATATTGAATTGGAATTCTGTCAAATGGTATTCCATAACTAAAAAAGGCGAAACAACCATTATAACTGCTACGGAGACGTATCCAATCTTCATGCGTAAATGTCAATATTACGAACCGGACGGAAAAACGCTCAATCACTTTTATAAAGTCTATCAGCCCCTGAGTCCGGATAAAGGATTCCGTTTTTTTTATAAAGGTGAGAAGCCACAGAAATACGTGAATGGTCTATTTGAATTGAAAGCGTTTTATGAGAAGTATAATGAGCAACTGGAAAAAGAGTGGGAATTATCCGATAAAAGAAAAGATGGAGACGTTTTTAAGGCTAAAAAAATAGAAGAAGCATTCTTCTGCTCAGGCGAACGAGATGCACTATGTATTCATGCTCTAAATTATTCTCCGTTATGGTTCAATTCAGAGACCTATAACCTGTCGGAAAGCGAGTACATCGAAATAACGAAATATGTCGATCGGTTATATAATATACCGGATGTAGATTCAACCGGGATCCGGCGCGGCATTGAACTGGCGTCAAAGTTTATTGATATTTATACAGTCTGGCTTCCGGAACGTCTTAAAACATACAAGGATCGGCGCGGAAATCCACGTAAAGATCTTCGGGATTTCTGTGAAGTGTGGCCGGAAAAGAAACGGTTCAGGGATTTATTGAACATGGCTATGCCATTTAGATTCTGGGAATACAAGAAGAATGAAAAAGGTCAGCGGCGCTTAGATCTTGTTACTGATTACGCGATGCACTTTCTTCGCTGTAATGGTTTCCATAGCTTGGAAGATAAGAATGCCAAATCCGGGAAGATGTTTGTCCGTATCGAAAGCAACATTGTCCGTGAGATAAAAAGTAAAGACATCCGGGCATACTTCCGTAAATTTGTGCGCGACAGATATATGCCGATTGATATTCGTGACCTTGTAAATAATACAACTAAATTATCGGAAACATCTCTTGATAACTTGGATGAAGTAGAAGTAGATTTCACAAACTATACTCCCCGGTCTCAGTTCTTTTTCTTTAAAAATGCAATATGGGAAGCTTCTGCCGAAAAAATAACCGAACATAAACCCGGTACCATAAACCGGTATGTGTGGGAAAGTGAATTAATGGAGCATAACGTTAAACGATTAGAGCCAGCATTTGAAATAAAAAAAGTACACAACAAAGACGGAGTGCTTTCCTGGGATATCCAGGTATCCGAAAAGCATAACAGTAATTTTTTCCGGTACCTGATCAACACAAGCCGTATGTTCTGGCGTAAAGAACTTGAAAACCCTCGTCTCTCCCCCGAAGAACTCGAAGAATACCGTAAAAAGTATAAGTTTGTAATCGATGGTCCGGAACTCTCTGATATAGAAATAGCCGAACAAAAACATCATCTTGTAAATAAAATATTCTGTCTTGGATACCTAATGCACCGGTATAAAGCTGAAAACAGATCTTGGTGCATCTATGCAATGGACAATAAAGAAGGAAGCATTGAAGAAAGCAATGGTGGTACTGGGAAATCATTTTGCTTTAAAACGCCACGCTTGTTTATGCAGTCTGTCACCCTTTCCGGCCGTAACCCGAAGATGACTGAAAACAAACATATCTTCGAAAATGTAACTGAGCATACGAAATATATTCTTGTGGATGATGCCGACGCGTACACGCCGTTCAGTTTTTTCTTCGATATAGTCACCGGCGATCTGACCGTCAACCCGAAGAATACGAAATCATATACGATCCCATTCGAACGGTCTCCAAAATTCTGTATTACCAGTAATTTCGTGTTGCGGAACATTGACCCGTCTACATCGCGCCGTATCCTGTATGCTGTATTTTCTGACTATTATCATGAAAAAACGGATGATAACGGATATAAAGAAACCCGGACTATATATGATGACTTTCAAAAGAATCTGTTTCGGGAAGGATATACAGAATATGAGTGGAATGCAGACATTAACTTCCTGGTTGAATGTTGTCAGTTTTATTTATCTGTAATCAAAGATGATATCAAACTACAGCCTCCGATGGCGAATGTTATCAGTCGCAATCTACGCGGAATAATGGGAGAGGGCTTTCTTGATTGGGCTCAGGTTTATTTCAACGAACAATCCGGGAACTGCAACAAATTACTTCCACGTCAGGAGGTATTCGATGATTTCAAAACGGTATCCGGCCTGTCAAAATGGACTCCACATAAATTTACAAAAGCTCTGAAGGCATATTGTGACTACGATCGAAACATCATGACCCTTAATCCTGAAGAATTCCGGGGCACTGACGGTCGTATTATCAAACAATATAATGGCAAAGCGACAGAAATGTTTTATGTGCAGACAAATAATGAATTAAACATAGAACTTGAATATAACGAACCTGGAGAAATGAGTGAAATACATACTAATATACCTTATTGATATGGAATTGTCAGCTAAAATTAAAGAAGTATATACCGACGGCATCATGTTCATTTACGTTGATCTGTTTTGTGGCGCCGGCGGAACATCTACCGGAGTAGAGAGTGCCAGGATCAGGAACTTGAAGATCGCAAAAGTGATTGCCTGTGTCAATCATGACAAAAATGCGATTGCCAGCCATGCGGCCAATCATCCTGAAGCAAAACACTACACGGAAGATATCCGGACACTTGACCTGACAGATCTGGTTGCACATGTAGCATTAATGCGCCAATTATATAAAAATGCAAAAGTCGTATTGTGGATATCGGCCGAATGCACATCGCACAGTAACGCCAAAGGAGGTACATCCCGCGACGCTGACAGCCGCTCCCTGCCGGAAGAAATGTACAGGTATATCCTGGCAATAAATCCGGATATCATACAGGTTGAGAATGTCAAAGAATTTTTGGATTGGGGGCCGCTTATCATCAAAGTCGTACGGGATAAAAAAACGAAAGAAGAACTTTATTGTCCGCTTGATATCAAACGGGAAAAGAAAAAGAGAGGCCGGAAGCAGGTTATACATATCCGTCCGACCTGGATTCCGGATCCGAAGTATAAGAAAACATACTATAACCGATGGATAAGTGAGATTAAAGGTTATGGATATCACTATGACTACCGTGTTCTTGATGCTGCGAACTATGGCGCCTATACAAGCCGCAAAAGATACTTCGGCATATTCGCACGCGACGAAAAATATATAGTATTCCCCAAACCGACACATTCCAAAGAAGGAAAGACACTACCCAAATGGAAAGCAGTAAAAGAAGTGTTAGACTTTTCCGAAGTAGGGGTGTCAATATTCGGCAGAAAGAAAAACCTTTCTGAAAATACCCTCAAGCGGATTTACTCCGGATTAATAAAATTTGTAGCCGGCGGACAGGAAAAATTCCTTGTAAAATATAACTCAATGAGTCAAAAAGGAAAGTGCGTTCCGCCTTCTGTGGATGATCCATGTCCTACGGTTACGTGTCAGAACCGGTTAGGTATAGCCAATGTCCGGTTCATACAGCAACGAAATAGCGGAAAGCCCGAATCAAAAATAATCAGTGTGGATCGACCTGCCAGAACCATTACGGCGACCGGGGGCAATCAGGAACTGGTACAGGCCGAATTCCTGTCAAAATACTACTCCGGTCACCCGGAAAGTAAAAACATAAGTATCGAAGGCCCGGCCCATACCGTCAAATGTAAGGATAACCATTCACTCATAAGCTGTTCTTTCCTTGCCGCCTATTATGGAAATGGCGATAATGTAAGTAGCGTAAACAAGCCATCCCCAACGATCAGGACAAAAGATACATGTCAGTTTGTCAATCCGATGTTTTTATGCTCACACCAGTCTCCTTCATTACTAACCAAGGACCGTCTCTCACCTGTTTGCCCCCGGTTTATGATGAATAATTACTCCGGAGGCGGCCAGACATCCGACTTGAATAACCCGTCGCCGGCAATTAAAACCAATCCGAACAATAACATCGTGTATTGCCGGATGATTGATCAACAGTACGGACAGTCCAAACCGTCAAGTATAGACGTGCCGATCGGCGCGTTAACCAGGAATCCGAAATACAACATTGTTGATGCGAAATGGATCATGAACAGCAACTTCAATAATGTAGGACATTCGATTGATAACCCTGCGCCGACAATTTGTGCCGGCCGTCGCCATCATTACCTGATGAACCCGCAATACCGGTCCGCCGGATCCTGTATAAACAACCCCTGTTTTACACTGATTGCCCGGATGGATAAGAAGCCGCCTCATTTGGTGTCCACAATCGAAGGAGTTACTGTTATTCTGATCTATGAAAACGATTCGGAGATGACAAAAAAAATCAAAGAATTTATGGCGCTGTACGGCATAGCCGATATCCTTATGCGTATGTTATTAATCCCGGAACTTAAATCCATCATGGGATTTCCAAAGAACTATAAACTGATAGGGACACAAACCGAACAAAAAAAGTATATCGGTAACGCAGTCGAAGTGAACATGGCAAAAGCGATGTGTGTCGCAATTGGTGAAGTAGAACTAAAAGAATTAAATATCGCAGCATGAGGACTCCGATCACATATTATGGAGGAAAACAACGAATTGCTCCGGAAATCATCTCCATGATGCCGGCACATAAAATCTACGTTGAACCATTTCTCGGCGGCGGTGCGGTATTCTTCCGGAAACCAAAAACAGGCATAGAAGTCATAAACGATCATGACAACACCCTGATAAACTTCTATTCATGCGTACAAAATAGATTTGAAGAATTACAGCATCTAATCAATCAGACGCTGCATTCCGAAGCAATGTACTATCATGCAAAAGATATATGGAATAATCGCGTTGAAGCAAACGACGTCGAAAAGGCGTGGGCTATCTGGTTGATCACAAACGGATCATACTCCGGCAGCATGCACGGCGGCTGGAAATGGTGCAATGGTACTACGGGAGGCCATACCGGTACATTCATAAAATATAAGCGGAACGAATTTCAGGAACAACTTCACAACAGGTTAGATAACGTTCAAATATCCTGCCGTGATGCAATTCGTGTAATTCAGGATCGTGATACGCCGGACACATTCTTCTATCTTGATCCTCCATATCCCGGATGTTACCAGGGACATTACTGCAGATATACAACCGAAGACCTGGAAGAACTTCTCCGGATCCTGTCAACAATCAAAGGTAGATTCATTTTGTCAAACTACTGGTGTGATATCCTCAAGAAATACCAGAAAAAGAATAAATGGAACTACCGGGAAATAAAAGTCGATCTAAGGATCACAAACTTAGGTCGCGGAACTCGTGAAAAGAAAACACAATTCCGCACCGAAGTACTTGTGTGCAACTACACAATACAAAAAGGATTATTTGACTAAAAAACAAATATTATGAATGTATCTTATGAAATAGTAGCAGAACATACTTCTATAGAATGGTATACGCCGCCAGAGATTATAAAATCATTAGGGAAATTTGATCTTGATCCTTGTACTTCTGATATAGCGTGGAAGTTTAATCGTTCTGCAAAGAAATATTATACAATTCAAGAAGATGGATTGAGTAAAGAATGGTTTGGACGTGTATGGTTAAATCCGCCGTATAGCCAACCATCAGTTGGATTGTTTATGGAGAAAATGGCCATTCATAATAATGGTATTGCATTATTGTATAATCGAACAGATAATAAAATGTTTCAGGAAATTATTTTACCTGTGTCTGATAGCATTATGTTTTTATCTGGTAGAATTCATTTTTTTAGACCTGATGGAACAAAAGGCTCGCAACCGGGAGCAGGTTCTATTTTGATTGCATTTGGTCAGCACAATACAATTGCACTTGAAAATAGTGGTTTAAAGGGGCATGTATTTAAATCTACCAAAAGAAATATAGCATTACAAGACAATTTAATCTTTGAATAACTTAATAATAAGGAAATCATGAAATTCAATTTAGAAGAACAATATCAGGTTTATCTTCAGAAGGTAAAACTTGATGAGAGAAAAATGGGAGAAGTACAGAAAAAAGAAACACGTCAGGCTTTTTATGCAGGTATTTCACAGGCAATAATGTTTTCTTATGCACTTACAGAAATGGTAGAAGATGATGCAGCAAAAGAACTGGATTATGTTGTAAAACAGGTAACAGACTTCTGGGGATTGTTTAATATAAATGAGAATTAACTATGATACTGGGATTCAAAACACGTTATCCGGAGTGGATGACTAAGAAAGGGTGGGAGACATTCTTTGAAGATAAAATCAACGTAGGTATAAAAATACATACAATCCGTAAAGGCCACCGTTTTAAACCGGGAGATAAGATTCATGCAGCTACTGGTGTGAGAACGAAGAATTATCGTTGTTTTAAAGAAATGGAATGCGTTTCAGTACAGAATATAGAATTGTCCCCGTCAGGAAAGTTTTATCCACTAATGCGGATTGATAATAATTTTGTTTATGGAGATGCATTTAATATGCTCATAAAGAACGATGGTTTTGATCAAATGCGTGATTTCGCTGAATGGTTCAATTTAAAAGATGAATTGTTTATTGGACAGGTCATTCACTGGACGGATTTTAGTTACTCGACTGAAATTCTTAGTAATATGGAAGGTATGTTAAAAGAAGGTGATTTGGTGTCTGTCTCCGGAGAATTAACCGGCTATGGAGAATTAATTGGTTATATAACGGATATAAATAAAAAGCATGAATTGATCATAGTTCAGTATACTGCAGAATCTTCAATCATTGCAAATATGGATAAAGGCATTTGTGGTAAAGCGCATTTTTTTAGAAAGTTAACCATATACAAATGAAAATATTAGTTTTATATTCCGGAGGCAAAGATAGTCAGGCGTGCCTGATAGAAAGCGTTAAAAAATACGGTGCAGATAGAATAACTGCAGTATTTTGTGATACCGGATGGGAACATCCGCTTACTTACAATCACATTCAGGCTACAACAGAAATAATGGGCATTAAGCTGGTTGTTTTAAAACCACAATTAGGATTTATAGAACTTGCAAAAAAAAAGAAACGATTTCCATCTGTTTTTCAAAGGTTTTGTACAATTGAATTAAAGATAAAACCAACAATTAATTTTATTCTGTCACTCAGTGAAAGCGTTATTGTGATTGAAGGAGTTAGAGCACAAGAAAGTAAGAAGCGTGCAGAAATGTCTAATGAGTGCATGTACTTTCGAAGCTACTTTGACGGAATCAATGGGAAAAAGGAATCTTATAGAAGGAAAGAAGTTATTGAGTGGTGCAGCAAATATGATGCATCTGTTATTCGGCCGATATTTAAATGGGATGCACAACAAGTCATTGATTGTATATTAAACGCCAGACAAAAGCCAAATCAACTGTATTATAAAGGATATTCCCGTGTTGGATGTATGCCTTGTATTATGAGCAGGATGAGCAATATTAGATTACTTATTAACGATGCGGAGATGAAAAAAAGGCTTATTGAAGCAGAACGTTATGTAGGCAAATCATTTTTTGCAGTTGATACTATACCTAAGCGTTTTTGCAAGAATGGCTTATATGCAATGGCTGATGAAGTGTTTAAGTATGTGGAAGATAAAAATGCGACACTTGATATGTTCGAGCCGGAAGGCGGATATGTTTGTATGAGTATGTTCCATGGATTGTGTGAATAAAGAATATAATGTTGCGCGATAGCGCATAGAAAATGGCGTCCACTATTGAATCAGGCGATAGTCTGATTCGGTAGTGGACGCTTCCTATTGAATAGTCATCCTTCCTTGATGAGTAATCTTCAACTGCGCGCATTGCGCGCTTAAACAATGGCGTCCGGCCATAAATCACAATAGTTATAACAATGCCCGGATTTGGCCGGATGCTCCCTTACTTAGAGCTGTTCCTCCTTTCAAATTGCAGCACCTACATTTTGCCCTATGCAAAAAATACAGCATGACCAGTTACACTTCTGCACCCGGTCATTTTTTGCCGCTCTCCAGCTCCGCCGTTTTTATCTTTTCTCTCCATACCTCTTTTTTTATCTAAATTTTTGTAATTCTGTAATATATATTTGA
>QMCE01002053.1_pt1 | contig 11191 bp, 1 predicted proteins | sample 1821851 | NCBI WGS metagenome assembly QMCE01 (sample SAMN09453174, study PRJNA476694) | Termite gut metagenome, whole genome shotgun sequencing project. | isolation source: worker | host: Odontotermes sp. | place: South Africa:Pretoria | collected 2016-01-28
CTTGTTCTGTCATGTTTCTTTTTAATGTTTTTTAATTAATTTAGTTAGACATTATGTTAATAAATTTTGAAGTGCAAAAGTATTTCTTTTTTTCTGAAAATCAAATGCTTTTACAAAATTTTTATCTGATAAAACAAAAAAATACATCTCATGGTTAAATAGCTTTTCCCGCTTTATTCTATTAGACTATAATACAACAACTTTTTCTACAATAGTTTGATTTTCAGTAGTTATTCTTACATAGTATACACCCGGAACCAATTTCATAGAAACTTTTTCTAATGAGCTATCGTTTACCGAAATTGTTTCTTCGTGGAATACGCTGCCTTTTGTGTCGATAATCTGGTAAGTAGCAGTTCCGTAAATATTTCCAAATTCTATAGTAAAGCTACCAGAGTTTGGATTTGGATATATGCTTATATCAGCGACAGTGTTGCTAATTACGCTAGACTGAGCGTCTATGAAAAATTCGCAAGATATTTCACAATTGGTTTCAGGATGAGTGTAGGTGTAGACAACAGTGTATCTACCAACAGATAAGCCTGTAGTATTTATAGTATTACCTGAAATTGCTGTTTCCAGTCCTTCGCCGGTAAATACTCCGCCTTCTGGAGAATATCCCGAAAATTCCGTTATTGTTCCGATAGTTAAATTCGTATTGTCGGGACAAGCAACTGCAGGTAATTCATATACTGTAATCGTCCATACTTGTTCATCGCCGTTTTCTGATGTTATTGTATAAGATACCGGATTTGTAAAGTCTTGTGCAACTCCGCTTGCAGGAGAAATAGAAGCATATTCGGAAACTGTAACATTAGGTGCTAATGCCGTAACATCGGTTCCGTTTTCAACACCGATAATTACAGTATGAGTGGTTGCATCTATTGTGGCTTCACAAGTTCCTCCGTTTATGCCGAATGATAAAATATCATTTTCACCTGATACAACTGTTACGATAAAGGTACCGGATTGATTACAGCCTGTTGCCGCATCGGTATAGGTATATGTAACATAATAATTGCCTCTTGTCAACGATGTTGCATCAAAAGAAGTGCCTGAAACTCCTGCGCCAGAGAATGTACCTCCTATTGGGGAATAACCGGTAAATGATGTAGTTGAGCCGATTTCAACAATCATATTTTGAGGACATCTTAAATTAATAACAGAAACAGATACAGTCCATTCTTGTTCATCGCCGTTTTCTGCCGTTACCGTATAAGTTACCGGATTTGTAAAGTCTTGAGGAACATCGCTTTCAGGAGAAATAGAGGCAAGATCTGATATTGTTATAGTCGGTGATAATGCAGTAACGTTGGTTTCTCCTGCTACGCCAATTAATATAGTATGGTTATCCGCATCTATTATAGCTTCGCAAAGTTCTTCCGTCAAGCTGAATGATAAAATATCATTTTCGGGGCTTGGTGCATTTACTACCGTAGCAATCCATTCTTGTTCATCGCCGTTTTCTGCTGTTACCATATAGGTTACAGGGTTGGTAAAGTCTTGAGCAACACCGCTTGCAGGAGAAATAGAAGCAAGATCTGATATTGTGATAGTTGGGATCAAACTTGTTAATGATACATTATATTCTACTTCCAATGATACGGTATGAGCAGTTTCATCAATTACGGCAGGTCCTGTTTGCTCGTCCATTTCAAACGTTAAAATATCATTTTCGCTTGATGCTAATCTGACTACTATATTATCTATAGCTGCAGGAGGCTGAGTTCCGCCACCATCATCGTTTTTCCAGAAAAATACCAGATTATATAAACCTGATGATGGAATTTCTACAGTATTGTAGAATCTTGTCCAGCTTGATTGACCCGACAGATTAGATTCGCTTATTCTGATCCAGCCTGTGGGAGCGGTATTAGTATTGCTAGTCATTCCATTAGCATTTCCTGCTTCGAGCTGTACATTTTGAGGAACAAGGTAAACATTCATTACATCATAATTGGTTTCTCCCTGAACTTTATAGTCGAACTCGACAGCCAGCATATCTGTAGTTTCAATATTTAATGTACGGAATGTGTACACATAAGAAGTCATACTTGTTGAATATGAATTGTCAGCACCATTGTTATTAGAGATATACAAGCCATTGCTTTCTTCATTGCCGGCAGCACTTCCGATATGCCATGTATTCTCTTGGTTGCCATTCATGAAAGACCAGTTATTGTTATTCATATCTTCGAAATCGGAATCGAAAGGAAGATCGGCAGGAACCTGTAATGTGGTAAATTCTGTTTGGTAAGAGTAATAGCTATATTCTCCCGATCCGCAATTTGCTCTCACGTAAACATAGTAAGTAGCTCCTGCAGATAAGGCTTGTGCCTGATAAGCAGCAGCCGTTACGTTTGTCGGAGTAGAATAAGTGTCGGGATCCAGCAACACTGTTTCGGAAATAATAATATCCCAAGCTGTTGCATTGTACCCGTTCCAGCTTATTTCTGCTCTATCATGAGTGATATTGCTTACAACAACATCTACAGGCGTTGGGCAAGATGATAAAGTTCTGAAAGATGTGGAAATATCCCAATCGGTTAAACAATCAGGCTTTACGTATACATCGTATCTGGTATTTATATCTAATCCCGACAGTGAGCGAGAATTTGTATTTATTCCTGAAATAAGAGTACCTCCGGTATTTACATCAAATCCAAAGACACCGTATTTTAAATCCCATGAAGTTTCTATAAGTCCCGGAGTCCATGATATTTCTGCTGTTTGTTGCGTAAAACTCTCAACTTCCAAATCGGTAACAGAAACACAAGCATTAGGATCTACTGTTATAGATAAGTTATAATTTGAAAGGCAAGCATCATTTCCGCTGTTTATATCAACAACAAAATAGTATGTTCCTGCATATAAAGCAATATCGGAAGTTGATGAAGAACCGTTTGTCGCTCTGCATAATATAAGGTTGCCGTCATCTATAGTGCCTTCATACAAAGCATAAGTCAATGCCTGACTTCCTGTTGCACTTAATTCAAAAGTAGTATAGTAAGGAGCATCAATATCTAAACGGTAAACGGCTTCCTGTCCGCTTTCCGATGCAGTTATACATTCTGATGTTACAGAATTACCTAAATTACAGGAAGTTTGTCCGGTAGCTGAATAAGGCATTTCTGTTGCAAAATCAATAACTATAGGATTAGTATCGTTTCCTCCGACAGGAACTGCAGCATGAATAATATTGACAGTCCAGTCCTGAACGCTTTCGTCTTGAGCTTCAACAGTATATACAAAAGGAGTTGTGAAGTCTTGAGCTGTTCCGCTTTCAGGAGTTGCTGCTGCATATAGGGAAAGCGTAAATGAAGGCGTAATTTCTGCAAGATCAAGATCAAATCTTAATTGTGCGTTTACAGTGCGGCTATCAGTATCAATATCGGCATCGCCAACCATTCCGTAGAAATTAAATGTTAAAATATCCTTTTCGCTGCTTGGAATGTCTCGAATAACAACCGTAACAACCCATTGCTGCTGTTCGCCTGATTCTGATGTAACAGTGTATGTAACAGGTGCTGTAAAGTCTTGGACAGCTCCGCTTGCAGGGGATATTGTTGCCAAATCGGAGATTGTGATTACCGGAACTAATGCGGTTAATGATTCTCCATAGCCTATTTCTGCATATACCGTATGAGCTTGCGTGTTGATGACAGAATTGCCTGCCTGATTTGGAACAGAGAATGTCAATATGTCGTTTTCATTTGAAGGCACATATACTCTAAATGCATCGACATATTGATAGAATTGATCATCAGAAATATTTTGTATTGCAAAATAAACTTCGTCTCCATTCTGAATATTATAATCGGATAATTGGTATAAAAATAATTGCCAGCTTGTCGAGCTAAAGTTTCTAACTTGCTGAAGAGTTATTGTGAAATCTGTGGGGCTGTTTCCTGTTTTAGATACCAATACATTGAAATCTTCAGTAAAGTAGTCAGATTGTACCATTGATTGAAATTCAACAATTAAATTATCTACATCGGAAATTACAAATTTAGGTGAAATCAGCCAGTCATTATTATTAGCACTAGAATTCCAACGTATTCTGGCAGAACCTGTACCTTCATAGGTAAATTCTGCATCTATAGCCCACATATACCCATTGTTATCAACATCTAAAACTGTCCAGCATGTGCTTATATTGGTTCCGTTGAAGCCTTCAAAATAAGGATAAGCAGAAATTGCTTCACATGGCGTATTGACGATTGTGCTGCTCCAGCCGGTATATTCACTATTTTCGCATACCCCTTGTACATATACGTATCTTGTAGAGCCGTTGGGGAGTTCCGAAATGTGATAAGAAGCTGTATTATGATTAGAAACTGTTGGTGTTATGTTTGTGAAATCTGTAATAGCAGTTTCCGAAACTATAATATTCCATTCCGAAAGCAATCCGGCATCCCATGAAATATCGGCAGAATTGTCGGTTGTGTTGTCTACGGTTAAACTATTCGGCTGAAAACAGCTAATAAGCGATATATTAATATTATCTATATATGCAGGAGGCTGATCTCCGGAACCGGAGTCATTCTTCCAGAAAAACACTAAATTGTATATTCCGGCAGCAGTTACCGCAACTTCATTTAAAACGTGCTGCACGCTGGTTTGATCTTGAAGCAGTTCGCTTGTTAAGCTAATCCAGCCTGTGGGAACCGTATTAGTATTGCTGCCAATTCCATTAGCGTTTCCTGCTGTTAAAGCAGATGTTAAATTTGCCGGTACAAGGAATGCTCTTAATAAGTCCCAATTGTTTTCTCCATCAGCTCTCCAGTCAAATTCAACATTTAGTCCTCCTGCTTGCGGTATATATATTTGCCTGTATGCATAAGTATATGAAGTAGTACTGATATCATAAACATTGCTTTCTCCTGAGTTGTTTGAAATATACAAGCCGTCTGTTACGGAATATGTTCCGCTTGCGGTACTGCCTATATGCCATTTATTTGTTTGCGTGCCGTTAGCAAGTGTCCAAAAATTGTTTTCTATACTGCCGGCAGTAAAATCATGAGAATATGGCAAGGCTTTAGGTAGCAATATGTAATATTCTACCCATTCGCTGACGTCATCGACACCGCAAGCTGCCTGTATGTAAAAGTAGTTACTATTTGCAGGATTAAGTTCGCTTGCCGGATAGGTAGTAGAACTATAACCTGATGCTGTAGGAGTTATTCCTGTAAAGTCGGTGATTTGAGTGTTAGAAACTATAATGTTCCATTCTGTTTCCGTTGCGCCGGCTGTCCATGAAATATCGGCAGAGTTGTGGGTTATATTAGATATTGCAATATTTATCGGTTTAGGACAAGATGGCAATTCAACAATACTGATATTGTCGATAAATAAATCATTATCGGCATTACCAACAGTGGATTCTCCGTAAAAAGCAACTTTTATTTCGCCTGTTATTCCTGTTAGCGGCAGATATACATATTGGTAATTTTGATTTAAAGATGCGTATTCAAAGTCGGCATCGGCATTTGAACTCCATACATATGAATTTGCAGGATCCCAGCTGATGCCGCCGTCTACCGAAACAAGCACGATAAATTTATCGTCAGTACCGGTTGTTTGTGGTGCATTTGTGGTATTATAAGCAGTTAATTTTACATCAAAGCTCAAGGCAGTATTGCCCGTGTTTCCCAAATCGATTATAGGGGTGATTAGCCACTCCTTTCTAGCTGTCCCGTATATATTCATTTTTGCACCAGGATTGGAGTTGGTTACTGATCTTCCCCACGCAGTACTGGCAGCCATGCTTGATGTGTTCATAACCGTGCTGGGTGTGTATAAAAGAGCCTTACGCTCCCAGCATGAAGGAGGGAATGTTGTTGCTGTAAAATCTTCGTTAAACGGTATAGAATATGATGCACATAAAGTTGTAAAAGTTGCGGCACGTGTCCAGTCGCTTAAATCGTTAGTCCCGCAAATTGCCTGAACATATACATAATATGTAGTTAAGCCGTTTAAGCCTATTGCCGGATAAGCAGCAGAACTAAGATTTTGAGCAGTAGGAACAATTTCTGCAAAGTCGGTGATTTGAGAGGTAGAAATTATAATGTTCCATTCTGTTTCCGTTGCGCCGGCTGTCCATGAAATATCGGCAGAGTTGCCGACTACGTTGGATATTGCAATACTTGCCGGTTCAGGACAAGATGACATTTCATCAACACTGATATTGTCGATAAATAAATAATCGTTGGCATTAGTAATAGTGGATTCTCCGTAAAAAGCAACTTTTACTTCGCCTGTTATTCCTGTTAGCGGCAGATATATATGTTGGTAATTTTGGCTTAAGGATGCATATTCAAAGTCGGCATCTGCATCTGTGCTCCATATATATGCATTTGCAGGATCCCAGCTGATACCGCCGTCTACCGAAATAAGCACGATAAATTTATCGTCGGCTCCGCGGGCTGGTGCTCCTGTGCCCGAAGTACCGGAAGCTAATTTTATATTAAAGCTCAATGCAAGATTACCGGTATTACCCAAATCAATTGCAGGAGAAATCAGCCAGCTCTTTCTAGCTGTTCCAGTAATATTTATATATGCAGCAGGATCGGATTCGGTTGTTCCGCTAGTCCAATGTGTGTTGGAACTCATGCTTGATGTGTTCATAACCGCACCGGGTGTGTATAAAAGCTCTTTACGCTCCCAGCATTGAGGAGGGAACGTAGCTGTAAAATCTTCGGTAAATGGTATGGAATATGATGCACATAAAGTTGTAAATGTTGCGGCACTTGTCCAATCGCTTAAATCGCTGATACCGCAAACTGCCTGAACATACACATAATATGAATTATAGGAAGCTAAGCCTATTGCCGGATAAGCAGCAGAACTAAGATTTTGAGCAGTAGGAGTTATTCCTGTAAAGTCGGTGATTTGAGTAGTAGAAACTATGATGTTCCATTCTGTTTCTGTTGCGCCGGCTGTCCATGAAATATCGGCAGAGCTGCTGGTTATGTTGGATACGGCTAAATTGGTTGGCTTAAAACAACTAATAAGCGACATATTAATATTATCTATATATGCAGGAGGCTGAGCACCGCTACTGCCGTCATTTTTCCAGAAAAACACCAAATTGTATATTCCGGCAGCACTTACCGCAACTTCATTTAAAACGTGCTGCACGCTGGTTTGATCTTGAAGCAGTCCGCTTGTTAAGCTAATCCAGCCTGTAGGAACAGTATTGGTACTGCCGCTCATTCCATTAGCGTTTCCTGCTGTTAAATCAGATGTTAAATTTTCCGGTACAAGGAATGCTCTTAATAAATCCCAAGTGTTTTCTCCGTCAGCTCTCCAGTCAAATTCAACATTTAACACTCCTGCTTGCGGTATGTTTATTTGCCTATGTGCATACGTATATGAAGTAGTACCTGTTTCATATACATTGCTTGCTCCGGAGTTGTTTGAAATATATAAGCCGTCTGTTACGGAATATGTTCCGCTTGAGGTGCTTCCTATATACCATTTATTTAATTGCGAGCCGTTAGCGAGTGTCCAAAAATTGTTTTCTATACTGCCGGCAGTAAAATCATGAGAATATGGCAAGGCTTTAGGTAGCAGTATGTAATACTCTACCCATTCACTCGAATCATTGGAGTTGCAAGCTGCCTGTATGTAAAAGTAGTTAATATTTGCAGGATTAAGTCCGCTTGCCGAATAGGTAGTGGAACTATAGTGTGATTCTGTAAGAGTTATTTCTGTAAAATCAGTGATTTGAGTGTTAGAAACTATGATGTTCCATTCTGTTTCCTCTTCGCCGGCTGTCCATGAAATATCGGCAGAGTTAGGTGTTATGTTGGATACAGTGATGTTAGTTGGTGCAGGGCAGGATGGAACATCATAAATATTAAGGTTATCCATGTAGCAATTGTATCCATATTGAGATGTAAATAAAAATCCGATTTTGATTTGATTGTATTCATCAATATTTTCAACCCTTATTTTTTTAGGAGACCATTCCGTAACAGAGGCATATCTCCTTATAAAATCGCCTGCATTAATCCAGGTAATTCCGTTATCAACAGAATACTGAATCTGAACTCCTTCCGAAGTATAAGAAGTACTTCCTCCGCTGCTACTTTGACGCCAGTCAAAATCAATAGAAACACGTGAAATTCCCTGCACGTCTATTGTCGGAGAAACCAAACGTGTTTTATTGCCGCTAGTGATATTATATCCGTTCCAATATACCATTCTGGTGCCTTCATTGGGATAGGTATTCGGATCATAGCCGCTTGTTTGAAAAGTAATATTGGACGTTCCGGTTACAAATTGCTGTGTCCAGCAATTTGGGAAAACACTTGTTCCGCTGGTATTAAATCCTTCTGAAAGAGGAAGGATTGACGGAGCGCAGGAAGTGGTAAAAGAAACTGCTTCCGACCATTCGCTCAAGTAGCCGGCACCGCAAAATGCTTGAACATAAATATAATAAGTAGTTTCGGGAGTAAGGTTTTCTAAAGAATAAGCAGTTCCACTGTAATACTGTTCTGTGAGAGTAGCTGCCTCAAAATCAGTAACAGCAGTTTCAGAGAATATAATATTTGTTGACGTTGCTGCTCCTAATAATTGCCATGATATGTTAGCAGAATTATGCGAAATATTATTTGCGGTAATTCCAACAGGAGTGAAGCAGCCTTCAATTTTTGCGACTGAAATATTGTCGATTGTTGCAGGAGGCTGTGTTCCTGTAGAATTATTGTTTTTCCAGAAGAATACGAGATTATAATTACCTGTCGGAGTACTTGCACCATCAATAGTTATTTCGGTTTCAAACAGCTGCCAGTCGCTTTGTCCGGCTAATGCTGACGAAATCGCTATCCAGTTGGCGGGAACTGTATTGGTAGAGCCTGTCATTCCATTTGCTTCATCGTGTGCTAAATTTACCGAATCGGGAACTAGGAATGCTCTTACAATGTCATTGCTTGATTGTCCTGATGCTCTCCAGCTGAATTTAACGTTATAGTCGGTAGCTTCGTCAAAGTTTATTGTACGATAAGCATAAGCATAAGATGTCGCCGTTATGTCGTATCTATTTGCAATTCCGTTATTATTGGAAATATACAAGCCTTTTGTACCGTAATCGTGGCTTATATCTTGTATGGAGCCAATGTACCATTTGTTGGTTTGACTGCCGTTTGCCAATACCCAGCCGGTATTTTCCGAACCTGTTTCAAAATCTTGCGAATACGGTATAGCTGCGGCATTTTGCTTTGTATAAAAATATACAGGTATCCAATCGGAATATTCGTCATCATCACAACTTGAGCGTATCCATACATAATACAGCGAGCCTGCATTTAGTCCTGAAAGTTCTTGGGTTATGGCAGGGGCACTAACTGAATAAGTAGGGGTCGCATTTGCTGCAGGCTCTACTAAAGATGTCGACAGATATATTTGGTATCCGGCAGGTGTGGTAATGGGGGCTTGCCAGGTAAGAGTTGCCGAATTTGCAGTAATATTGGAAAGTGCCGGTGAAGAAGGTCTTATACATGTAATTCTGGAAATACTTATGTTGTCGATAGCGGCAGGCGGATTATATGCTGTATTATAGCTGCCGTAGTACCAATAAAACACAAGATTATATACTCCTGCTTGGTCGATTTGGATTTCCAAGTCGGAAGTATTCCATGCTGTTGCATTGGAATTATATAGTCTGGTGCCTCCATCAATGCTAATCCATTCTGAAGGAGCGCCCGTAGAGCTAATGCTATTGGCACTGTTTTCCGATATAGAGATATTATCAGGAACTAAAAATGCTCTAAAATAAGCAGATGATGAACCGTTAGATCTCCAATCAAATTGCATTCTAAATAATCCGTTTGTTTCTAAGTTTATTTTCTGTATTGCATACGAATAGCTAGAGCTTGTCAGATAGGCATAATTATTTGACTGTCCGTTATCGTTGGATATATACAACCCGCTTGTTACAGGATAAGTTCCGGAAGTTGTGCTTCCGATATGCCATTTTTGACTGGAATTCCCATTTTTTAATATGAAATTGTAATTATTTTCATCAAAATCACAATAAAAGGGGATAGTTGCAGGAATTTGCGCAGTTGTAAAATGTATAAAACTGTATGAGCTTTTACCTTCGTCAGCGCCGCAATCGTAACGGATCCATACATAATAAGATGTAAGTTCTTCTAAGTTGTTAAACGAATACGTGTTAGTTTCGGCAGATACGGTAACCATTGCTTCGACATTATCATCAGGAATTGCAGAGCTTGTGCTCCAATAAATTTCATATCCGTTAACAGGTTCTTCTTCGCCTCCGGTAATCCATGAAATATCTGCCGAACTTGCTGTTATATTAGAAACGGCAAGGTTTTTTGGACTTTTACAGATAATATTGCTATCGTCTATTGTAAGTTGAATATTAGGGCGTAAATTAGAAGTACTTCCGGTTGCTGTTGCTTCATTAATCGGCGGAGAGTCGCTTCTTATATACCAGTGCGAGCCGTCAACAGTTGTATATTTACACTGAATAGAACAGCCTCCATTCGTAGCGCACCCATACCCATATACCAAAACAAGCAGGTTTCCGGAGCCGCTATATTCAAAAGATTGGGTTAAATCAAAAGTATGCCATCCTGTATTGGGAAAGCCTGCATTATCAGCACTGTACACCAAAGTAGCACCTTCTACTATCGAATTCCAAGTTGGATAAATGGTTGTACTTAAAGCATGTTCACCGACTTCTTTCAGATATATTCTGATGTTTCGGTTTGTTGTTGAAGCATTGGCTGATGTAATATCAAAGCCAATTTGGGTAATTATACCTTCATGATTTATTTCAGCAGAAGAGTACAGCAACCCTGAATACTGCACGCCATAAAATCCGGGAATCGGATAATAATCTGTATTAGTTCCTGTCCCAATAGTAACTACCTCTTGGGCTTTAATACCGGCTTCAAACATAAGCAGGAGCATCATAAACAATAAAAACTTTCTCATAATAAACACATTTTGATTAAAAAACTTTTTTCAACTCTCATTTTTCTACTTTTTTGATAATTTATTAATTAACAAATGTTACATAACCCTGTCTCTACAAGGTTAGATAGTACTTAAATACCGTATGCCTATAATTCATATTATAAGCGGGCGGTAAAGGTAATAAAAAAACTTTTAATAACAATAAGTTGTTAATAAAAAGTTTAATTTTTTTGTTATGTCA
>QMCE01002054.1_pt1 | contig 11187 bp, 10 predicted proteins | sample 1821851 | NCBI WGS metagenome assembly QMCE01 (sample SAMN09453174, study PRJNA476694) | Termite gut metagenome, whole genome shotgun sequencing project. | isolation source: worker | host: Odontotermes sp. | place: South Africa:Pretoria | collected 2016-01-28
ATAGGCGTTTAAATTTTAGGTTATTGGCCGAGCGCCGCGAGCGAATCCGCGAACTGCTGCGCGGTCATCGAACCCGTCACCATCAGCTGGAAGCCTTCGGTAATCGGCGCGTTGGTAAGGTCGCTCTCCATGCCGACCGCCCACACGAGGCGTTTCGAGGAGTTATCGAAAACGGCTTTCGCTTCGGCGAGCTCAACAGGCCACGTCGCGTCGTTCGCCATCGGGATGCCCATCGTTTCGCTCGAGAGCCGCTGGTCGTATTCGCCGGAGGTCATGAAGCGGACGAACGCGAACGCCGCGTTGGGATATGCCGTATTCTTGTTGATGGCGTAGCACTGCGCTCCGATGTTGTGCGCCTCGGTGCCGTCGCCGCCGGCGTCGATGGCGGGGTATGCGAAGGCACCCCATGTGATGTCGGGATTGATCCCCTTGATTTCATTCGGCAGCCACGTGCCGTTCAGATACATGGCGACGGTTTCAGCGGCGATTTCGCTGGCCTGGCCTTCTGGATATACGTTGGTAGCCGCTTTCGGGGACATGTAGCCGAGTTGGATCATCTCTTCCCAGATTTGGCAGGTTCTGAGGATGCCGGGGTCTGTGAAGTCGCTGTTTTCGAGCATTTCGGCTACTTTTTCAGCGCCGACAACGCGGTCGAGCGTGTAACCGAACAGCGCCGCTATGTAGGCGTTGTCAACGGTCATCGGCGTGATGCCCGCCGCTTTAAGCTGCTCGCAGACGGCCTTGAATTCTTCCCAAGTGGTGGGGAGGGCGGTGACGCCAGCTTGATCGAACAGCTTTTTGTTATACATTACCGTAAAGAGAGAGGGCTGGTACGGAACCGCCGTGAACGATCCGCCGCCGGCGTCCTTGGCAATATTCATCAGCGTTTGGTTGAGAAGGCTCGCATAGGGCGCTCCGCCGGTTTCGGGATAAACGGCGTTGACATACGAATCCAAATTCAACAAGTATGGCGCCCATGCATCCGTAACCCTGTCAACGTCCTCGTCGAACAGGTCGATCGCCTGGCCTGCGGAAAGCGCCGGCTCAAGGCCGCTGCGCTGAATCTGGCGGCCGTTGAAGGTGATCTCGACATGGACGCCCGTCTGGGCCTCGAACGCCTGAGCGGCTTCGGAAATTACGATCGCCTGAGGCTCGGTATCGCTCCACATGGACCAATAAACCAAGCTCGCGCCCTCTTCGATTGCCATTGGGTCAGCTGGAGCGGCAGGTTCCGCAGGGGCCGCCGGCTCTGCGGGAGCGGGAGCGGCGGGAGCAGGGGCTGCGGGAGCGGCGGGAGCAGGTGCGGCGGGAGCGGCGGGAGCAGGGGCTGCGGCAGGAGCCGGAGCCGCGCACGCTGTGAACAACAGCATGGTAACTAATAATAGAGACGACAACTTCAATAGCTTTTTCATCAAAATTCCTCCTAAATTTAGTTTTCTCGGTTTTCTCGATTGACTTCAGTTTTTACAAAAAGATGCTGCGATCAATATAGATTATTATACACACGCGCCATATTGTCTTTATACAATCATCCTGATAATTTACATATTCGGCCACAAATTTACTCGAAAGGGGGGCGAGAGCTAACGAATAGCTCTCGCTTCGACCGTCTTGCGATACTCCGACGGCGTCATGTGCGTTTTCTTTTTGAACATCGATGAAAAGTGATGGATTGAGCTGAAACCAAGCTTTTCAGACACCTCCGTAAACGACAGCTCGTACCCGCTTAGCAGCTTTTTGGCCTCTTCGATCTTCATATCCATATAGTGGGACATGATCGAAACGCCGTTATAGTCCCGAAAGAGCTTTGTTATGTAGCTCTTGCTGAAGCAGATTTCACGCAACACGTCCTCAAGGGATATTTGGTTATAGATATTATCCTCGAGATACTGTATTACGACGTCCACCACTTTATTTTCACCCTGGCGCTTCGCCGTACCTGTAGCTCGCTTTGCGCGGTGCTGTACGGAGTTTTCCTGGATCAGCGATATGAACAGCAGCTCCATATAGTTTTTTATGATTTGGCCGCAGCCGAAGGGGATGCTGCCGCGCAATGGGGTCAGCTTGGTTTGGTAGACGTCGTCCAGCGGCTCTTCAAAATAGCGTTCGCCTGTCGCAAGTATTTTTGCGAGTATGCCCTTCTGTTCGTCGTTAAAGGGCATGATCTTCTTCTCAAAAAACGACATCGCCGGACTCGTGCACACGAACGACAGTATGATGACGTTCGCAAAGCGATTGTTTGCCCAAATGTTATGGTATTCGTTCGGCTTATGGAATATAGCCTCGCCTTGCCGGAGGATGAGTCCCTGCTTTTCCGCCACGACGCCGACCTCGCCCTGATCGACATATGCGATTTCCCAAAAGTCGTGCTTTTCGCCCGCGAAATGAAAGTCCTTCGAGTATTTAAAATAGTGCATCGTAACGATCTCGGCGATGTCGATAGGCGCGTCGAGCTTTAACACGGTGAATTTTCCGATTTTTCGCATAGCTTTACCTCGTACGGCTCTATTTTAGCATTCCTGCATTCCGACTTCAAGCGTCGCCGAACATCCGTTAAGATGAGCTTGAAATGCCATCAGACGGATAATATAATATATCAGCAGCCCCGAATGCGAACCGATTGACCTGAAAAGAACTATATCAAAATACAAGGCGTAAAATGAATAATCCTTTTTGAGAGGGGATTAGTGAATTATTGATGAAAAAGAACTCTTATAGGATTATGATCATTGCGGTTATTCTCTTTGGACTGTGCCTGAGTCAAGCGCGGGCCGCGTCTCAAGCGGCGCGCAATTATGTTTCAGGTATATTTATCGCGCCGGAAATGGCATCGAACGCGAGCGCCAATGAGTGGCGGAGCGCGCTGCAAAATATGAAGCGGATCGGCATCGATACGGTTATCGTGCAATATACGCTTCAGATGGATTCGCGGTATGGGCAGCAGGCGTATTTCGACTATTGGCAGGGCGATACGGTGCCAAACGCGGGGCAGTATCCGCGGCGGCGGAGTCAACTCGGATATATTCTGGAGGCCGCACGCAGGCAAGGGATGAAGGTCTATCTCGGGCTTCAGCTGGCCGAGCGGGAATGGTTCGACGAGAATAAGTACAACGACTACGATTGGCTGTATCATCAATACTGGCTATCCTCCGATCTTGCCGATAAGCTATGGGCCGCCTTCGGGGAAGACTATGAAAATACGATCGCGGGCTGGTATCTTCCCTTTGAGCTGGAGACCCACAACGAGTATTTTCCGTTTATCGAGCGCATCGCGGATGTATATTATAAGAATATAACGTCCTATCTGAAAAACGACGAGCGCTTTGGCGAGTTACCAATAATGATCTCGCCGCTCATGTATCGCGCGGACGACAAGAACGCCTGGCAGGCGAATTTGAAGACGATTCTTAGCTCCGCGGATATCGATATCGTCGCGCCGCAGGACGGGATTGGTTTCGGCACGCAGTCGCATTCGACCGTTGGGGACTGGTACAGGGTTACGCGGGCGGCTATAGACGGCGTCAACGCGTCCGGCAGGCGCGTTAGCATGTGGGCGAATTGCGAGAATTATGTCCGCCTGCGCGATCCGAATGAATCCGACCCGGTCGAGAGGGTAAAGCCGATGGCGATCAGCGGGTTTATAGACAGCCTGGATGTCGCCGCGCCATACGCCGATAAGCTGGTTACGTTCAGCATCCACCGCTGGGATACGGCCATAGCCGATAATAAGGCGCTGGGCGTTAACGCGCCCTATTACGACGCTTACCGCCGCTATTACGCGAATAAAACCCGCTCAAAAAGCAAGTCGGACGGCTACTACGTCGCCCTGCGCTCGACGAACGGGTCGGAGCTGAAATATCACGCGGACGCCGCCGCCTATCTGACCGACGGCTTTGCGAAAAGCGCCGGGAACTTGAGCCAGTATAAGGGCGTAAGCTCGCCGCAAAACCAGCCGTTTATAATGGAGATCCGCTTTGACGCGGCGGTCGCGCTTAAGAGCGTGTCTTCAAATTACTATCAGAACAACAGAGCCTATATTGCTCTGCCGCAGAATGTGAAATATGAATATCTCGTGCGCTCCGGCAGGAGCGACGAGGTGTTTACCTACTATCCGATTGCGGACGATCAGCCGCGCGGGGAAGAGCGGAGTATACTGTCGAAAGCAGAGCTGCCGGAGGCGGTTATGGCGGACGGCGTTCGCATAACGGTGACCCCCGGAGGGGAATGGAGCTTTATGGACGATATTTGGGTTGAGTAGGTGCCGATAAAGCAGTATTTTTGGGTCACGGGCGAACACAGTTCGACCCTATAATTGTTGACTGATGTTTACGAACAGTTCGTTGAAAACTCTGGAAGCAATGGATATAATACCAGTGAAAAGGAGTTGATGTCTTTGGCGCGCGGCGGATTCGGCGGCGGCGGCGGCGGTGGAGGCCGTTCATTCGGCGGCGGCGGCCGTTCCTTTGGCGGCGGCTTTGGCGGCGGAGGATTTAATCGCGGCGGCGGCGGCGGTTTTAATAGAGGCGGCGGGGGCTTTGGCGGCCCGCGCGGCGGGGGCTTTCGGCCTCCTCCGCCGCATCATCACGGCGGCGGGCACTGGCACGGGCCTAATCTGGGCGGCTTCTTCATGGGCTACGGTCTGGGGCGAATGTCCGGGCGGGGCGGCGGAGGCAATCCCGCGCCCGGGCCGGGCGGCAACCGCGGCTGCGGATGCCTCGTACCTATAATAGTAATCCTTGTCGTGGTCATACTGCTGAGCGTGTTTGCCGACTTTGGCGATACGTCCGGCGGCGTGACGGCATCCACGATACGGCGCGAGGCGCTCCCAGCCGGCTCGGTTGTGGAAACAGGCTGGTATACGGACGAGCTGGGCTGGATACGCAACGGCACGGAGCTTACGGCAGGGATGCGCAATTTCTATCAGAAAACGGGCGTACAGCCTTATCTGTACCTGACAGATACCATCGGCGGCAGCCATAACCCCACGGACGCGCAGGTGGAGCAATTCGCATACGCGACGTACGACGCGCTGTTTACGGACGAAGCGCATCTCTTGGTGATATTCTTCGAATACGACAGCGACAGCAACTATCGCCGATGGTGCCTGGCAGGAGATTTGGCGAAGACCGTAATCGACAACGAGGCCAGAGATATCCTGTTCAACTATATCGACAGATATTATTACGGGAACCTGACCGACGAGCAGATGTTTTCACAGGCCTTTAACGACGCGGGCGAGCGGATCATGACCGTGACGGCCTCGCCCTGGATAACGCCGCTCATAGTCATAGGCGTTCTGGCGATTATAATCGTGGCGTTTGTCTTCTGGCGAAGCCACAAAAAGCAAAAGAACATCGAGGCGGAGCAGACCCAGCGGATACTGGAAACGCCGCTGGAGACGTTTGGGGATGACGAGGCCGCGGAGCGGGCCAAGAAATATGAAGAAGACGAATAAAACGAAGGAGATGCGAATATGGGGATTCTTGCTAGATTCGGGGATATTATTTCGTCCAACGTGAACGCGCTGCTGGACAAGGCTGAGGACCCCGCCAAGATGGTGGACGAGTATCTGCGCAAGGCGAACAAGGATTTGGCGGAGGTAAAGAAGGAGACGGCCAGTGTGATGGCCGAGGAGAGCCGCACGAAGCGCCTCGCGGACGACAACGCCGCCGAGGTCGCGAAATATGGCAATCTGGCGCAAAAGGCGCTTTTGGCGGGCAGCGAGGACGACGCGCGCGTGTTCCTATCCAAAAAGCAGGAGCTCGAAAGCGCCGGAGCGGGCTTGCAGACCGCCTGCGCCGCCGCGCACGAGAACGCGGTTAAGATGCGGGAACTGCACGACAAGCTGGTCAAGGATATCAATAGCCTGAGCGCCCGCCGCCAATCGATTAAGGCGAAGGTGGCCGTTGCCAATACGCAGAACCGCGTCAACCAGATGGGCGCAACCGCCGATAAGCTGCAGGGAAGCATGGGGGCCTTCGCGCGCATGGAGGAAAAGGCGGATCGGATGCTGGACGAGGCCAACGCTATGAGCGAGCTGAACAGCCAAGCCGTGGACGAGGCGCAGGCGCTTGAAATGAAGTACAAGGGCGCGGACATCAACGCTTCCGTCGAGGATGAGTTAGCAGCTATGAAAGCGAAGCTCGGGCTGTAATAATTTGCTCAAAAAAGTAGCCGATATGGTTTGATTGCTAAGAGGCTGCCGCATTAACTGGTGCGGCAGCCTCTCTTTTCTGATATCTTCAATCGAGAAATCCAAAAAAAGTAATCTATAATATTACCGATTCGCGATTTTACACGGATTTTACATTGGCCTGCCGTTTGATTTTACTTCACGTATGTAATCTGTTCACATGAACAAGCTAATAAAAACTTTTGTGAGGAGAAAACACATGAAGAAAATCGCTGTAATAGCCTTAGCGCTTATACTCGCGGCATCGGCGCTGGCCGGCTGCGCTCCGGCGCAGACTCCCGCCGCCCCCGCTCCGGCCGATTCGGTTCCCGCCGCCCCGGCTCCCGCCGCTCCTGCCGCCGCGTCCGGCATGATCACGGTCGTATCGCGTGAAGACGGCAGCGGTACGCGCGGCGCGTTCATCGAGCTGCTGGGCATCCTTGTCGAGGAGGGTGACACGGAGGTTGACATGACCACGCAGGAAGCCATCATCCAAAACGGCACGGACGGTATGCTCTCCACTGTCGCGGGCGACCCCGCCGCCATCGGCTACGTATCGCTGGGTTCTCTCAACGATACGGTTAAGGCGCTCGCCATCGACGGCGCTGCGGCCACGGTGGAGAACGTCAAAAACGACACGTACCCGATCAAGCGCCCCTTCAATATCGCCACGAAAGGCGCGCCGACGGGCGTCGCGGAGGACTTCATCAACTTCATCATGTCCAAGGAAGGCCAGACGGTCGTAACGAACGGCTACATCGCGGTGGACGAGAACGCTCCGGCGTTTACGAGCGCGAATCCGAGCGGCACGATCACCGTAGCCGGTTCCTCGTCCGTATCGCCGATAATGGAAAAGCTGATCGAGGCGTATAAGGCGATCAACTCCGCCGCCGAGATCGAGCTTCAGACGAGCGATTCCTCGGCAGGCATGACGGCCGCGATCGACGGCATGTGCGAAATAGGCATGGCCAGCCGCGCCTTAAAGGAATCCGAGCTCGCGGAGCTGACTGGACTCACCATCGCCATCGACGGCATCGCGGTCATCACCAGCGCCGGCAACCCGGTCGCAGGCGTGACGAGCGAGCAGGCCCGCCAAATCTTCACCGGCGAAGTAACCGACTGGAGCTTAATCGGCTAGATTGATAGATATACTTTGCGGGGCGAAGCCCCGCAAAGTATGTTATTAAAGGGGTTTTTATGCTAAAGCTTCGCGAAACCGTCATGAAATACATCTTCATGATATCGGCGCTGACGTCGATCCTGGCCGTGGCGGTAATCTGCCTCTTTCTTTTTGTAAACGGCATCCCGGCGATGGGCGAGATAGGCGTGTTCGACTTTCTGCTTGGCACGAAATGGGCTCCCGGCAACACCCCGGCGTCCTACGGGATATTGCCGATGATCCTCGGCAGCATATACGTTACGGCGGGCGCGATCGTCCTCGGCGTGCCGATCGGGATATTTACCGCCGTATTCATGGCCAGGATGTGCCCGAAAAAGCCCTATAGGCTGCTCAAGCCCGCGCTCGACCTGCTCGCCGGGATTCCGTCCGTCGTTTACGGCTTTTTCGGCATCGTGATCATCGTGCCGATGGTGCGCGCCGTTTTCGGCGGTCAGGGGCAGAGCATCCTCGCGGCCTCGATCCTCCTGGGCATCATGATCTTGCCGACGATCGTAGGCATCACGGAGAGCGCGCTTAGAGCCGTCCCGGAGGAGCTGTACGAGGGCGCGCTGGCGCTCGGGGCGAGCCACTCGCGCGCAGTGTTCGGCGTAATCTTACCCGCCGCTAAGTCCGGCGTGATGGCGTCCGTCGTATTGGGCATCGGGCGGGCGATAGGGGAGACTATGGCTGTCATTCTCGTCGCTGGCAACCAGCCGCGTATGCCCGTCGGCCTGTTCGCGGGCGTGCGCACGCTCACGGCGAATATCGTACTGGAAATGGGCTACGCCGCGGAACTGCACCGCGAGGCGCTGATAGCGACGGGCGTCGTACTGTTCGTATTCATACTTATCATAAACCTGTTGTTCTCGCTCTTACGCAAGGAGAGGCCTCTATGAGAAAACGATCAGCAGTTCTTTCGTTTTTTTTTCGCGCTTACGCCGGGCTTATGACAAAGCTTCCGGCCATATTAAGATTTTTTTCCTACTTCGGCGCGGGGCTGACGTTCCTGGTTTTGGCGTTCATCATCGCGTATATCCTGATAAACGGGGCGCCAAACTTAAATTTATCGCTGTTTGAATTTGAATATTCGACGGAAAACGTTTCGCTGTTTCCCGCGCTTGTAACGACGGTCATGATGGTGGGGATTTCGCTGATTTTAGCGGTTCCGCTCGGCGTTTTTACGGCGATCTACCTCGTTGAGTACGCGAACCGGGGCAATAAGCTCGTCAAAGTCGTGCGCATGACGGCGGAGACGCTCTCGGGCATACCGTCGATCGTCTACGGGCTTTTCGGGATGCTGTGTTTCGTGGCGTTCTTCGGCTGGGGCTTTTCGCTCATCGCGGGCGCGTTTACGCTCGCGATCATGATCCTGCCGCTCATCATGCGCACGACGGAGGAGAGCCTGAAATCCGTGCCGGACACCTTTCGTGAGGGGTCTTTCGGCCTGGGGGCGGGCCGGCTGAGGACGGTATTCCGAATCGTGCTGCCGGCGGCTTCTCCGGGCATACTCGCGGGGGTTATCCTCGCTATCGGCAGAATTGTCGGCGAGACGGCCGCGCTGATCTACACCGCTGGCACGGTTACGAAGATTCCCGAAAACCTGCTTGCCTCGGGGCGCACGCTCGCGATACACATGTATGTGCTGTCGAGGGAAGGGCTGTATACTGGGCAGGCATACGCGACGGCGGTAGTGCTCTTGGTCGTCGTCGTGGGTATCAACGCGCTGTCCGCCGTGATGGCCAAGCGAATCGCTAGGAGGTGAACGATGGCTAAATTTAAGCTTTCAAACGTTGAACTATGGTATAATGATTTCAAGGCGCTGCATAATGTATCGATGGATATCGAAGCCAATAAAATAACAGCATTTATCGGCCCGTCCGGCTGCGGCAAATCGACGCTGCTGAAATGCCTGAACCGCATGAACGACCTGATCGAGGGCTGCCGCATCACGGGCTCGCTCCGGCTGGACGGCATGGATATCTATGCGAGCGCTACCGACGTAAACGCGCTGCGCAAGCGCGTGGGCATGGTGTTTCAAAAGCCGAATCCGTTCCCGATGAGCGTATACGACAACATCGCCTACGGCCCGCGCACACACGGAATACGATCGAGATACGAGCTGGACGGGATTGTCGAGCGCGCTCTAAAGGGCGCGGCGATTTGGGATGAGGTCAAGGATCGGCTGAAAAAGAGCGCGCTGGGGCTTTCGGGCGGGCAGCAGCAGCGGCTGTGCATCGCGCGGGCGCTTTCGGTTTCGCCGGAGGTGCTGCTCATGGATGAGCCGACTAGCGCGCTCGACCCGATTTCGACAGGGAAGATCGAGGACTTGGCGCTGGAATTGAAGAAGGACTATACGGTCGTCATCGTTACGCATAACATGCAGCAGGCGACGCGCATTTCCGACAGAACCGGCTTTTTTCTTTTGGGCGAGCTCGTCGAGTACGGGGATACCGAGCAGGTCTTCTCCGTTCCGAAGGATAAGCGCTGCGAGGATTATATTACGGGGAGGTTCGGCTGATGAGAAGATTCGATTCGCAGATAACTCGTCTCAACGATATGCTCATCGAGATGGGCGCGCTCGTTGAGGCCGCGATCGCCTCGTCGATCAACGCGCTGGTAACTCAAAATAAGGATAAGGCGAAGCGCACGATCGAGCTGGACGCGGATATAGATCAGATGGAGAAGGATATCGAGGCGCTGTGCCTGCGCCTTCTGCTCCAGCAGCACCCGGTCGCGGGCGATTTGCGCCTTATCTCCGCCGCGCTGAAGATGATAACGGACATGGAGCGCATAGGCGACCAATCGGCGGATATCGCTGAAATCTCGTTCTTCATGTCGGGGCAGAAGTTCATAAAGAAGCTAGAGCATATCCCGGAGATGGCCGGAGCCGCGATTAAGATGGTGACGGGGTCGATAGACGCGTTCGTGAAGAAGGATCTGGCGCTCGCGCGCGCCGTCGTTGAGGACGACGATATCGTTGACGAGCTGTTCAATACCGTGAAGCGCGAGCTGATCGAGCTGGTTAAGACAGGCGACGGGTCAAACGCGGAGCAGGCGATAGACCTTATGATGATCGCGAAGTATCTCGAACGCATCGGCGACCACGCCGTCAATATAGCGGAGTGGGCCGCGTTTTCCATAACGGGCAGGCACGAGAGCGACGAGCGCGAGCGCCTGGGTAAAGTCGATGCGTAAGGTCGTTATAATCGAGGACGACGAGAACATCCGCGAGCTGGTGCTCTACGCGCTGCGTTCGAGCGGCTACGATTTCGCGGGCTACGAAAGCGGCGGGGAGTTCTTCGAGAGCCTTGTTCAGAATAACCCGCCTGAGCTGATCCTTTTGGACATCATGCTTCCGGGAGAAGACGGCATTTCGCTGCTGAAGCGTATAAGAAGCACGGCCGATACAGCCGGCACGCCTGTAATCATGCTGACGGCGAAGAGCGCGGAGCTGGATAAGGTGCGCGCGCTCGACCTCGGCGCTGACGACTATATTACGAAGCCGTTCGGCGTGATGGAGCTGCTCTCGCGTGTGAGCGCCGTGCTGCGGCGGAGCGCGCCGAGCATGGAATCGGAAAAGCTTTGCGCGGGGGAGATCGAGCTGCATCCCCAAAAACGCGAGGTGTTCGTTGAGAAAGACAGGATCGATTTAACCTTCAAGGAATTCGAGCTCTTGCACTATTTGCTTTTAAATAAAGGCCTCGTCATGAGCCGCGAAAAGTTGATGGACGCCGTTTGGGGCTACGACTATGAAGGCGAGAGCCGTACTGTCGATATGCACGTCAAGACGCTGCGCCAAAAGCTCGGCGCTCAGGGCGTGATGATCAAGACGATCAGGAATGTGGGTTATAAGATA
>QMCE01002055.1_pt1 | contig 11187 bp, 7 predicted proteins | sample 1821851 | NCBI WGS metagenome assembly QMCE01 (sample SAMN09453174, study PRJNA476694) | Termite gut metagenome, whole genome shotgun sequencing project. | isolation source: worker | host: Odontotermes sp. | place: South Africa:Pretoria | collected 2016-01-28
CACTTTTGTAAAGTAAAAATCAATCAATGAGCAATTTGCGACAGCAGGTTGTTCATTTGTCATTTTACCCGGAACAGAATCGGGACAAAAGTAAAGAATCACAAGTTTTTTCGCTTAGCTATTTAGAATGCGCAATGCGAAAAAAAAAATGTCCAATTCACAATCTAACTTAGCCCTTGTTACGGCGGTAAACGCTACCAGATACCTGCCGGCAATGCTTCAAAAGTACCCTTCGGGGTGGTTAATTGACTACTATGTTGAAGACCCTAAAACGCAAAAGCTAAAGCGTAAAAAAGTCAAAGTAACACGTATTATGTCACGCTTTCCCACAAAAACGGAAGCACTGCGACACATCAACTCAATTGTAGCAGCTCTAAATATCCGACTTGCTTCGGGTTGGAATCCATTGCTATATACAACGGATAATACCGAACCAATTCCAACATTTGAACCTGCAAATATTAATGTTACCAATACCCTTTCGGTTACTGCACTGTTGGCTGAAAGTACTATTCAAGGCGAATGTATTGTCATAGCTCCAAAAGAAGAAAAGCAGTTGACGGAAGAAGAGTTACGCATACAAACTTCTTTTGCAGAAGTAAGTAAGAAATATATGGAAGAGGCTCTTAGAGAAAAACGCCCGGATACTATTCGTTCTTATTCTTCTTTCATTAGCATATTCAAGGATTGGCTAAAAGCAAAAATGAAGGATGTAAAGTGTGCAGATTTGAAGGGATGTATCATTTCCGATTTTATGGATTATGTGTATAATGAGAGGAAAGTATCTGCCACTACATACAACAATTATGTAAAAATGGGAAGAGCCATTTTTACTTGGATGGTTGATAAATACTATATTTTGACAAATGAATTTAGCAAAGTTAAACTCAAGAAAAAGGAAAAGAAATCACGTATACTGATTGATGCTGAAACACGCGCTAAAATCAAAAACTATCTATTAGAAAACAACCCAAATTATCTTATTATATGTAAACTCGTATATAATACCTTGTTACGTCCGAAGGAAATAAGAATGCTAAGAGTGGGTGACATTTTATTGGAACAAAAGATGGTACGGGTACGGTGTGAGGTATCGAAAAATAAGAAAGAACGAATTGTTCCACTTACGCAAGAACTTGTGGATGATTTTAAACGTATTGGTATTGATAAAGCCTTGCCAAATCACTATGTGTTCAGTGAACAATTACGTCCCGGAAAAAATAAAATATCGGATGCTTATATGAGAAAATATTGGGATAAAATGAGAAAACAACTTAAAATGTCTAATAATATGGTTCTTTATTCCTTACGGGATTCAGGGATGACAGATATGATAAAAATCGCTAAATTTGATGATATTTCCGTTATGCAGCTTGCTGACCATCATTCGCTTGAAATGACCACCATTTATACAAATCATGTTGACCCTAACCTGCAAAAACTTATCTATGAAAATTCGCCGAATTTTTAGCTTCACACCTCTACCCTTTCCTTCGCAAACTCAATATCGGCTAAGATATTGGTACTGCCTTCGGTGAATTGAAAATCCATTTTGACGGGCATTAGCCGAACATTGTCGACCAATGCCCACCGAATTTGCCTTTCCGGCGGAACGTCCTGCGGTTTTAGCAAGCGGATTACTTCCAGAAAGGCGGGAAGGGAGAGGATGAAGCGGTGGTGGATTTTCTCGAATGAGGATAAGAAGTGAAGCCATGGAGAAACAAATTGAGCGAGAGAATTTTCTCCCTGCACAGAAAGGCTTACACCGCTTTTGCTTTCGCCATTTCTGCCGATATTGACAGGTGAAGCGCTTTCGTAATACACCCTGTTTCCGCTGTCAAAACGCAGCTCCTCCCTGCCATGACAGTTAACTAAAATCATCTCAAAATCCCTGTTGCCTGTGTTGAAAACGGGGCTGCATCCCTGCGCTTCAATTTGCAGGATAAAGTTTTTGTAAGATACCTTTTCATCCGTAATCTTCATGTTTGGTGTAATGAACCCCGCTGAAATTTCCTCTTTTTCTCCTTCTCCAATTTCCAGCGTTTGGTTATTCCCGGAGTAGGGATTCCAAACGAAAATCCAGTTAGCTACAGCATCGCCAACTCTTTCGGCTATCCGGTATTGGTTCTCATTCTCCACAAAACAGATTTTCCCAAAATTAGCTGTGGCATCGGGCAGTTGTGCGAATGTGCGCACAGGCGGCAACAGTTTGTTTTCGTCTATCTCCTCGCTTTGCAGGCTCTCCATCTTGAAAACATATTTTTTCGGCTCGTACTTCTCTATGGCGGATTCACCATTCAACAAATATTCTGTCAGGTCAAGGGCTTGTGCGGAGTTTAGAATATCTTTGAAAAAAGACAATTCTACCTGTCCTGTGGAGCTTTCCATGAACATGGACAGTCCAAAGGCATTGCAAAGCGTGGTGATGAACTCTCCGTTGGTCAAACCGGGTACATGCTGCTCAAATTTCAGCTTATCGGCAAAGGAGTTATAAACCTTGTAAAAGGTGCTGATTTCCTGTGTGATGGGAATGTTGGTGTAATTATCCAACGCCGTGATGAACAGGCTTGTGATCGTATTACCCGTTACTTTTCCAAAGAAAAACCTGTACTCCATCCGTGCGAAGAGCCCACAGGTGAAATTGAAGTTGAAGGCGTAAAACCCTGCTCCGGTATATCCGATTTGCGACCGCAATTGGTCAAGGGTGTAGATTTTGAAATAATAGGGATAATCTGTCCATTCGCCGTTCTCCATGTAGCCAATGCCCAGATTCCAATCCTGTGTGGCATAACCCTCTAAAAAATTGGGAAAATCGGCGTAGCTTTCCATGACTATGAAAATAACGGCTTCCCTGTAAGTCATCCCTTCATCACCGGGCACTACTCCTTCGGAAAGGAAATTGGCGGGAAGGTAGGTGTTGATCGAGACGTTGAAACGGTAGTTACCGTTTGCAGTCGGAGTAAAATAGCAGGCTTGTGTGTTACCTGATGTACTGAATGGCAAAATTAACTCTTCTTCGGTCTGGTTTCCAAAGCTCACGGCAGGCTCTATGGTGACCGATACGCCTGCCGCCGTGCTGTCATACTGCGACGGCAGACCGTCTAAAGCCCGGAGGCTTTGTGAAAAGATACGCTGTATATCCCTGTTGGAATGGAAATTCCCGTAAAGGGAGTACCCCGCGTTGGTCAATACTTTTTCCAGTATCCAAAGCAGGCGTATGGCGGGTGCAAAAGCGAAGCTGTTGGGATTGGAAACGGTATCGTTATTGAACAGGCGAATGCCCCTGTTGCGACCTGAAAACTCCTCTATAATACTGCCGGAACTGTTGACGAACAGGCGGTTGAGATAGCATTTATCCAACCCAACGTTATCATTGGTATTCAGCGAGGCTTGAAAGCCTGACGGATTTTGCCCCGCCGAATTATCAGACGGCAGCAAAAACCATCCAAAATCTTCGTTGGATGAACCGTAAAAAGCGGTGTCGATGAATAGAGGAAATTTGTAAACGGAACTCTCATTCAACGAATTTCGTAGAAACTCTTTCCATTTGCTTTTATGTTCCCGCGCGTTCCGGCTGATTATAACAGGGTCGCCGTAACTGTTTTCCGAGAGCTTTTTTTCCGAAAATTCCTCAGGCAAGGGATTCAATACCAGTCCGCAGGAGTATTGATTTTGGGATGCCTTTTGAATGTAGAGATCGCCTTTGGCTATCTCCACTCCTCCGGCAAGCAGGCAGCACGAATATTTCCTGTAACGCTGCACATACACGTACCTCGCATGTTTGAAAATAAGGTCGTTTTTGTTTGCAGGGACGTCAAAAGTGAACACAATATCACCCTCTATTTTCTCTGTGCTAAAGGCGCTGTTTTGCATTTGCAGGCGAAAGGTAGCGCCTTTGCTTATAAACACAGCCTGCCCGTCTATGAGAATGGATAACATGCCGTTCTTATTTTAAGGTAAATCAGAATTGTAGAGTACCTTAATGGTCAGTATCATGCTTGCGGTGGTGTTGATGTGAAGAAGGCTCTCCCTGATACTGAAACTCACGCCTTCCCTGACGATAGTCGTCAAGTTCTCCCACTCTCCGCCAAAAGCAATTACATCCACTATATTTTTGGAATATATTTTAAACTTTGTCAGGTCAATGACAGTGCCGGTTTTGGGTTCGACTTTGATTCCTGAAATGGTGACCACCTGCAAAATCAGTCCGTTGAGATTCTCTATCAGTTGGTTGAGTATATTTACTGCATTTTGAGCGTGGGTATTGGCAGTATTGGCATTAGCATTCGCCATGTTTGCCAGATCATAAGCGGTCTTGACTGCTTTGGACGTGGCGGCTAATACCTCTGAGGTGCTATTGACGGCGGATGACAGTCTGGTTGCGCCATAGACGCCTGTAGTAGCGAGCGTAATTTCCCCGCTCTCAATGGTCGCCCCATTGCTAGGCGTAATCCTGATCTTGGGTCGGGTTGTAGATGTTCCGGCAACGATGGTGACTGCCGTAACAGTGGTGTCCGTGAACAATGTGGAGACAAAGGCTTGAAGTCCGTCCACCATGTCGGCGCTGGTTTTTGGATAGAGTATGTCGATGTCGGGCTTTCCGCTGCCGTCCAATGTGCCGTTGTAAACTTCGTGTTGGAATTTGATGATTTTTCCCATGATGATAATGTGTTGGTTGATAATAGTAGTTACTTGATGATACGCAGGTACTGATCATCAATTTTGAGTATGGCGTATTTGAGATAGAGGACTAAATTATCCAAGTTTGTCTGATAAATTTCTCCCTCCGGCGTGCAGATGGCAACCGTCATCCCCTCGTTGATATTGTATTCCAATTTTTTGAGGGTGGAGTAATTGGCATCCAACTTGCCTGCTGTGGCATTTTTGGCGACTTCTTCGGCTTTATTTTCCGCCACCTGTACGAACATTTTCTCCAAATCTTTCATGTTGGGAAGTTGGGAAAGCTCAATTTTAAACTCTTTCATGGAACTTTTGGAAGTGAGCTCCACCCCGTCAATGGCAGGTCGGTCTTTGAGGTCGTTGTAGCTGTTGGTGATCTCGCCGATGGAATTGACTGTTGAGATCACTTCGTTGAGTATCTCTCTTACTTTGGAGAGTTCCATTCCGTTTTCAATACATTCTATAGCCATGCTGTTTTTTTAAGTGTTGTGATTGTGATATTGTTTGTTAGGGCGGTTCTGCTGAAAGTCGCACTGTCAACCCAAATGAGAGGGGTTCTGACACCCTCTTCAATTCGTGCTTCCTGCCACGCCTGTTCAAAATAATCCCTGCCAATGACAACTGTTCCCGTACCGCTTCCTTCTCCGGCATTCGATTCTGCGATATTGAGCATGTATTGGAATTGAACGGATTGTGTTTCTTCGGCTTCATCCGATATGGTGAACGTGTCCGGCAGGATGGTGATGGGAACAGCCTTGCCTTCCACGATTTTGAAATTGAAAGGATTGCTTACGGCTTGCTCCAACAGTTTCAGCCTGTGAGCGGAACTGTGCCCCGTGTCGGCGGTGTAAACTGTTGTAGCTTTTGAAATGTCAATCTCATTCAATCCGTTTTTTTTGACCACTTCTCCTTCCACCCTTTTTTCTTTGCTCTCATGGTGGGTGTAAAAGCTTTCCAAAACGCCGTATTTGTTTTGCAAAAAAAGAGATGGGCAAAATAGGGTTTCTCTTTCAGTATGAAAGTGCGTTTCCAAACCCGTTCCGGCGCATTTGTGGGGTAAATGCGGACGGTATAGCTTAGGATGCCGGTGGAATGCTCTGTCAGGGAAAGGCTCTCTACAGAGAGCGGTATGCGGATAATATTGAAATTTGTGATACTCACGCTGCCGGGATTAATATTGTTGACCCTGCTTCCGTCTGCATTCAGGATGTCAACCCTTGTTTGAAGTTCACACGAATAGTCGTTATCTCCCTCCTCGTAAAAAAGCATGAAATAGACAAATTGCGGCAGTTCCTTAAAGCTGTTTACCGTCAATCCGGAATCGCACCCGTAATTTGTAGGGTATCGCCTTTTCGACAGCTTGGCGGTCTCGTTGACGGGTGTAATCCAGTCCGGCAGATTGAGGCTTTTGCTTGCCTCGTTCACTTTGCCGCAAGTGGCAAATCGGTGGGGCAGGCGCTTGAGCAGCTGTACTCTCCCATCATAGTAATCGGAATAGATGAGGCTGTATCGGATAGTCGCATACTGCAACACATACGCCCTGAACGCTTCATTTATTCCGGGAATGTCAATCTGTGAAAAACAGGAACGCAATAGGGTAAGAGGTATTGCGGCTTTATGGGAACTGTCAACGTCAAAGAGCATGGGTGGAGTTTTCGTCTGCTGTACAGCCGCGTTGACACTGCGGATAATTTCCAGACAGGCAAAAAGCTTATAGCCTCCTTTCAGGCTTCGTGCGATTCCCGGTGTGGTGCTGATCAGGCTGAAAGAGGCTAACGTGTCGCTCGATGAAAGCGACACGTTTTCTCCTCCGAAGCTCAATGCGGTAAATGTTATCTCGAGCGTGTCGGAAACTGTCACCTGAAAATCCCTGCTGATTTCATAGTTTTCAGCAATCTTGGAAATGAGCTCCGCCTTTTTATCCAGAATGTGCGTCTCACTGCCAATGTAATACGCCTCATTTCGGGCGGTGGCAATGCTTTTGACAATGAAAACAAATTCTTTGCCTCCATAAGCGACCGTAAAACTGTGGTTAATTCGTGGCATGGTCGCTATCCTCCATTGGGTTACGGCTTTCCTTCCGGCAACATTCACCGGTGTGCCGGTTAGCTTGCAGGTCAAGAGGTTGCCTGCAAAGTCAATCAGATGGGGCTTTTCATTTATCGTTACTGCCATGTTATTTTATTGATGCCGCGTTTCTTAAAAAACTTTCCTGTTGCTCAAACTGCAACTGCAAGTCCCGGCTGATGACTGCCCGGCGGTTCATCGGGTCGCTCATGAATTTGCGCAGCTCGCTAATCTCATAGAGTATGCCTTCCAACGTAGCCTCATCCGTCCGGCTTGCGGTCGTGGTGTAGTTGTTGGTCACGTTTCCGGTATTTGCAGAGACAAAATTGTGGCTTATGGCGGTGGCGGCTTGGGACAAATGCCGGGCATTGGGTACGGCAACACTCATATTTTCCCAAACGGACTTGTTGCCCCGCTGGTACTGTTCCAACGCTTCAATGGCGGGAGCGGTTTGCGGATCATTGAGCAGGGTGTTGGATGCAACCCACTCCCTGCCTTTCTCTCCGGCACGAATGATTTTTTCCTTTTCTATGAATCCGCCTCTGTAGTAGGGTTCGGGCTGTGATGTGATGGCTGCTACCTGCGCCCCTGTGGTGGCTAAGGAGAGAGCCATTGTAATTAATCCCCAAGGGAAGCCTCCTCCTGCTTCAAAGCTCTTTACTGCTGCAAGAATGCCGGAGATGACCGCTTGGGAAATGGCGGCTTTCTTCTCCCGTCGGAACTGCTCCAATGCCAATTCCTTCTCCTTTGCTTCCAGATCTCTATCCAGCTGCTCTACCTGTGCGTTGTAGTACTCCTGCGAAATAATACCTTCATTGAGTTGATGGTCTAAAATATCCCTGCGTTCATCGTATTTGCTGCGGTAATCGTTCAGCAGTTTCGTTTCCCTGTTCTCCTGAATTTGGTTGATGGAATCAAACAACTGATTTGCCGTCCATACGAAATCTTGGATAACGTCGGCGATGGCGGACAGGTTTTTCTCCCAATCCTTTTTGAAATTCTTCCAGTCGATGTCAAAGAGTTTGCCAAGCCCCTGCTTTTCCGAGACGGTCTCTATTCCCTCTATTTCCTTTTGGAGCTTTTCTTTAAGCTGCCTGATCTGCTCCTCTAATTGCTGAATACGGTCTTTGTGTTCTTCCGCATTGAGCTTTTTGAGTGTATCTATAGCCGTTTGCGCTATGGTAATTTTCTCATTGTATTCTTTCTTTACAGCAGCAATACGGGCTTCCTGTTCGGATAAAAGGGCTTGGGTGATCTCCGTTTCGGCACGCCTGACCACGTCCAGCTCCTGAGTAGTTTCCAATTCAATGGCTTCTCTTTTCTTCTCCAAAAGCTGTTCAAGGATCTTGATTTCTTCTTCGCTCAATCCCGTGCCTTTGACAGGATCATACGGCTCTTGCCGTTTGGATTCGTAGAAGGCTATGTTTTTATCTATTTCCTTTAATGTATCTCTCCATTGCTGCTGAATTTGAACAAGCTCTACGGCGTATTTGTCCGTCAGCGTGTTGCCTAATTTCTCCTGCAATTCCTCCACCTTGTCGCACAGTTTCCGGTAGTTTTCCTCTACCTTCTCCAGTTCCTTCTTCCGGTGTTCTTCTTCTATGCGGGTAATGGCTTTCTGTTTAAGTTCCATCAATTCCTTTTCCGCTTCAATAGCGGCTTTGCCTTTTAGCTTGATGAATTTTTTAGCGATGGCGATCTGTTCGTCAAACGCTTTGGCGCTCTTTTGCTTTTCTCTCTCAACACCTTCAAAGGCTGCCATTCTTTCCTCTTCTTTGAGTTTCTCCAACTCCTTGAGAAAGGCTTTCCACTCCTTCAACTGCTCTTTGTTGGCTTCTGTAGTGGCGTTATGCTGCTTGCGCCTGTCTTCGCACTCTGTGCAGCCGCAGCTTTGCCATTCCCCTGTGCAGGCGTTCTCCTCTCCGGTAACTGCTTCGGTTGGACTGCCTCCGGCGGCTTCGATTTCTTCAAGCTTTTTACTGTATTGCCTCTCCCAGATTTCTAATTCCCTGAAAAGTTTTCCCCTTTGGGTGGAAAGGCGGTTTAGCCGGCTGTCCTCGTTATTGTGGGCATTGCTGCTGCCAATGGATGCAAAATAGCCGTCCATCTTCTTCCCAAACTCATACCATTCCGCCTTGCTTGCTGCATACATTCTGCCAATGCGCTCCCGTTCCTTTTCTTTTTCTTTGGCGAGCCTGTTTCCTTTCTCCGCATCCCACTTCTCAAGGGCGGCTTGCGCCTCCATGATTTTGCTTTTGATAACGGTGGCTTCAATTTTCAGATTCAGGATTTTAAGGTAATTGTCTATTGCTCCCGTGTTTTCTTCAATCAGCCTTCCTTCCTCCGTCAATTGGGCGTTGTACTCCGGCATGATCTCCCTGAGTTTGGAGATGGCTTTCAGGCGTTCGTCATTGCTCAGGTTTTCATTGCGAATAATGGTAATCAAATCCTTGACGGTAGAGGCTTGCTGTTCATACTCCCTGTTCACTTCTACAAGCATTTCCTTATATGCTTTTTGATAGTCAAACTCTTTCCGGAGTTCCCATGAGGATTTTATCCATTTGCCCAATCCGATAACAATAGCCGTGATAGCCGAGGCGATGGCAAGCCACGGCACTTTGACAGAGGCGGCATGGTAGAGCTTCATGGCTTGCGTTGCTTTGGCGGTATTGCCTGCAAGCTTGTATTTGGCGGCAGCTAACAGCAGGGTAACGGAGCGGTCGGCGTGTTTGAGGGCAATGGATGTTTTGGAATAGGCGTTTTTCGCCTGCTGTGCTGCTCCAACCAGCAACAGTCTGGAAAGATAGAGGGCATACGGAGCGAGTAGTGCCGTAATGGCGGCTTTGTTCTCACCGCAAAATTTAATGATTTGGGAGAGTAATTTTACTCCGGCAGTGCCGGTTTTAGTCAGTTTCATCAAGGCGGGATACAGCTTCTCGCCTAACTCCAAACGCATGTCCTTGAACCTCTTGCGGGCTTTCTCCAAGTTTGCCTGCATGTTGTTGTTCTTGATGTCATACTCATTCAGGCATGAAACGCCCTCCAACATGGCTTGGCTGGCTGTGGCCTGTGCGGTCTCTACCTTGTCCAGAGAGTTTGCCAGCGATGAAATGGCTGCTGCTGCCCGTGCTCCATCCAAGCCCAAGTCTTGAAAGACAGGCAACAGCTTGTCGAAGCCGCCTGCTCCCTGAAAGCCTTTCAGTACTTTTTTCAGGGCTTCATTCATATCTTCCTCTATCAGCCTTGTAAAGCCTTTAAGCTCCATTCCGGCAATTTTGGCAAACTCGGCAGGCTTGGAGATGATTTTTTGGATGAGTTTCTGAAAGGCAGTGGCGCTCATCTCTACCCTCTGCATATCCTGATCAAGGGCAGAGGCATAGCCCAAAATCTGGTCGGCGGAAAGCTTTGCCTGTACGGCAATACCACCCAGACGACCGGCAAAGTTAATCATGTACTTTTCGTTGGCAGTGGAGGTCTTGCCGAGTTCATTCACAGCAGAGCCTAAGGAGAGCATCTGCTCCTTGAGGTTCTTCTCTTTGAGGATGTCGGAAGACTTTTCAAAGACGTTCACCATTTTTCCGATAGCAAGCGTGGCATCATCTCCCAGAACATCGCCCATAGAAATATTGAGGATGTCGGCGGCTTCCACAAACTGCCTGACCAGATCCTGTGTGGAGATGCCGAGCTTTCCGGCAATGTAGGCGAGGTTGTTGAGCTGCTCTCGGCTCGTGCGGGTGTCCAACTGCTTAAAGCTTGTGTTCAATTCTTCCACCCTGTCACGGGTCAGCCCGGTGGTTTTCATTACATCGGCGTAAATGTCGTCCAAAGCGGCAAGATCGGTAGCCATCTGTTTCAGGGTGGAAATCGCAGAGTTAAAGGTACTGAACAGTTGGGTAAAACCACCCAATCCTGCTCCGAACATCATGGCTTTATCGTAGAGTTTACCCCATGCAGATGCCGCACTGCCGATGTTCCGGGCGTGCTCGTCCAGATGCCCCCTTAGCTCCCGGATACGCTTGGCATGGGCAATGTACTGATCCGAACCCATCACCATCCGGTTCTGCTCGTTAATCAGCCTGTTCATCTCGGCACGGATGCCCTTAACGGTAGCTTCTACTTCTTTGCCGTTGATGTAAATGTTGATGCGGCGTGTGCTGCTCTTTGCCATAAAACAATAGTTTTAGATAAACTTCTCACGCTCGGCATAGAGAGCAAGCTCCCTCTGCGCTCGCTTAATCGAAGTTTTACGGCGAAGATAGAGAGATAGGATTGGTAAGATTAGGACAGGGAAAACTATTTTTAATATGAGTTTATTTATTTTCAAATCTATAAGATATTCCTAAACCAATATTCCAATAATTTTTACGATATACAAAAACCATCAATTATTGCGTTAATTTTCGTGTGTGGAAGTATGTTATATTTGAACTTGTTTAAAGT
>QMCE01002056.1_pt1 | contig 11186 bp, 9 predicted proteins | sample 1821851 | NCBI WGS metagenome assembly QMCE01 (sample SAMN09453174, study PRJNA476694) | Termite gut metagenome, whole genome shotgun sequencing project. | isolation source: worker | host: Odontotermes sp. | place: South Africa:Pretoria | collected 2016-01-28
AGAGACAAGACCAAGATTCATCAAATACTGATTATTAACCCACTAAGAGATAAAAATCCACCTGAAAGAGACCCCATACACGATGAACAAATCAAGCTTGCCGAAAGAAATGATTGTTTAATCATCGAAACAAAAACACTTCTTGACCTTTTTGAATGCTTTATGGCTGGCACTATATCGACAGAAGAATGCCGCAAGCTCTTTTGTGAAGAAACTGGTCTTCTATATCTAAATAGTGTTTCCCGTAGCTCAAATGAGAATTTGCAAGATTTTAAGATTTCAAAAAGAGAATAATTGTTCCTTAATCTTCTCACTTGCCATATTGGTATATCATGTTGCTCATGCATCTACATTGAATTAATCTTGAAAAACTCTTCGTTTCCCACTATCCACTCTCTACTACTCACTCTCCACTGCCTTAACGGCTCCGCTTGTGCCCAATCTGTCGCTTCCCGCTTCAAGGAAAGCTACCATCGCTTCCTTTGTCCTGATTCCGCCCGAAGCTTTAATCCTCACATTCGGGCCGATGTGCTTTTTGAAAAGCTCAATGTCGGCAAGCTCTGCGCCCTTGCTGCCAAACCCGGTTGAGGTTTTGATATAGTCTGCGCCTGAGTCTGTTACACATTTGCACAGGGCGATTTTTTCCTCCTCGGTGAGATAGCAGGTCTCTACTATAACCTTCAGAATTCTACCGTCGCATTCTCTTTTTAGAAGCAGCAACTCATTTGTGATTTTATCAAAATCGCTGTCTTTTACGTCTCCTAAATTTACAACAACGTCCAGCTCATTCACACCGTCTTTTATTGCCTCTGCTATCTCTTCACACTTCGCCTCGGCAGTGCTGTAGCCGAGCGGGAAGCCAATCACGGTGCATACATTGAGCATGGGAAAAGCCTCGTGCGCCCGCTTGACAAATGAAGGCGGAATACAAACTGACGCCGTCTGGTATTTTTCCCCTTCCTCGCATATTTTCCTGACCTGCTCCCATGTTGCGGTTGCCGTCAGTACTGTGTGGTCCACATGCTTAAGAATCTCTCTGTTCTCCATAATTTACTCTTCTCCCTTCGGCTCTGTTGTCGGCTGTGCGACTGATATTCCTGCCGGTTTTGGTGTGGCATTTACCATAGCCGTTTCCGGAATATAGCTGTAATAGTCATAATCCAAAATGGCAGCGGAAACCTTATTCTTGTTCATGACAGTGCTTATAAGCCCGTTTATCTGCTCATCGGAATACACCGTATTATTTGTGCTCCGTGTTTCACCCGTGTTTGCATTATAGAATAAATCGCCCTTGATGAAGCTTGCGTCATTAAAGATTATAAGCGGCACTGTGTCAGACATGACATCGCTGCCCATAAGCATTCTCGAATCATAAGAAAGCCCCAGAAGATTTGAAATTGTCGGGATTAAGTCCATGCTGCATGTGGGCTTAGTGATATGGACTGGCTCTGTCATTGAAGCGCACCAGACTATCGCATTGTTTTTGTAAAGCTCGAAGTTTTCTTCCACCTCGTGCCCTGAAAGCTCGTCAATCGTGCTCTTTTCCAGGCCATAGGGATAATGGTCAGCCGACATGACAAATAGAGTATTATCAAGCTTGCCCGCCTCTTCAAGGCGCTTAATCAGATATTCAAGCGCACGGTCAAGCTCTATATTACATGCGATATATGCCTTTGCCTCATCAGAGAGGTCTAAATGCGCCACCTCATCCGCATGCTTTGAAGACATCATGTTCCCGTCAAAGCTGTAGTTCATGTGACCGCTCACCGTCATATAGTAAGCATGAAAATTATCAAGATTAATCCAGTCGTCAACTGTTTTTTCCATCATCTCAAGGTCGCTTTCGGGCCAGGTTTCTTCCACATCAAGCCCGTTTCCAAGCCCCTTGTATGTGTATCCCATGTTCGGGTGGGAAATATCTCTGCCGTAATAGTCAAAGGTATGGTTATGATAAGCAAATGTGCCGTACCCCATGCGCTTGAACTGCTCTCCCATCGTGAAGCGCATATCATTGCCGTTTTCTCCTGATTTCTGAAAGCTCCATACACCCTCCTCAGGAATAAGCCCTGTGCAGGCAACATATTCGCCGTCAGATGTGGACACGCTCCAGACAGGCGTGTAGAAATCGTCAAACACGAAGCCGCCGTTTATCATCTTATGCAGGGTCGGCGTAAGCTCCGGCGAAACCGCCATATGCGAAAAGCCTTCAGCTGTGAGCATAATGAGATTATATCCTTCGAAAATGCCTGTGTATTCATTTTTCATCGTCGGCTCAGTGTTTTTGAAGTATTCATGCATCGCCGTAACATTTTCATCTTGAGATTCGGCAATGAGCTTGTCGAAGTCAATGTTTAAGATATTCGGAGAGGTGTCAATCGGCACAGGCGTCTCTGCCGGAATCGGTGTGCTTCCCAACGGTGCAACCACTATTCTCGGCGGTGTGCTTTCTGCGGTGTTTGCTATTTCACCGCCGGTATCCACAAGGCTTTCAAGCCCCTTTTCCTCAAAACCAAAAAGCACCCGCCCGATGTCAATTCTCGTTGCTGTTATAAGCCCCAGCTTCTTCACGCTCATGTCAACCGAATTAGTGTTGTAATACAGATCATACGGCGAATATGCGCTCTTGTCTGAAAGTGCAAGTATTGTCAGCGTTGCGATAAATGTTAAAACAAGTGCAATTGCCCTGATTATTGCTGCTTTCAGCGAAAGCCTCGGGAAATCAATGTATCTCCTTCCGAAAATTATGAGCGCAATAACAGGAAGCAAAAAACAATCAGCTGAAGGATATTTCTGCCGATTGCGGAAAAGATGGTCCCCCCAAAGCCCATCGCCTGCTCCACGCCCACAGTGACGGAATAAAACGACATATATGTTTTGAAGATGAAACGGTACATATACTGCACCATGAAGTATACAGTTATAACCGCACAGATAATTCTTGCAAGAATGAAATTTATCTTTGAGCTGAATGCGCCGCAAATAAGCGAAAGCAGAATCGCCGCAGGGAACAGCATGATAAAAGGAAAAAGCATATCTGAAACGCCGTCTCCCGAAAGAAGCTTCAGCATAACCTCCATGTAAAGCAAAAAAAGTGCAAAAAAAGCAATCACAGGCCAGTGTGGCTCAACCCGTGTTGCTCTTTTGTGAACATGTATCGGTTTATGACGGCGCTTCGGCATGGCATTGCTCCTACATTCATTTCTACTATTATACGCCCTATGCCGATGAATAACAAGTGAAATGCTTTTCATATAAAAAGACCTCCTATTCAGGAGGTCTTTCATAATTATTTAATCAGCGGCTTTGATTTTAATGCTTTGCCCGAAGACTTTTTGCCTCTCTTGCTCTTCCTCTTCTGCCACATCGTCCACAGCGGAGCTGATATGAAGAGAGATGAATACGCACCTGCGACGATACCGAACATCATCGGCAGTGCAAAGGTCGTGACTGTCGTCATATCATATATTGAAGCGACAATGAAAACAATCAGCAGTGCCATAAAGGTGGTCACAGATGTAAGAATTGAACGCCCCATGGTCTGGTTAAGGCTGAGGTTCATAACCTCGCTGAGCTCGCCCTTACTTCCGGACAGCCGCCTGTTCTCTCTGATTCTGTCATAGATGACAATCGTATCATTCAGTGAGTAACCGAGAATAGTCAGGATAACCGCCATGAAGATGTCGTCTATCGGCATACCGAAAATGACGAAAACAAAATATGTGATGGCGATGTCATGGATAAGTGCGATGATTGATGTTACGCCTGCCGATATTCCCCCTATCCTGCTGAAGCGTATGGCAATGTAAATCAGCAGAAGCAGAAAGGTTATGGCAACTGTAACCGCACATTTTTGCAGGAAGCGCACACCCATTGTCGGGTCTACCGAGCTTGACTCAAGCACTTCAAACGTAAGCTCGTCATATTTCTCTGTCAGCGTTGCGCCTATGCTCTTTTGCTCTTCAATAGACAGGCCTTCATTCCCTGCGAAGTTCACCGTCACCTGCTGGTTGCCGCTGGTAATGGATTCATTCACAAGCACGGTGGCGTCTCTGCTTGTTTCTTCATTTATGATTGCGGCAACCTCATTGCCGTCTGCCTCTCCGCCGGTCACTTCGTATTTAATCATGGCGCCGCCGACGAATTTCATATCAAACTTTGTGCCGAAAATGATGTTGAACACCAGGCCTATCACAATCAGCACAATTGAAATGGCGAAAAATACTTTCCTCTTTGACCAAAAATCAAATCTGTAAGCTTTCTCGGCTGTTGGAGTGATTCCATTAGCATTTGTCATTTTCCCGCACCTCCATATAACCATTTTTTGCGCAGGACCTTAAACCCGGAAACAGATTTAAGCATAAGTCTTGCGGCGAAAACGCCCATGATAAAGTTTCCTATTGTTCCGACAAGGAGGGTGAACCCGAAGGAATAAATTGCGCCTGTTGTGGATTCGCCGAATATCATTGAAAGAATATTGCTCGGTCCGAAAACCAACAGCAGCATTATTGCAACGATAAGAACCGTAATGTTTCCGTCGAAAATCGCCCAGAAGCTGTTCTCGCAGCCCTTTTGGATTGCGCCGTCAAGAGACTTGCCGTTTCTAAGCTCTTCCTTGATTCGGCTGGCGGTGATGATATTGGCGTCAACGCCCATGCCCACTGAAAGGATTATACCCGCAATACCCGGCAGCGTCATTGTGAAGCTGTTGAAGGTTGGGAAGAAACCGGAAATTGCCGCAAACATCAAGCCCATCTGACCCGCCAGAGCAATGACCGAGATAAAGCCCGGCAAGCGGAACATTATAATCACAAACAGGCTGATTGCCGCAAATGCGATTAACCCCGCAAGCACCATTGCGTCAAGTGCCGAAGCGCCGAGCACAGGGCTTATCGTGCTGTAGTCAGTTACTTCAAGCGCAAAAGGCAGTGCGCCCGCCTGAATTTTGTTTGCCAAATCCAAGGCTTCCTGAGAGGTGAAATCACCCGTAATCATCGCCTGGCCGTCTGTGATCGCCTCATTTACAGTGGCACTTGAAATCAAAACGTCATCCATCCATATGGAGATAATCTGATTCACAAGCCTGCCTGTTGCCTCGGCGAATTTCTCTTTGCCGGAATCGTTGAATTCGAGGGCGACGACATAATTGTATTCACCGGTCGCCTCGTCCTGCTGAACCTGAGCCTGTGCGCTGACAACGTCGCTTCCCTCAAGCAGAACATTATCAGTGCCGTCGGCACTGTCTTCGGCAGTTGTGTATGCTTCTCCTTCACGGAAGGTCAAAAGCGCAGTTGCCGCAAGCTCTTCTATTGCAGTTTCTGCGTCAAATTCTGCCTCGTCGCTCTTCCACGGAAAACGAACGATGATTCTGTTGTTCACAGAATCTGAAAAGAGGTCATAGTCGGTGATGTTTGACGATGTCATTCTCACCTCAATAATTGATTTTGCCGCTTCAAGCTCTTCAGGGGTTGCCTGCACCCCTTCCGCAGGGCTGAATGTTGCCTCGACGCCTCCCTTAATGTCGATGCCCCATCTGATATCGCCGACGCCTTTGATTACAGTGTCTTTGAAGTCACCTCTTTGCGTATACACGCCCGCTATGGCGCTGTACGTCAACAAAGCAATGATGACAAGCACTATAAAAAAGACCGGCTTCTTTACTCGCTTCATGGACTTTCCTCCAGTTTGACGGTTCTTGCCGCCAAAGTTTTTTCGAATTGATTTGCTGGTACATACAAAGCAGGGCAGTGATTAACTACCCCGCAGTGCTTTTCTATCCTTAAACGAAAACTCGCTATTGCCTGCTTTTATTCTTCAGCTTTTTCCTCGGCTGCCTTTGCCGCTTCCGCAGCAGTCTTGTCGGCCTCTATCTCAGCCTTTGTTCTTCTCTTGCGCTTGGGCTTTTCTTCGGCCACAGGCGCTTCTTCAGATTTCTCTGCGGATTCCTCTTCAGCTTCGACCGCCGGCGTAACAGTGTTCGCAAGCTCATCGTCTGTTTCGTCCACGCCTTTATCAATTTCAGTGACATACGGCTGGTCGTCGCTCATCTCTGCCTCAACCGCTGCCTGCACATCATCCTGCTCCGGTGCGTCCGGCACGGCTGTCGGGGCGTCGTCATCTTCAGGCGCAGTGCCGATATGTGCGTCAGGCCCTGCCTCGTAGACAACCGCATCCTCCTGCTTCTCTTCAGCTTGTGCGTCTGCTTCAGCCTTCGCCTCATCCAAAAGGACACGAATGGAAAGAGAAACTCTGTTTTTATCAAAATCTATTTCGGTGACTCTTGCCTCAACCTCATCACCGACCTTCAGAACATCCTGTGGCTTTTCGATTCTATGGTCGGCTATCTGCGAGATATGTATCAACCCGTCGATTCCAGGAATTATATTTGCAAATGCACCGAACGGCGTCATGCCGACGATTCTCGCCTTTGCAACCGTTCCGACAGGGAACTCATTTCTAAGCTTCTCCCACGGATTGTCCGCAGGGTCTTTATATCCGAGTGAAATCTTGTGATTCTCTCTGTCAAGCGACTTTACGTACACATTGACAGTATCACCGACATTCAGAACCTCGCTCGGATGCTTTATTCTGTTCCACGCAAGCTCAGAGATATGCACCATGCCGTCTACACCGCCGATGTCAACAAATGCACCGAACTTTGTCAGAGATTTGACCTTGCCTGTGAATTTGTCGCCCTCGTTGATGGATTCCCAAACCTTCTCCTGAGCCGCTTTTCTCTCATCATTCAAAACCGAGCGGATTGAGCCCACTGCTCTGCGGCGCTTTCTGTCAACCTCAAGTATACGGAAGCCCACTTCCTTGTTCTTGAGCTCTTCCAAATCTTCTCCTCTTGTAAGCGTTGCCTGAGAAGCGGGAATAAACACACGCAGTGCATCACGGAGAACAATAACTCCGCCTTTGACGACCTCAATGACCTTGCCGCTCAGAACCTCTTTGCTCTCAATGGCGTCTTCAAGCTCATCCCAGCCCTTCATGGCGTCAACACGCCTTTTTGAGAGCATTATCGTGCCCTCTTGGTCATTCGTTTTCATTATGAGAAGGTCTACCTCATCACCGACCTTGACGACATCCTCCGGCTTAACGTTAGGGTCTTGCGAAAGCTCTTCCACCGGAATAAACCCAGCCTGCTTTCTCCCGACGTCAACATACACCTCCGTCGGTGTGATGCTCACAACGACGCCGTGTACCTTTTCGTCAGTATTTAATTTTTTGAGGGATTCCTCAAGCATCTCCTCAAAACTCTGGGCTGATGGATTGTTATCCGTCATGGTAACAAGTACCTCCTTTATTGTCGTGACAGGTGTCGACGCACCCGCCGTGATTCCAACCTTGACATTTTCAGGCTGCTTTGCTAATTCGGCAACAGGCAATTCGTCTGCACTCTCAATCAGACATGAGGTGCAATAGCTTTTGCATATTTCATAAAGCTTTGCCGTGTTCGAGCTCTCTTTTCCGCCGACGATTATCATCACGTCAGAATCCTCTGCAAGACGGCGGGCTTCCGCCTGCCTCGTCGCAGTTGCATTACATATTGTATCAAATACATCAGCTTTTGTACATAGTTTTTTAATAGTTTTTGCAGATTTATCCCATTCCTCGGTGTTAAAAGTGGTCTGGGCAACCATCACCACCTCTTTTTTTTCTGATTCGGAATCATTTTTAATGATTTCTTCAATTTCCTCTGCACCTTTAACGATTACTGCCTTCACCCTGCCGCCGTCTTCATAGCGGCTCACTATCCCCTTGACTTCCGGATGATTTGCGTCCCCCGCTATGAACAGCGGCTTGTTTTCATCCTTTGCATTTTTTGCGATTGTATGAATTCTTTCCACAAACGGACAGGTTGCGTCCGCAGCCTCAAGCCGCCTCATTTCAATTTCCCGCAAATCTGAAACCGTTGCGCCGTGTGCACGCAAAAGAACTGTGTATCCCTCCGGCACTTCTCCGACAGAATGCACGGTCAGCACGCCTTGCTTCTCCAAATCTGCCACCACCTGCGGGTTATGGATAACCGCACCGAGCGTGGCAACTTTTTTGCCTTTTTTCAGCAAAGCATATATCATCTCAACGGCCCTGTTCACTCCATAGCAGAAGCCCGCCGTCTCGGCAACCTTAATCTTCATTACTCTCCTCTGGTTCTTTGTGAATCTCCACTCCCATAATTTCAAGAGCCTCGTCTCTCAGAAGCTTGATTTCGTCCATGATTTTCCTGCTGGCTTTTCTCATTTCCAGCCCGGAGGCGTCTTTCATGCCGAGCTCATCTATTGTTATAGGCTTGCCTATGTTAATCAATGTCTTCGTGAAAGCCTTTGCTGACCTGCCGCCTTTGCCGACAATCGCCATCGGAATCACTGTCGCACCCGTTTCATAGGCAAGCATTGTCACGCCGGGCTTGGGGCGCAAAAGCTCACCTGTTTTTGAGCGGGTTCCCTCGATGAAAATACCCACTACTCCGCCACGCTCAAGTACTTCGAGCCCGTCTCTTATTCCCTCGGTGCCGCCTGCGCGCTCAATCGGGAAAGCGCCCAAATTTCGTATAAACAGTGCTGCGGGCTTCTTTTTGAAAAGCTCAACCTTCGCCATGAAGTAGACCTGCCGCCGTTGAATCAATGCCATCAGAACAGGATCCTTATATGCGCCGTGATTACTGCAAAGCAGCAATGCGCCTTCCTTTGGCACATTCTCCTTGCCGATGAATTTGCACGGCGTAAAAAGCTTTATGAAAGGCACGGCGATAATCCTGACTATTTTATAGAACCACAGCGTTTTCAGCTTACCGTCCTTCGTTATTTTCACGCTGTTTTTTTCATGCTCATTGCGCCCCATTTCTATACCCCAGTTTCCTTCGGATTATATCCGACATTACCTCAATTGTTTTCTCTATCTCATTGCCTGTGGAATCTACGATAACAGACTCCTCGCTCGGCTTCAGCGGTGCGATGTCTCTCATTGAATCCCGCTCATCACGCTCTTTCACCTCATTAAGAATCGTATCATAATCCACGTTTTCGCCTTTAGCTTTCAGCTCTTCAAAGCGACGTCTCGCACGCTCTTCGGGTGAAGCTGTAAGAAATATTTTCACGTCAGCATTCGGCAGAACCACTGTCCCAATATCCCTGCCGTCCATAATCACGTTGTAATTCTCCGCCACGTGGCGTTGCATGCCCAGAAGGAATGCCCTCACACACGGCAGGCTTGAAGAGACTGATGCGGCGTTGGCAACCTCCTGCGTCCTGATTTTATCGGTCACATCAACATCGTTTAGAAGCATTCTCTGCGTGAAAGCATCATATTCTATCCCTATGGTTATCTTGCCGAGTTCGGGCTTGATCGCCGCTTCATCGGAAAAGTCTATACCGTTTTCAAGCAGATACAGCCCCACTGTTCTGTAGAGTGCTCCCGTGTCTACATACATTAAGCCCATCTCCTTTGCCACCGCCCTTGAGATTGAGCTTTTTCCCGCCCCCGAAGGACCGTCTATCGCTACCCTTACCATATAAACCTCCGTTTTGATTTACATATTCATGCCTGCCACATACCCTGTCGAAAAAGCAATCTGCAAATTGAAACCGCCTGTGTATGCATTAACATCCAGCACTTCGCCCGCAAAATAGAGCCCTGATATAAGCCTGGACTGCATGTCCTTCGGGTTCACCTCATTGACGGCAACGCCGCCCGCCGTGATAATCGCTTCGCTTATAGGGCGAAATCCCTTTATCTTTATCTCAAAATGCTTAAGTAAATCAAGCAGTCTCCTGCGTTCTTCCTTTGTGACAGAATTACATCTCTTCTCGGGGTCAATACCCGAAAGCCTGATAATGACGGGAATCATTGTTTTGGGAAGCAAATCGTCAAGAGAATTTGCGAATTGCCTGTTCTTATTCTCCTCAAAATCACGCAGAAGCCGTGCGTCAAGCTTTTTTTCATCAAGCGCCGGCTTTAAATTAAGCTCAACCGTATAGCTGTTTTCGGCGGAAGAAAGCATGTGCGCCGAGGCCGAAAGTACTGTCGGCCCCGAAAGCCCGAAATGCGTGAACAACAGCTCACCGAAATCTTCATATACCACTTTATCTGTTTTGTCCTTTACACGCAAGCCTGTGTTTTTGAGCGAAAGCCCCTGCATCTCCTTGCAAATGCTTCCGTTTTCGACAAGCGGCACAAGTGCCGGGCGGATTTCCGTTATTTTATGCCCCAGCTTTTCGGCGAGCCTCACGCCGTCTCCGTTTGAGCCTGTGCCCGGATATGACGAGCCGCCGCAAGCATTCAGAACACTCTCGGCGGAATAAACCTTTCCGCCTGCCTTTACGCCTGTTACCTTCCCGTCTTCCGCAATTATCTCTTCTGCCGCTTCACTGATGAATTCAGCCCCGTTTTGCACGGCGAAATTATACAGTGCCTCTGCGATGTCATTGGCGTCGTCTGACACAGGGAAAACCCTTTTCCCCCGCTCGGTTTTAAGCGGCACGCCGTGGCTTTCAAAGAATTCCATCACATCCTGCGGAGTGAATGAGCTTACCGCACTGTAAAGGAATTTTCCGTTTTTTGTGACAGCGTCTATCACCTCTTGCGGCGTACAGTTATTCGTTACATTGCATCTGCCCTTGCCTGTAATACGCAGCTTCCTGCCCGCTTTCTTGTTTTTGTCAAAAACCGCTGTTTTGCGCCCTCTTCCGGCGCAAAAGCCTGCTGCAAGCAGCCCTGCCGCACCCGCACCGATTATGACTGCATCGAAGGTATCAGCTTTCATTCTCTATATCCTGCTCGTCCACCTTCTCGTAAACGCTGTATTCGTCCCAGATATTTTCAATCTTTTTAAGCGTTTCACCCACCTCTTGTTTCTTCCTGATTGCCACGGTGACAATCAGGGCGTTTATCAGGCTCAGCGCACCCACAAGTGAATCCACAAATGAGACCATGTCACTTCTTGCATATAGCTTATACTCCGCATATTTCGCAAGCGGTGAGGCTTCGGAATCCGTTATCGCAATTGTCGCCGCACCGATGTCAGAGGCATAATGCAATGCATTCGCCGCTTTTCTCGAATATCTCGGAAAGCTGATTGCCACGACGGCGTCGTCCTTCCCCGCCCTTATCATCTGTTGATATATTTTTGCCTCGCTTGTGGCGTCGACAAGCTGAACTCCGTTGAAGATGAGCTCAAAATAATG
>QMCE01002057.1_pt1 | contig 11184 bp, 8 predicted proteins | sample 1821851 | NCBI WGS metagenome assembly QMCE01 (sample SAMN09453174, study PRJNA476694) | Termite gut metagenome, whole genome shotgun sequencing project. | isolation source: worker | host: Odontotermes sp. | place: South Africa:Pretoria | collected 2016-01-28
GAACTCGCCCGAATCGTCCCCGGCATTACGCAGGGGGCGTTGTCGCAGCACCTGTCGCTTCTCAAGGCGCACGGCATTCTGGACAACAAAAAATCGGGACAGAGCGTGACGTACTTCATCGCGGACAAAAGGGTCGGGGAAATTCTCAAGGTGCTGAAAAAGCATTATTGTCCCCGGGAGGAATGAACCATGAAATCGGCGTCTTCCGAAACGTCCTCCCTGTTTCCATGGAAAAACCGGAACTGCTTGACGCCGCGCCGTTTCTTTGGATCTGTTGCAGTCTTCTCCTGAGGGAACAGAACCTAATCCTCGCCCCGTTCCCCGCTCCCGCACATGCGGACAAGCCTGGGGTCGAAACGCGCGACCACGTCCACGAGATCCTCCTGCTGCCGCATGACCTCGTCAATGTCCTTGTAGGCCATGGGACATTCGTCCACGCCGGCGGACAGAAGCGTGACGCCGCGCCCGGCGAGGAACGCCTGCATGTCGTTCCGGGTGAAACGCTCGTTCGCCGCTTTCCGGCTCATGCGGCGACCCGCGCCGTGCGAAGCGGAATGCAGCGACGCCGCCTCGCCCCTGCCGCGAACGACATACCCCGGCGTCCCCATCGAGCCGGGAATGATGCCGAGCACGCCCGCCCGCGCCGGCGTCGCGCCTTTCCGGTGCACCACCACCTCGCGCCCGAAATGCTCTTCCTTCCATGCGAAATTGTGGTGGTTCTCCACATCCGCCAGCACGTCCGCCCCGAGATGCTTCGCGATGGCGCGGTGGATCAACTCGTGGCTCGCGGCGGAGTATCTGCCCATCAACTCCATGGCGTCCCAATACTCCTTTCCCTCCTGCGTATCAAGATCGAACCAGGCGAGGTGTTTCTGCTCCTTCGGGAGATCGGGACGCATGTCGGCCGCAAGGCGCGAATAATGGGTGGCGATGGCGCCGCCCGTTCCCCGGGAGCCGGAGTGGGAGAGAAGCGCCAGATAACTCCCCGCCGCCAGCTCGCCGCCGTGGCGGCCGGCCGCCCCGGGGTTGCTCCACAGGAGGGCGGGGCGCTCCAGAGTGAGCACGCCGAACTCGACGAAATGATTCCCCGATCCCGAGGTGCCGAGCTGCCCCCACGCCTTGTCCTTGTTCTGCCGGGTGACGGGGGAAACGGTCCAGTCCCCGTCCATCACTTCGTGTACATGCTTGCGGCGCATTTTCGCGCCGACGCCGAAGACGGTTTCGCGCGTCAGGGCGTTCCGCAGTTTTTCAGGCTGGCTCGTCAGCGTCGACGCGGGCAGATCAAGCACGGTCATTTTCATGCGGCAGGCGATGTCCATCCCCACCGCGTAGGGGATGACCGCGTTGTCCGCCGCCAAAACGCCGCCGATGGGGAGGCCGTAGCCCTGGTGCGCGTCCGGCATCAGGGCGGCGGCGACGGCGACGGGCAGGGCGCGGGCGTTGTCCATCTGACGCAGTGCGCCGTCCTCAATGTCCGCGCCCCACTGGCGATAGGGTATGGTGTTCATGATTGTTTTCCTTTCCCGACGCATTCGACACGGCAGATGCCGCTCGCCTCCGTGACGCGAAAATCCACGGGAAGAAACGAGCGGACAACCTGCATGTTTGTTTTTGCGTGCATGGTCAGCGGGACGGTGGTGAATTCACCGCCGCCGGCCAGCGCCATGTACAGAAGAATTTGATCCGCGCAATGGCGGCCGAGCACGGCGGCGGACCGGCTGTACTCCGCCGCCTCGGCGGCAACCTGTTTCGCGACGCGCTCGGCCGGGACGCGCTTCTCGCCGAAGGCGGTGAACACTTCCTCGACAGCCGCGCCGCCTTCGCCGGAGCGCGCCATGACCATGACCGCGTTCCCGGGCCCCGGCGAATCCACCCGCAGGATCGCCGCCTCGTCGAGAGGCAGCGTGCGCCGCAGGACATCACGCTCCCGTTCGGCAATGGAGGCGGGGAGGCCGCTGTAGAGGCACAGGGACGACAGCCGCGTCCCGTCCGGCCGCTTGACGAGCGACAGGGGCGACAACGCGGACGCCGCGCCGCCCCCCGCCGTCACGCCGATGGAGCCGCCGCCGGCCGGGTAAAACCCGTGGCGCAGCAGCCGCGCCGAAACGGCCGCGCCCATTTTCCGCAACAGCGGGAGAAAGGCGCGGTCGAGGAAGTCGAAGGGCGGGGCCAATGGATTATGCGTGCCGCCTTCAAGCGCGAGGTGCGATTCGCCCTCTGTCACCAGGAGGGCGGGGAGCACCGTCTGCAGCACCAGCGTGGCGGAGCCGGCGGTGCCGATGGAAAAGACGTGGTCGCCGTGGCGAATGCGCCCCGGTTTGAACTCCAGTTCCGTCGAGCCCGCGAAGTCGCCGTCGATCCGCGCGCCGCACATTTCCCCCGCAGCCCTGACGGCGGTGAGATGCTGGCGCATAAGGCCGGGTTTCTTCCGCCCGGCGCGGATATTCCTGATGAGGAGCGCCTCTCCCGTCACCATGGAAAGGCTGAGCGCGGTGCGCAGCACCTGCCCGCCGCCTTCGCCCGTCGAACCGTCAACCGTCACCATGACGCTCTCCGTCACAACAGTGATGTCACCTTCTCCATCAACCCCTTGTCGCCGAGGATGACCTTCATCTTGCCGGCGGCGGCGACCTTTTCCAGCGTCTCCAGTTCGCGCAGGCGCATGAGAACCGGGTTCTCCGCCAGAATGCGCGCGGTGTTGAGCTGGTGGCGCATGGCCGCTGTTTCCTCACGCCGGACAATGGTCGCCGCTTCGGACGCCTTTTTCGCCTCCACCGCCTTGTTCAGGATGGCCTTGATGTCGCCGGGCAGAATGATGTCCCGGACGCCGAAGGACATCACCCTCAACCCGTACTGTTCGGCATGCCGGGCGATTTTCTTTTCCAGTTCGCCCGCCATGGACTCCTTGTCGGCCAGAAGCGCGTCCAGATCATGGCCGCCCACGGCGGCGCGCAGCAGCAACTGCGCCTCGCGGTACAGCGCCTGTCCGGCGTCCACCGCCACCGTGGCGCACTTCACCGGATCCTCGACACGGAAGGACAGCGAAGCGTTCAGCCGCACAGCCAGCTTGTCGGCGGTCAGCATGTCCTGCCCGCCGATGTCGAGGATCTGCTCCCGCATGTCGACCGGCTTGAAGTGGTTCTTCGCGGTTGTCTTCCAGAAGACATGGCGGCCGGGTTCCAGGAAACCGATCAATTCGCCGTTGTGGCAAAACATGGTTTTGGATTCGGGCGCGACAGTGACGACTTCGAAGTGGGGCGCCGCCTCCGCTTCGGCCAGAATGGCGTCCATCTCGGCGTGCGCGAAGCGGCCCAGGTCGGCGCGGACGTCGAAGACTTCCATCCTGACGTTGATCAGCCCTTTCCACCAGAGCGTGATGCCGGCGGTGAGAATGCCGGAGAAACAGCCTTCCAGCCAGACAAGGGCGCGCTGGTTGGAATTCAACTCCAGCATGCCGACCTCATCCGCGGGGAGGCGTCCCGATTTGACGAGGGAGAGCGTGTCGCCGCGGGGCAGCCAGGGGGCGAGCCGCGAGACGACCTGCACGCGAACCTTGTCGAAGGGGTCGAAGATCCATCGGTTGCAGGGCCCCTCGACGCCGGCAAACTCATTGTCGCGCCAGATCAGTCCGCGTTCCTCGTTGCGGATGCGCACTTTTTTGAACCCCAGAAAAGCAATGCTCATTGCGCTCTCCCGTATCGACAATTGCTGCTCCGCGCAACGCGCCCATGGCGCGGCGCTCTGTTTTGAAAATGCCCCGCAAAGCGAGGAAACGCGTTCATCGAACCGGATCAGGCGGGGAACGGGGCGGCCGGTTTTTCCCGGTCGTTTCAGGATGTCCGCGGAGCGCCTTCCCGGCCGCCGCCGCTCAATCCGGAACACGAACGCAAAAACCGTGCGCATCCTTTCCGCAAGGCCCTCCCGGTTCCGCCGGGCCGTCGCCGCCGTGAAGGCCGGCTCCGGCCGGGATGCACACGGATTCCCGCGCGCTTTCCGGGGCAACAACGCCGGAGAGGCGCAGCCTCTCCGAAGCGGGATTCGAACCCGCGGCAGCGGATTGTTCGTCCGCGGCCTTACCAGAGACACCATTCGAACATGGTTGATATGCCGGGACTCGAACCCGAACGGCCGTGAGGCCGCGCATGCCTGCCATACCGGTGTCGACAAGCCGGTGTAGACTCCGTCGTGGAACACGCCGGGCTGATCCCTTTCCGGAAGCCGGCGCGCCTGCGGCCGTCCTGTCGCGTATCATGATAACAAGGACGCTGCCATATTCGCAAGTATCCTGCATGAATTGCGGTGCGGCGTTCTGCGGCAAGGGGTTAGCCCCGGAGAAAAGAATGCGGAAAAAAAAAGCGTGCCGTTTTTACCGTGGAACCCATCCCCGGATTTTTATATAATAATATAAAAACGAGCAATAAGGATAACAATGGCGCCGCAGCGAAAACACCGCCCCCTCGTCATCCTCGGCATGCTCGGCGTCAATCTCGACGCCGCCGGCCGCGACAGCGCGAAGCGATGGGACAAATGGCGCCCCAGCCTCTCCATATGCCAGCACGAGGATCTGGTCGTCGACCGCTTCGAACTCATCCACGCGCGCGGACACCGGAAAATCGCCGCCGCGCTCTCCCGCGACATGCGGAGCGTCTCGCCCGAAACAGAAGTCAATCTGCACGAAGTGGACATGCGCGACCCCTGGGACTTCGAGGAAGTCTACGCCTGCCTCTACGACTTCTCCCACGCCTATCCCTGGAAGCACGAGGCGGAGGATTACCTCGTCCACATCACGACAGGCACCCATGTGGCGCAGATATGCCTGTTCCTCCTCGCCGAGTCGCGGCATTTTCCGGCGAAACTCCTGCAAACAAGCCCGCCGCGCAGCCATGCCGATCCCAAATCCGGTTCCTATGCGATCATCGATTTGGATTTGTCCAGGTACGACAGGCTGGCCGCCCGCTTCGAAAAAAGCGCCCGCGACGATCTCGCCTTCCTCAAATCCGGCATCGACACCAAAAGCCGCCGCTTCAATCAGCTTATTGAAGAAATAGAAAAGGTGGCGGTGCGCTCGGCCGAACCGATTCTCCTCATCGGCCCCACCGGCGCGGGCAAATCGCAGATGGGGCGGCGCATTCACGAATTGAAGCGCCAGCGCCGCCTCGTCTCCGGCGCGTTTGTCGAGGTCAACTGCGCCACCCTGCGGGGCGAGCAGGCGATGGCGGCGCTGTTCGGCCACGCCAGGGGCGCGTTCACCGGCGCCGTGGACGCGCGGGAGGGACTGCTGCGGAAGGCGGACGGCGGCGTGCTCTTTCTTGACGAGATAGGCGAGCTGGGGCTGGACGAACAGGCGATGCTGCTGCGGGCGGTGGAGGAAAAGCGCTTCCTTCCCCTCGGTTCCGACAACGAGGCGTTTTCCGATTTCCAGCTTATCGCCGGGACGAATCGCGACGTGTCCCTGGAAGCGGCCGAGGGAAGGTTCCGGCGGGATCTCCTGGCGCGGATTGACCTCTGGACGTTCCGCCTTCCGGGGCTCGCGGAACGCAGGGAAGACATCGCGCCGAACCTCGATTACGAGCTGGAACGGGCGGGGCTCCGCCTGGGGCGGCGCGTGACGATGAACGCCGAGGCGAGGGAGGCGTTTCTCGCCTTCGCCGGATCCGACGGCGCCTCCTGGCAGGCCAATTTCCGCGACCTGACCGCCGCCGTCATGCGCATGGCCACCCTCGCCGGGGGCGGACGGATTTCCCGTTCCGACGCGGAGCGGGAGATGACCCGGCTGCGCGCGCAGTGGCGGGTTTCTGAAGCCGGCGGATGCGGGGGCGGCGCGTTTCTTGCGCGCATCCCGGACTTTTCGCCCGACGCGCTGGATCTGTTTGATGCCGCGCAGTTGGAGAAAGTCGTCGAGATTTGCCTTGCCGCGGACAGCCTGTCGGATGCGGGGCGGCGGCTGTTCCGCCACTCGCGCCTGAAGCGAAAAGCGGCAAACGACGCGGATCGCCTGCGCAAATACCTCGCGCGCTTCGGCCTGACCTGGCAGCGCATACGGCAGGCACATTGAAGACCCGCGGCAGCGGGCTCCTTCTGGAATTCGTCGTCCCCGGTCGTCGGCGAAACACAACGCCGGGTCATTTTTTCGTCAAATCCGGCAGGAACGTGATGATTTCCGGAACAAGCATGAAAATGACAAGCATGGCGAGGGCGAGAAGAATGTAGATGACGAGGTGCCTGTTGACGACGGTTTCTATGGATGTCTTCCGCAGGCTCGCCGCGACATACAGATTCAGCCCCACCGGCGGCGTCACAAGACCAATGCCCAGGTTGACAATGATGATGACGCCGAACGCCACAGGGCTGATGGCATACTGCTTCAGCACGGGAACAAGAATCGGACTGAGAATCATCACCGCCGGCACCGTGTCCATGAACGTGCCCACAATCAACAGCAGAATCGTCACCAGCAGGAAGAACATGTACTTGTTCCCCGCCGTCTCCACAATCAGCGACGCAATCATCGTCGGAATCTGCTCGCGCGTCATGACAAGGCCGAACACGGTCGCCGAGGCCACGATGAACATGATCATGCAGCTGCTCGAAATCGCCTGCCGGAGAATCAGGCCAAGCAGCCGGAGATTCAGCTCCCGGTAAATCAAAAGCCCCACGGCCAGCCCGTAGGCGCACGCCACCGCCGCCGCCTCCGTCGGCGTGAACACGCCGCCGTAAATGCCGCCAAGCACGATGAGAGGCATCAGGATCGCCCACACCGCCTCCTTCGCCGCCGCCCACAGCCGGCCCGGATCGAAGGGAGGACGCGCCGCGTTCCGCATCACCGTCTTGCCGTACACAAAGGAATACACCGACATGCCTCCCGCGAGGAGGAACCCGGGGATGAACCCGCCGAGAAACACGTCGCCGATGGGCGTCCCCGACGCCAGCCCGTAAATCACCATCGGGATGCTCGGCGGCACGATGATGCCCAGAAAGCCCGCCGACGCCACCGTCGCCAGCGCGAACCGCTCCGAATATCCCTCCTTGATCAGGGCCGGCGCCATGATCGCCCCAATCGCCGCGACTGTCGCGGCGGAGGAACCGGAAATGGCGCCGAAGAAGGCGGAGGCGAGGAACACCACAATCGCCAGCCCCCCCGGCATCCAGCCGACAAGGGCGTTCGCGAGATCCACCAGCCGCTTCGAGACGCCGCCCTTGTCCAGCAGCCCGCCCGCAATCATGAAGAAAGGGATGGCCATCAGGCTGTAGGCGTCGCCGATGGAGGTGAAGAACTTCTGCGGGATGACGAGGAGCGGCGTCCCGAGGAACGAGAGCGCGGCGATGGAGGCGGCCGCAAGACAGACGGCGATCGGCACGCCTATGGCCATGAACGAGAAAAATATGCCGAAAAGGATGAAGGATGTCATGCGAGACGCACCTCCTCCCCTTGTTCCTCCCCGCCTCCCCCCGCGCTTTCCGCCGGCTCCCGCCACTCGCGCCGGAGGATGAACAGGCTCTCCAGGCAGCAGAGGGCGAAGCCGGCGAAGATGATGCCGTAGAGGATGTACATGGGGATGGACAGGGCGGGGGATATCTGCTTCCCCCGCGCCATGCGCGCGGTGAAATCCCAGGAAACCTTCGTCAGCCCCGCGTAGACGAGGATGGTGACGACGCCGCAGATCAGGCGGAGGACGCGCCCCGCGCCGGGGGGAAAGAGGCGGACGAACAGGTCGACCCCGAGGTGCGCCTTTTCCCGGACGGCGACGGACATGCCGATGTAGATGCCGGTGAACATGAGGTACCGCGCCGCCTCCTCGCCCCAGAAGAAGGGGATCTCCAGAAAACGCAGGGCGATGGAGAAGAGGACGATCAGGAGCATGCCGACGAAGCTGACGCCGGAGACGCAGAGGGCGGCGGCGCCGACGCCTTTTTCGAGCCGCCCGGGAAGGGAGCGCGGCGGGCCGCTGTGCGGGCTTTCAGTCATGGAGGGTTTCCTTCCGTCGGAAAGGCGCTATTTTTTGTAGGACTCGACCTGTTTCACCTCGTCCGCGCTGATGCGGCTGCCCACGTAGTCAGGCCACACCTTTTCCTTCATCAGGCTGATCCACGGCGCCTTGTCCTCCACCCGGAACACCTCCACCCCCTCCGCCGCCATCTCCTTCAGCGCCCGCTCCTCGTACTCGCGGAACAGCTCCCGCTGGTACACCTTCACCTCGTTCGCGACGTCGCGCATGAGCTGTTGGAGATCCGGGGGCATGGAGTCGTAGGTGGACTTCGCCATGATGAGGGGGGCGGGGCTGTAGATGGAGTCGTTCAGGCAGAAGTATTTGGCGACAGTGTAGAGCTTGGACGTGAAGATGGTGACGATGGGGTTGGAGGTGCCGTCGACCGTGCCGTTCTGGATGGCGGTGAAGACTTCGCTCCAGGCCATGGGGACGGGGTTCGCGCCGAGCGCCTGGATCATCGACATGAAGAGCGCGTTCTCCATGACGCGGATGGTCATGCCCTGCGCGTCCTCCAGCTTCAGGATGGGCTTCTTGTTCTGCAGAATGTGGAAGAAGCCGACCTCCCAGAAGGAGAGGCCGATCATGTCGTGTTCCCCCAGCGTCCGCATTTTCCGTTCGCCGAATTCGCTGTCGAGCGCGGCGTAGGCGTGATCCTTGCTTTCAAACAGGTAGGGCAGATCGAAAATGAGGAATTCGGGCGTGATGTTGGCGAGGGGCGCGGTGGCGCCGATGGCGAGGTCGACCGTGCCGATCTGGCATCCTTCAAAGAGATCGCGCTCGTTGCCGAGCTGGGCGTTGGGGAAAATCTCCACCTCGATGCGTCCGCCGGAGCGTTTCTTCAGTTCCTCCCCCATTCTCTGGTAGCCGAGGTGGTAGGGGTGGTCGGGCGGCAGGACGTGACCCGCCTTCAGAACCCATTCGGCGGCGCCCGCGGACAGCGTGAAGGCCAGGAACGCGACAAGGGACGCGAAATGGAATCTACGCATGCTATCTCCTGTGCAAAGGGGGAAAAAAGAAAAACGCAACAATGCGCGTGTTTTGCATCATGAATCCGCTTTTGCGTTGCATTTTATCGCATTCCCTGCAACACTCTGGAGGAGAGAGAGAAAGGATGCGCATCCATGGGCCCGACCGTTTGCGTCGTCAGCGTCGGCACGACGAGCAAGAAAATAGCCAAGGTCATGACGGAGCTGGATCTTCCCGCCGCCTTCGTCTTCAAGGAAGTCCTCATCAACGACGCGTCGGAAATCGACGGGGACTTCGGGAACTACGACGTCCTCTTCTCCAGCGGCAACAACGCCCGCATGCTCCGCCGCTACCTCGACCAGCCTGTCATCAGCATCTCCCCGAGCATGTACGACATCCTCCTGGCCTGCTCCCAGGCGCGGCGCTACACCGCCACCCCCGTCCTCCTCACCCATAGCGAGGCCTTCTCCAACAACGAGCTGGGGAAAATCGCCAACATGCTCGCCGTCGAAATCGTCCACGAGGAATACGACCGCACCGACACCGGCGCCATCGAGGAGATTGTCCGGAAGTACAAGGCGATGGGCCAGGAGTGCATCATCGGCAGCGGCCTCGTCTGCGAATTCGCCGAAAAGCACCGCATGCGCAGCATCTACCTCTTCCCGGAGGAAACCATCCGCGCCAGCCTCGCCACCGCCGCCGAGATGGCCGCCTCCATCTTCCAGAAGCGCTCCCAGAACCTCTACCTCACAAGCGTCATCAACAGCGCCAAGACCGGCATCGTCATGGTGAACGCCGACGGCGTCGCCTTTCTCGCGAACCCCATGGCGCGGCAGTGCGTCGAGGCGGGCGATCAGCCTGTCGAAGGCCGCCACATCGCCGCCTTCCTCGACAGGGACTCGGCGGAGTTCATCATGGCGGCGGGCGCGAAAACGCGCTTTTTCAAGGAATTCAACGGCTACCCCCACTCCATCGAGATCCACCCCATCATCACCCGCGGCGAAGTGACGGACAGGCTGCTCTTCATCGAGGATCTGAACCTCATCCGCAACACCGAGCACGAATTCCGCCGCGAGGACAGGGCGCGGAAAGGGTTCATCGCGAAATACGACTTCACCGAATACCGCTCCGTCAACCGGGACTTCCGCCACTTCCTCTCCATCGCCAAAAGCTTCGCGAAGACGGAGGAGCCCATCGTCATCCTCGGGGAGACGGGCGCGGGGAAGGAGGTCCTCGCCCAGTCCATCCACAACCATTCCAGCCGCGCCGGGAAGGCGTTCGTCGCCGTGAACTGCGCGGCCATCCCCGACAACCTGCTCGAAAGCGAGCTCTTCGGCTACTCCGACGGCGCCTTCACCGGCGCGAAGAAGGGCGGGAAGGAGGGGTATTTCGAGATGGCGCACACCGGCACCATCTTCCTCGACGAAATCGGCGAAATGAACGTCATGCTGCAAAGCAAGCTGCTCCGCGTCATCCAGGAACGGCAGGTGCTGCGCGTCGGCGCGACGAAGCTCATCCCCTTCGACGCGCGGATCATCGTCGCGACGAACGAAAACCTCTGGCGCCTGGTCGAGTCGGGCTCGTTCCGCAAGGATCTCTACTACAGGCTGAACGTGCTCGAACTCGAAATCCCGCCCCTCCGCGAGCGCCGGGGAGACACGCTGGCGCTGTTCGAGGATTTCTCCCGCAGGCTCTCCCCGTCGATGTGGGAGCTGGTGCGGGAGTCGACGGACGAGCTGGCGCTGCTCCTCTCCTCCTACCCGTGGCCGGGAAACGTGCGGGAGCTGGAGAATTTCGTCCGGATGCTTGTGGCGTACTGGCATTCGGAGATGCGCCCCGGGGATCTGCTTTCCCTCATCGACAGCATGCTGAACCGGAAGCGCGCCCGCTGCGGGAGCGCCGGTCTGCCGTCCTCGCGCCCCGGGCGGCAGGAGCCCCCCGTCCGGATGCGGCCCGGGGGGGAACGGCCGCCGGCGGATCGGCCGGGGCTCCTGAAAAGCGGCGAGGAGCGGCAGATCCGGGAGACGCTGGCGCGCTGCGACGGCAATGTGATCCGGACGGCGGAGATTCTCGGCATCCACCGCACGACCCTGTGGCGGAAGCTGAAACGCTTTGAACAGGAGCCGGAGCACTAGTACTACAGTTGCAGATTGGATAGTACAGAGTTTCCGATTGCACCCAAAGCCCTTTTTGCAAGCCTTTTCGTTGACTCGCAAAAAGAGCCATGGAC
>QMCE01002113.1_pt1 | contig 11183 bp, 6 predicted proteins | sample 1821851 | NCBI WGS metagenome assembly QMCE01 (sample SAMN09453174, study PRJNA476694) | Termite gut metagenome, whole genome shotgun sequencing project. | isolation source: worker | host: Odontotermes sp. | place: South Africa:Pretoria | collected 2016-01-28
TTCACAGGATTGTTGTATAATCTGGGTGGTGCGTTGTCAAAGGGCGGAGCGGAGAATGTCCTGTTTTATTATCCGTTGTATATCCAGCCTGGTGGTTTGACAGGGATTATGGTTGGTAGTTCCAAAACTGTTCGTGTTTTATTCCATTCCTCAAGGGAAGATGAATATCATCAAGGGAAACAACAACTTTCTCGTAATTATCGGAAATAGATTCGAGCGGGGAGTATTCACGCTCAATTGTATTTTCATCAATCATAATATAGCTGACTTGAACATACAAAACCTTGTCATCTTTCAACGCTACAAAATCCACTTCCTTATCACGAGCCACACCGGTATAAACTTTATATCCTGCACGCCTTAAATCAAGATACATCAAATTCTCCAACATATAACCAACGCCATATCCCATACCGGAATAAAGATAATTCTTATATGCCAAATCATTGATGTAATATTTTGCATTTCCCGAAATCGTATCTTTACCCCGAATATCGTAACGTTCAGACTTGTGAATCAAAAAAGCATCCTCCATATATCCGATATATGTGGAAATCGTATCATACGTTGTATTTCTATTTAACCCCTTGAAGTACTTTACAATTTTTGAGATAGACACCATATTGGAGGCATTATTAACCAAAAATACAAAAATATCTTCCAAAAGTTTCGGCTCTTTTATGTTGTATCTCTGAATAATATCACGCAAAAATACAGTATCTTTGATTGCCGACACATAGTTCCGTTTGGTTTCATCATTTTGCAGGTTGAAAAGTTCAGGTAATCCGCCTGTTTCCACATATTGAATGAAGTTTTGTTTAGTCTTTTCTTTTTTCAAAATCCCCACATATTCTGAAAAACTGAATGGAAAAATTTCAAAATTCACATAACGTCCTGAAAGTAACGTTGCCAATTCCCCCGAAAGCATATTTGAATTTGAACCGGAAATGAAAATTTCATACTCATCTGCAAAGTCCTGAGAATAAGAGTTGACAAAGTGTTCCCAACCCTCAACATTTTGAATTTCATCTATAAAAAGGCAAACCTTTCCACAAACCTTAAGTTTTTTCTTATAAAATTTTACAAAACAATCAAGGTCTGTATAATTTTTGATGAAATCGAAATCTGTAAATTCTTTGTTGATATACAAGATATTTGTGCGATTAAAACCGTTTTCAATTAGCTTGTTTGCCAACTGTCGCAGGATATAACTTTTACCTGTTCGTCGTTGTCCAATCAGCACTTTCACAAGGCGATTACCTGTGTAAGTAAGAATTTTATCGGTGTAATCAGTACGATAATAACCAAGGTCAAAACTTCGTTCATCCCAAAAGTTATATTTTTTGATTGTGTTAAAATTTTCTTCCATACTCTAAAATTTTCCACAAAGATACAAAAATTATTCCACAAACGAAAATTTTGTTTCGTTTTTTTGTTTTTATGGGTGCAAAGATACGAAAACAATTCAACGATTGAACAATTAAACAATTCAACAAAAAAAATGAAACTTTATTTCATTTTTTTTCGTATCTTTGCATCAAAACAAAATTATGCTTCCATTTCTGAAATACGTTGCAAAGGATTTGATAGAGCGAGGATTAGACCTATCTGAAACCGCTATTATCTTTCCCAATAAACGTGCATCTGTATTTTTTGATAAGCATCTTCACGATATTCTGCAACGTCCTTTTTGGTCGCCGAATTATATTGCAATCAATGAACTTTGGTCGCAATTCTCAACACTGAAAATTGCCGACCCCATTCTTCTGAATGCTACACTACATAAGGTTTATAGCAGATTCCTACAAACCGAAGAAAACTTCGACGAATTTTATTTTTGGGGAGAAGTGTTGTTGCGTGATTTCGATGATCTCGACAAACATTTGGTAGATGCTCAACAATTGTTTCAAAATGTTCAGAATTTGAAAGCTTTGGAAAATCCGTTGCACTACCTGACAGAAGAGCAAATCCGTGTGTTGAACCAATTTTTTGTGAACTTCGATCCCGAAAAAAACAGTACGCTAAAAGAACGTTTCATTCAAATTTGGTCGGTGCTGGGCGATATTTACGAGCAATTCACACACACGTTGAAATCGCTGAATCTTGCGTATGAAGGGCTTTTGATGAGAGATGTTATCGAAAACGGATGTGCCGATTTTGCCGGAAAACTACCGTATAAAAACTATGTGTTCGTTGGTTTCAATGTGTTGAATACAGCGGAAGAAACGTTGTTTAAGTTTTTCAAAGACACGCAAAATGCCTTATTTTATTGGGATTATGATGAAAGTTTTTTCAACATACCGCATCACGAAGCCGGAATTTTTATCAAACGCAACCTGCAAAATTTTGGCAATGCTTTGAGCAATCCCGCTGTTTTCAACAGTTTTGAGGCATCGCAAAAAACAAAACGAATTGCGTTTGTTGCATCGCCCACCGAAAACGCACAAACACGTTATGCAAACGAATGGCTGAAAACATTCAAAAATACACACACAGAAAATTCCGAAAACGCCATTGTGCTTTGCAACGAAGCTTTGCTAATGCCTCTGATTTCGGCACTTTCCGATGAAGATGCAGCAAACATTACGATGGGTTATCCGGTAAAACAAACGCCCATCGCCTATCGTGTGCAACAACTTTTATTATCCTTTTCAAAAAACGCAAAACCGCCTGTGGATACGCTTTTGGAGGTGATCGACATTTTGAAATCCGAACTGAAATCCGACAGCACAACACTCGATCAACTCTATCAAGAAGCAACGTTTCGTGTTGTTTTGCAGTTGAACCGGCTTGTGGATGTGATGCGAAATCATCAGTTGGAATTGTCGCAAAAAAGTTTGCAACGTTTAATCAATCAAATGTTAAGCGTGCTGACTGTTCCCTTCTTGGGAGAACCTGTTTTAGGCACGCAGATCATGGGTGTTTTGGAAACACGAAACTTGGATTTCAAGAATGTGATTATGCTTTCCGTGAATGAAGGAATGTTGCCGAAATCCGCCAACGACGGCTCTTTCATCCCATACACTCTGCGAAAAGTTTTCGGAATGACGATTCCCGAGCACAAAACCGCCGTATATGCGTATTATTTCTTTCGATTGATGCAACGTGCGGAAAACATCGCATTGGTCTATAACACCGCAACAGAGGGCTTAAATCGTGGCGAAATGAGCCGATTTATGTTGCAGTTGATGATCGAAAACGGTTTTGAAATCGAACACAAAACCCTTTCAACAGTCGCTGTGGAACTGCAACAAGCACGGAAAATCAATATCTCCGCAACATCGAAAATTAGAGAAATTTTGTTGGAGAAATACGGCAAAGAGGCTAAGGGAGCGGGTTTGTCGCCATCTGCCATCAATACGTTTTTAACGTGCAAATTGAAATTTTATCTGCGTTATGTGATCGGCTTGGAGGCGCAAAAGCCCGATGTGGCGGATTTGGACAGTGCTGCAATTGGAACATGGTTTCACAGAAGTGCGGAAATACTGTATCGGAAAATTTCCAATCAACTTAACCTTGACGAAAAAAATAAATTCGCAGAATTTTTAGAAACCCTTGTCAATACTGATGATTTAAGAGTTTATTTGGACGATGAGAAACGCGAACAGTTGGTGGATATGGCGTATATTTACGAAAATGCCATTTGTATGGGCACAAAATTTTGTGTCTCCACGGAAAAAATCCCCGATTATACAGGCGAAGAATGGATCGTTCGCCGATTGTTGAGCGACAACCTGAAACGCCTTATTTTACTGGATATACACAAAGCTCCATTCTCACTTTTAGCGATGGAAAAAAAGATTTCGGAAGTGTTGACACTCGGAGATTATTCTGTGAAAATCGGTGGTTATATCGACCGAATAGACCGTATTGACGGGTATTTGCGCATTGTCGATTACAAAACCGGAGGACGTTTGAAAATGCTGAAAACGGACAAACTGCAAGACCTGTTCGACGAAAAAAAAATCACGGAAAACCGCAACTATTTGCAGGCGTTAATTTACAGTTTGCTGATTTCCAAAACTGCTGCAAATAGCCGTATTCAACCCTGTTTACTGCATATTCATAACGCACACAAATCCGATTATTCTCCTGCATTTTTGCCCAACGATTTCAATGAAATATCCGCAGAATTTGAGGACTATTTCACCGAATTGCTCCGTGAGATATTCCATCCAAACACCGCATTCTGTGCCACGGAAACCCTTGACAATTGCAGATATTGTGATTATTTGGAATTGTGCCGACGTTAATATCGTTCATCTCCTTTCCCAACTTTCAAAAACGCCTTCGGCATTGGCAAAGAAAGATTCACACGTTTTTTCGTGATGGGATGTTTGAATGAAAGCGAGAATGCAAACAGTCGGATTTGTCGGATATACGTAGCATCTGCGCCATACTTGCGATCGCCCACAATCGGACAACCGATATGAGAAAGTTGCACACGAATTTGATTTTTTCGACCGGTTTCAAGATGAACTTCCAACAGCGTATAATCGGTATGTTTGGAAAGTATCTTGTAGCGCAAGGTTGCTAATTGCGGCTCATTTTTCACTTTTTCACCACCTCGCACCTCGCCCTTCGCACTCCGAACCTCTTTATCCACAACCATCATTTTTTGTTTAGCACCCTCAACCACGTAAGACTTGATCGAACCACTTGCAGGATGCGGGATTCCTTCGACCAAAGCCCAATACAATTTGTCGTTTTCGTGCCAATTTTCGATCAGCGATTTTTTCACAAGCTCCGATTTTGCAAAAAGTAAAATCCCCGAAACCTCTCTGTCCAAGCGGTGTACAACAAATATCTTCTCACGATGTTTGGATTTTTTCACGACATAATCCAAAACCATTTTGTACATGGATTTCTTTGTTTCCGTAGTTGTTCCAACGGTTAGAATACCGGCAGGTTTCAGAACTGCAATCACATATTCATCTTCAAAAACAATTTGAAACGGAACTTTTTCTTGCCGAACTTCCTTTCCGTTATATTTTTTATAGTTTAATGTTTCGCCTTTCTTTACGGGAGCTTCAGGATTTTTCAAAGCAGTATCTTTGCGCAAAACAAAGCCGTATTTGATCACTTTCTTCAAGTGCGTTTTCGTGCTTTCCGGAAATGTTTCTCCCAACAGTTCCAAGAGGGATTGGTCTTTTTTAACGTTGATCTTCATCTTAAATGTGCATATAAGTTACAAAGGTACGAAAAAAAAATGAAACACGTTTCGTTTTTTTTTCGTATCTTTGCACCTAAAATAATTGGAATAAACTTATGCGCTACTCTATTATACCGGTTTTCCTATTCTTTATCTTTGCAAATGATGTTAAAGGCAAAAGTTCGTATGTGCGGACGACAGATACGAATATCGTTGACCTGTATGTAGGACTGTCTCCCCAACAACTTTTAGATACGGGATATTATTTGTTTGACCATAACAACATCAATGAGGCTTTGGTTTGTTTCACGATGCTGACGGATATGACGCCGCAAAGTATGACCCCTGAGTATCAGCGGACACTGGTTCGTGCATATACGGAATCCGGAAACATCTATTATCTCAAGAACAAATATCGGATGGCTTATGGGCAGTTGTTAGAGGCTTTGCAACTAAATGAAACTGTTAATGATACATTGTTAAGGGCGCGAATTTTCATAAACTTTGGAAACATTTATCATCGTTTGGGGCAAGTGGATTTGTCTGTGGCATATTTCTTTGATGCATTGGCTCTTGGAGGAGATAGTTCGCTTATAATGAATAATATAGGTTATACATACGTGATAGGGGAGAAGTATGAAGAGGCATACCCTTTTCTGATTGAAGCACTGCGAATTACAGAACAAAAGCACCCCGATATTTTGTATCTTGTGATGCACAGTATCGCTGCCTATTATCAACATGTAAAACTTTACGATTCAGCATTTTACTATTATAAATTGGCTTTGGAAGGGGCATCTCAAAGTCGTAATTATACGCATCAGCACACATTAGCCATATCGACAATCTTAACAGATTTGGGCGAAATATATTTTGAAACACGTAAATTTGATTCTGCAATTGCGTTTATTCATTTGTCGAACGAAACGGCAAAACAAAATGATTTATTGGAAATTCAGATGCAAAACAATTTGCTTTTGTCGAAAATTGCTGAATCTAAGGGAGATAATAAGTCTGCTTTTCGATACTATCGGCAGTATTCCGCTCTCAAAGATTCGGTGTTTAATCGAGATGAAGTTGTAGAAATCAGTCAATTACAACGTTTGTATGAAATTTCCAAAGCCAATCGAAAAATCGAAAAATTGACTATTGATCAGCAAGTTAAAGACAAAACCATTCGTTTTCAAAAGATTTCGCAGTGGATATTGACCATTCTTGTGGTTATATTAAGTACGATGTTTACATTTATCATTGCCCAATACAGAACACTCAATACCGCATACAAAAAGCTATTTGAGAAAGACCGTAAAATAACTGAATATCAAAAAAATATCTCAAAAGGGGAGTCGGTAAAGTATGTGAATAGCAATCTTACGGATGAGATGCAGAACAAACTTTTAGAACAGATTTATGCGTTGATGGAAGATACATCTGTTGTTTGCGACCCTGATTTATCGGTTGAAAAACTTGCGGATATGCTTCAAAGCAATCGTGCGTATGTATCTCAAGTTATTAATAGTGCATTAGATAAGAATTTTCGCTCATTCATCAATGAATACAGAATACGTGAAGCCACGCGCCTGTTTTCCGAAAAGGATGCGTCCAAATATACAATTGAATCCGTTGCTTTGATGACCGGTTTCAAATCTCGAAACACATTTAACGCCACGTTTAAGGAAATCACAGGGGTTAGTCCGAGCTTCTATTTGAAATCTATGCAAAACATGTAGGATAAAATTTTGTGTCCCTACATTCCTACCTGTTTTGATATTCTCACTCCATTTTTGCGTAAATTGCGCAATTGGGACAAAAAAACCCTTTTTTAAGGCAGCAATTTGCGCAATTGGGACAAATTGAATTTGTATATATGTATATATATGCGTAATTTTGTGGTCTTGAAATCGAAAATTAATGTTACAAATAAATTAAATTTAGGTTAAACTATGAAAAGGATGAGAACTATTACGCTACTTGGCATATTGTTTTTGGCAGGGGCACAAGTTTTGCAGGCGCAACGCACGATTACCGGAACGGTTGTAGATGTCGGCGACAAATTAGGGATTCCCGGAGTTCAAGTGGTGGTTAAAGGAACAACAACCGGAACAACCACAGACGTTATGGGAAAGTATTCGTTGGGTGTTTCGAACGATGCAACTCATCTGGAATTCAGGTTTATGGGTATGAAAACCCAAGAGGTTGCTATTGAGAGCAAAACAACCATTGATGTGGTTATGGAACCCGATGCGCTTGAACTTGAAACCTTTGAGATTGTAACCTACGGAACGGCTCGAAAAGTGGGAACTATGGTTGGTTCTGCTCAACAAGTTACGTCTGCAACGCTACAAGCAAAACCTGTTGGAAATGTGATGGATGCCTTGCAAGGTCAAGTGGCAGGATTATCGGTTTTTACCAATTCCGGAGATCCGGCAGCTGTACAAAATATTCGTTTACACGGTGTTGGGTCTTTGTTTGGAGCATCGTCCGCACCGCTTTACGTTGTGGATGGAGTTCAAGTGTCGGCAGCAACGGTTTTGGCGATGAATCCAAATGACTTTGAGAGTATTACGACACTTAAAGATGCTTCAGCTACTTCCATTTACGGTTCACGTGCCGCAAATGGCGTTATTGTGATTATGACCAAAAGAGGGCAACGCAATCAAGATGCGAGAGTTACGGTTCGCACACAATGGGGGGTTTCCAAATTAGCCAACCGGAAATTTTATGATAATCTGATGTCATCGCAGGAGTTGGCGGATTTTTATTTTGAAATAGATCCGAACAATTTTAATCCGAACTCGTTAAATTTGGATGTGAATACCGATTGGATGGACGTTTTTATGCGAGATAATGTTCCAACCTCACAAACCGATGTCTCGGTTTCCGGAGGAAGTGAAAAAACGATGTATTTTGTTTCGGGAAGTCATTTTTCGCAGGAAGGAACTGCATGGGGTTCGTCATACAAACGCTTCACGGGTCGTGTCAATGTTGAATCGCAAGCCAAAGATTGGTTAAAAGTGGGGGCTAATGCTTTGATTTCTCGCGACAATCGTCGTTCCAACGAATATTTTGGAGGAAACAATGTATATGGTGGTTTGTCGTTTCTCCTTCAACCGTGGTTCTCTCCAACAGATTCTACAGGAAAGAGATACGATGAAATTCCCGGACTAAAGATGTACCACCCGGAATATGTTGCCGATAATTTTTACACAGAAAGTGTGAATACGCAGTTGACGGGAGGTTTCTTTGTTGAGATTACGCCTTTCAAAGGACTAAAAATTATCAACCGTTCGGGAACCGATGCGCGCGATTGGTATAGTTTTGGCGGTGTTAAACCCTCTTCACTTTTGGATGGTGTTGGCGTTGGTTCGCTTGAGCAAAACAGAGAACAGTTGGCAACGATGACTACAACGAACACAATTGAATATGCGTTTGATCTTAATGAAGAACATTCTCTTTCTATTCTTGGAGGACAGGAAGGAGTGCTGTATAATTATCATCGGACAGGTGCCGGAGCAAGCGATCTTACAGACGACAGACTTTATGAACTCCATTATGGTAATGCTCAAACCAATGTAGTTTTATCAGGCAGTGAATCCTACGCCTATTTATCATTCTTCGGACGATTGGATTATGCCTACAACGACCGCTTTTTTGCAGATGTTTCCTTGCGCAACGATGCAAGTTCTCGTTTCGGAAAAAGCAACCGAAATGCCGTATTTTGGTCTGTGGGCGGTATGTGGAATATGATTAACGAAAATTTCATCAAAAACATTAAGCCGATTACCGGAGCCCGATTCAAAGTGTCTTACGGAACGCAAGGAAATTCGGCTATCGGAAACTATGACCACTTGGCTTTGACCGGTTCCGGAGGAACACAGAGCTATTATAATGGCGAACCGAGTTTTACGATGACCAGCATAGGAAATCCCAACTTAACTTGGGAAAAACAAAGTAAACTGACGATTGGCGCGAATATGGAATTTCTGAAAAAATATACGCTTGAACTTGCCTTTTATCAACGCAATACTTCGTCGATGTTAACGCAGGTGCCCTATCCATACACAAGCGGAATCTCTTATCGAAACGAAAACACGGCTGAGTATAGAAACACGGGGATTGACTTGAATCTCGGTATGAATTTTGTTCGTACAAAAGATTATTTTTTCAGTGCAAATGTGGTGTTCAACTACAACAGGGATAAAGTTGTTGAACTGTTTGATGGAATGAATCGTTGGGAAAATCCCGGAACAGGTGTGGTTTATGTGGTTGGAAGTCCGGTGATGTTCTATTATCCGATTTTTGCAAAAATTGATGCTAACAACGGTAAGACATCGTATTACAAGCCGGGCAACAATATAGATGAAACAACGAAGAACAACGGCATGACACAAGTTTATGACCAAAAAGGTTTGCGACAAAACACCGGTATGAAGAGAGAAGTCCCAATCAATGGTGGTTTTGGCTTGCAAGGCGGTTGGAAAGGGATTACGGTGGCGGCAGATTTTGCCTTCGTAATCGGAAAATGGATGTTCGACAATACATCGTGGTATGCCATGAACCCGAGAGAAATGGGAGCCGCTAATGGTTATTTGAACTTGAGCCGTGATGTTTTGGACTATTGGAAACAGCCCGGCGATGATGCCACATTCCCTAACTGGAAAGCGGAAAATGTGAGCGATGCACGTGTGGAAATGACGACATTCTTTTTGGATAATGCCTCGTTCCTTCGCTTGAAAAACCTAACCATATCCTATAATTTCGAATCGAAACTTTTGGAAAAAACCAAGTTTCTTTCCGCAGCCCGCATATTTTTCACAACTCGAAATTTATTAACGTTTACAAACTTTATGGGTATCGACCCTGAAGTTGATGCCAACCTATCCTTGGGAACGTATGGCAACAGTAAACAATTTCAATTTGGAGTTGAACTTAAATTCTAAATTTTTATTCATCAGTTAAAAAAACAAAAAGATATGAAACCAATCATCAATTTGCTCACGATAATCGGAACTCTTGTATTCCTGTTCACCTCTTGCGATTTGGACAAATATCCACCCGATCAGTTTGATACGAAAGATGCCTTTCGAACGCTTACGGATGCGAGAAATCACCGCAACGGACTTTACGACAGACTGCGTTCGTGCAAGTTCGGAACATTCACACAAACATCGGAATTGATGTGTGATATGTTCAATGCAACCGGAAACTATGGGAATCGTCAAGGAGCGATTCACAGAGTTGAAATCGCTATGTTGACCGACGGAAACGTGTCCTCCATTTGGTCCGGAGCCTACGGAGGAATAAATCAAGCCAATCATTTTTTGGATAATGTGGATAACGTGCAAACTTCCACTCCGGCAGATGCCACAAAAATAGAGTACTATAAAGCCGAAGTGCGTTACGTGCGCGCATATTTGTATTATGTTTTGATTACGCATTTTGGCGTGGACTACGAACCGAACACCGCCACCGAGCTGCCCGGAGTGCCTCTCGTTACGAAATTTGATATTGAACAGAAACCTGTTCGTGCTGCCCTTGCCGATGTGTATTATTTCATTTTGGATGAGTTGGAAACGATTGAAACTGTTTTTGCAGAAGGTGGAAAACAAAACAGTATTGAAATTACAAGAGATGCTGTATTGGCACTGAAATCTAAAATTCAACTGTTGATGCACGACTATGAAGGTGCTGCAACAACAGCAAATGCACTTATCAACAGCGGAACATATCCATTGGTAGAAACTTTGGAAGGCACTCGCAGAATGTGGGTCAACGACGAAAGCACGGAGGATATTTTCACGCTTTATGCAGACATCAACGAAGCCGGACCAACGATGGCTATGTTTATCAATTTTGATCCGGGCATGTCAGATGCTATGTTCCGACTAAAAAAGCCATTGACCAATACACCGCCGATGATTTCCGCAGGGATGTGTTTTTCTCGAAGCAGGGTCAGACCGTTGTTGTAGGAGAAAACGGTTATTCCAATCTTCGTTTCTTGAATAAATTTCCGGGCAATCCGGCGTTCTAT
>QMCE01002229.1_pt1 | contig 11183 bp, 9 predicted proteins | sample 1821851 | NCBI WGS metagenome assembly QMCE01 (sample SAMN09453174, study PRJNA476694) | Termite gut metagenome, whole genome shotgun sequencing project. | isolation source: worker | host: Odontotermes sp. | place: South Africa:Pretoria | collected 2016-01-28
AGCACCTTGCCGGCGGCATCCGTCCAATGTTCCAGCCGGATATGCGCTCCGCCACGGTCTACCGTATTAGGCTCCACCGTTACATTGGGCGGACTTCCATTGGTAAACTCAGGTCCCGGTGTATATTTCGCCGAGAAATAAAAACCCGAAGGCCGCAGCAGGAAAGGGCGTCCCATACGGGCCATTTTTTCGGGGTCGGACAAGAGCGCCAGGTCCAACTCGAAGAAGCCCGTGAACAAGCCCGAAGCGCCATAACGCTCAATACCTAACGCGCCTTTTATCTCTGTAGCCATCCGGGCGGCATAATCGCCGGAAGGGCCGCTTTCACCTGTGGTTTTAGTAGTGCCGAAACCGGCCAGCGCGTCATTGGTCGTACACCAGAATAGCCGGCTGCTGCTCGTGCCGGGCTGTTCTTTATCGGCATTAGGAGCCGGCCAGGGATTGAACCATTGGTCAAAACCGCTGTTCGGCAATTGCGGACTCAAGCTAAGCCCCAGCGACAACACTTCTTCCTCATCATCAGCATAACGTAACCTGATGCTGTAGGTAGTCGCCGCATCGTTAAACACATACGTTCCGGAATGATCAAGCACTTCCACACCGGAGCCGAAATCAAAGGCCGGTACAACAGAGATGGGAAAATCACCCACGGCGGCATGTATCCTCATCGTGCGTTCATCCCAATCAATCACGCCTGCCTGCGCAATGCCGGCAGAGGCGGGAAGCGCAGCCGTCAACGCAAAAGAATTGATAAAATCAAGCCTGATCTTATACGTTACCGGCACGCCGGATTGGGTAATTAATGAAATTTGCCGCACGGTTAATAAATCCGTAAATTGCAGGTTGTGGACATCATCGCCTAATATATCGGCCACATAACCGTCGGTGCTTATGCCGGCATTAACCGTTACCGGAAATTCCCTCGAAGCCCCCAGCAGCGGAATACGCACCGTTAAGGCGCCCTGGTCAATTTCGGGCGTTCCTAAAATAACCGACGACGGTTGTGATGAAATAACGGTAAACGATTTCAAGCCGGCATAGGTGCTCAAGGCATCAACGTCGGCACAGGAGAACAGCCAGCCGGCAAGCGGCAATAACCATAAACAACGGAGTATTTTTTTCTGCATATTTGTTAGTTTCTTCCAAAGCGCCATATTCTTCTTCCGGAATCGTATACCATGTAGCCCTCCCCGCCTTCTATCAACAACCCGCGGGCCCTTTCGTCCTTAAAGTTTTCTTTATTATCTACATTTACCCCGATCAGCCGGCCGTTGAAAAAGCTTTGTATATCCTTAAAGATCGTATGCCCCACATAGATCCGGTTCACGCCGTATTGTTGCAGCGCCCGGTCAAACTCTTCTTTTGCCACCGGATTATATTTCAGATCGCTACGCACCATGCCCCTAAACCACAGCGGCCCGCCGGTACCGAACAAAAATGCGGCAACAGGCGACTGCTCCCTTTCTTCTTTCGACTTCAACAAATACTTACCGATGGTATCATTCACGGCGGGTATCGTTAATTGCATCGCCAAAAAATCAGGGCTCAGGCCGGCATGCACGAACAAATTATCACCAATGATCTGCATCGTATTCCTGGATTGCAACCAACGTCCCAACACACTATTCGCATCCCACAGGGCAGAGTGCGGCACCTGTAATTTTTCAGCCGTTTCACGGTATTTTTCATTAACATACCGCACATTATTCCGCAGCACCATTTCCTCGTGGTTGCCCAACAGAAAAGTCACCTTGCCCCCGGCAGCTTCCGCTTCCTGTTCCAGCTTATATACCAGCCAGAACAAGGGCAACACGTCGTCACCCCGGTCAAATATATCGCCGATAACAACCAGGTGGTTATCCCCGAATGTCCAACGATAGGTACTGTCGATCACCTGTCCGGCCTTTAATATGGAGGTAAAATATTGTAAATTACCGTGAGGGTCGGATATGACGAATAACTTCTCCGGTTGCGGGGCCTTCCATTCGGGACGGCGAAACTCGTGCAGGCGCACATCAAAAAGATACTCGCCGGCCGACGACCACACGGGCAACACCACATCCTGCTGCGATGAATATACGGTATCCGACGGCGTTCCGTTCTGATCCACACGCAGGCAACGGATGCCTTCCGGCACATTCAAAAAAACATAAGGACCGTCTACCCTGTGCTTACTTTTCTCTTCCGCCGTCACTATCAAACCCGACAATAACCATAGAGCAATAAGAAATACTCTTTTCATAATCATATTTTCGTGAAATAACAATCCGGGAAGGGTCTAATTTTATAGTGCCCGGAACAGGACTCGAACCTGCACATCCTTGCGAACGCTAGTCCCTGAAACTAGTGCGTCTACCAATTCCGCCATCCGGGCAAAGTCAAAATGGAAGGCAAAGGTACGACTTTTTTTGAAACCACAAAAAAAAGTCGTATCTTGCACGTGATTTATTTTTATCAAAATAAAATAATGAGTACATACAGAATCTTATTAGTTGACGATGAAAACGATATCCTCGAATTTCTTTCCTACGCCCTGACGAAGGAAGGATACGAGGTCTACACGGCCAACAACGGACTAAGCGGGGTTCAGGTGGCGCTGGAAAAAAAGCCCCACCTGATCCTTTTGGATGTAATGATGCCTAAAATGGACGGCATAGCCACCTGTGAAGAGATCCGCCGTCACGAGGAACTCAATTCCACCATCATTGCTTTTCTCACGGCCCGGGGCGAAGATTATTCGCAAATTGCCGGTTTCGACGCCGGCGGCGATGACTACATCACCAAGCCTATACGCCCCAAAGTGCTGACAAGCAGGATTAAAGCCTTGCTTAAACGGTTTGAACAACATACACCGGCAACCGCGAACCATGCCGTTTCCGGTTTAGTCATAGACCGTGAACGGTTCTCGGTGATCATCGACGGCAATGACCTTACGTTGCCGAAAAAAGAATTTGAACTCTTAGCCCTCCTCTACTCCAAGCCTCAAAAAGTATTTACCCGTGAAGAAATTTTCAGTGTGGTATGGGGCAGCGATATTGTGGTGGGCGAACGCACCATCGACGTGCATATCCGCAAACTACGTGAAAAAATAGGTGATAAATATATTAAAACCATCAAAGGAGTGGGGTATAAATTTGTAGATTAATATGATTGATTTTGCTCATATCCGTACGCTCATCGGGAATACGCCAATGGTAGCCATACGTTATCGCTTCAAAGGCGAAGAGCGTGTAATATATTCAAAATGCGAATTTTATAATTTCACCGGCAGTATTAAAGACCGTATGGTGTACGAAGTATTGGAGCAAGCCTACAAAAAAGGAGCGCTACACCCCGGCGACACCATTGTGGAGGCTACCAGCGGCAACGCCGGCATTTCCATGGCGGCTTTCGGACGGGCGCTGGGGCACCGCGTGATCATCGTCATGCCCGAATGGGCGACCAAGGAACGCATCGATCTCCTGCATTCTTTCGGCGCCGAAATTATTTTAGTAAGTCGCGCAGAAGGCGGCTTTCTGGCTTGCATGCAACGCTGTCTCGAATTGAAAGCGCAATTACCTAACATATTTCTTCCGCAGCAATTTGAAAATACCGACAATACGCAGGGGCACTTCAAATCATCGGGGCCGGAAATCGAGCGGCAAATGCAAAGCGTAGGCAAACAGCCGGATGCTTTTACGGCCGGTGTGGGCACCGGCGGCACTATTATGGGCAACGGCACCTACCTGCGCAGCAAATTCCCCCACCTGCACATCTGTCCCATTGAGTCGCTGCAATCCCGTGTCATCAGTACCGGCGTAAGCCAGGGCATCCACCGTGTGCCGGGCTTGTCGGACGACTGGAACCCACCCATCTTTAAACAGGAAATCATGAACGACGTGTTCACCATTTCCGACGGCGACGGCATTATCATGACCCAACGTTTCGGCAAAGAACTGGGCTTAGGCGTCGGCATTTCGTCGGGCTTCAACTTCTTAGGCGCTGTGGCTTATCAGAATAAATTCGGCGCAGACAAAAACGTAGTCACCGTTTTCTCCGACTGCAACAAAAAATACCTTAGCGGCACATTACTGAAGGAAGAACCCGCCCTCCCCGACTACCTGACCGGTCATATCGAACTAATCGACTACTCCGTCATCCCCTTAGTCTCTTAGTCTCTCGTCTTTGGTCTTTGGTCTTTGGTCTTTGGTCTCTCGTCTCTTAGTCTCTTAGTCTCTCGTCTTTGGTCTTTGGTCTCTCGTCTCTTAGTCTCTCGTCTCTTATCTATATTTATGTTAAATTTTCTTATACATTTCGATGTATGACGACTTTTGCTTATTTTTGTAGATTATGGCAAAAATTAGGGTCACAGCCGTATCGTACTTAAACACCGTACCTCTGCTTTTCGGAATAAAAAATTCGGAAGTCATGGAGGCTATTGACCTGCGCATAGCTCCCCCCGCGCAGTGCGCACACGAATTGGAAACCGGCGACACCGACCTGGCATTGATTCCCGTAGCCGCCCTGATCAACATCCCACGCTACCATATAGTGAGCAATTACTGCATCGGCGCTACCGGAAAGGTGCGCACCGTGGTATTGATGTCGAACGATAAAGTGGAAAATATCCGCACCATCTATCTCGACCCCGACTCCCGTACTTCGGTGGTATTAGTGCGCATTCTGGCGCAACACTATTGGAAAATTACCCCGGCATTCAAACCTTACGCCGGACAAATAGACGTGCAACAAGGCGAAGCCTGCGTGTTGATCGGCGATAAGGTATTCGCACATGAAAGCCGCTTTAGCTATCGCTACGACCTGGCAGAACAATGGATCCGTTTCACCGGACTGCCTTTCGTATTTGCCGTCTGGGCAACCACCGGCACCCTTCCCGCCGGCTTTGTTCCTTTATTCGATAAAGCATTGGCGTTCGGCGCCGGCCACATTGCCGAGTCGCTCACCGGAACGCTGCCCTGCTCCCGCGAAACAGCTATCGACTACCTGAACAACAACATCAGCTATTCGTTGGATGCTGCAAAGCAAAACGGATTACATAAATTTTATGAATTGTTAAACGAAAAAAAATTATCCTGATTATATGAAAAAGTTTCTATTTGTTTTGTTATTGCTTACCGGCAGCTTGCTGCAAATCGATACCCTGTTTGCGCAACAAACGATCAAAGGACATATCAAGGCCGAAGACACCGGTGAGGACATGGAATTTGTCAGCGTAACCATCAAAGGCACCACCAGAGGTACCGCATCTAATTTCGACGGGCAGTATGAAATCCGCACGAACCAGCCCAATGATATTGTCCAGTTCAATTACATGGGCTACTACATGCTCGAAGTGCCTGCCGATCAACTCATTAAATCACCCAACGTGGTACTTAAAGCATTAGCCATCAGCATGCAGGAGTTAGTTGTAAAAGCCTTCCAGGAAGAAGACGTGATCAGGAGCTGCCTGGCGCGCGTGGATAAGATCTATCCTTCACGGCCGGTGATGTGCAAAGCGCAGGTCAAAGACATTACCATCGAAAACAAAAAAATTCAAAGCTACTACGACTTTTCGTCGGATATCTGGGTGAAATCATTCAACCGCAAAGATGAAGATAGAGACCCAATCACCATGCGGGTATTGAACGTAACGGCAGCCACCGACCGTTACACCGACTCTATTCCCGTGCGCCCCTACGTGATCTACGACAAAACCGTACGCAACATCATCACTGAAAATTATGCGCTCCGCACCATATTAAATCTGATCGACAACAACCTGCTCAAATGGCGCTCCACCAAAGAGATCCTGGCCGGAGAAGACGTGTGGGTGATGAGTTTCGAATCAAAAGAGCCGCAAAACGACTCCTATTCCCAAGCCACCATCGACAAGGTATCGGGAATAGTGGTGGCCGCAGCGGCCGACAGCGCTATCCTGCGGGTGGAACTGACGGAAGATTTTTCCAACTACACCAACATTTCCCACTTCGTCAACCAATTTAAACAGAGAGTACAATGTGTTGTTAACTTCCATCAGCAACAACAAATTTCCAACTTCCGGCGCGTAGGCAATAAAGTGTATCCCGAATATACCAAAACAACCATTCAAAGCGATCTGAAATACAACGGAAAACAAATTGACCGGCAACAGTTGAGCCTCATCTACATAGGCGAAATCGAAACACAGAACGTGAGAAGAATACCTAAGAAAGAAGCTTACAACCCGGAGATGCCGCTCTACCGTCAGATCACCGTAGGTAACGAATCGTGGAGAACGCTGAACTCATTGCCGCTGACTAAGGAAGAAAGATCCTTTATCAATGAGCATAGGTAGTTATCTTTATACAAAGCTCAAAAATTATCTGCCCCACGCTCCCACGGCCAACCAGGACGAATTAATGCGCGGCCTGGCCGATTTTATTGCAGACCCCTGCAACGATACGGTATTTCTGCTCACCGGTTACGCAGGTACCGGAAAGACCACCGTGGTGGCCGCCCTGGTGAAATTGCTCACCGAAATAGGGATCGAATCATTGCTGATGGCGCCCACAGGCCGCGCGGCAAAAGTGCTGTCGAATTATGCGGAACAAAGCGCCTATACCATTCACAAGAAAATATACCGGCAAAAAACACCGAACGATGTGATCAGTCCTTTTGTGCTGGCGCCCAACGAATATCCCGACACTATTTTTATCGTGGACGAAGCATCAATGATCTCCAATGAAAATCAAGGCTCGGTGTTCGGCTCGGGACAACTGCTCAACGACCTGCTACAATTTGTGCGCAGCGGTTCCGGTTGCAAACTCATCATGGCCGGCGACCCCGCACAGTTGCCCCCCGTGCGTTCACCCTTTAGTCCCGCGCTGGATCCGGAGGTGATGGCGCGACGGGGACAAATACAACACAGCAACCTCACCGCTGTGGTGCGGCAGGCAGCCCAAAGCGGCATACTGCACAACGCCACCCTGCTGCGCAACAACATTGAAAATAACCTGTGTGCCATACCGAAGGTGGAAACAGAAGGGTTTCCCGACATTGAAAAGATTAGCGGCGGCGAACTGCTCGAAAAGATCACCGAAGCTTATGAACGCTACGGCGACCGCGATACTATGGTAGTATGCCGGAGCAACAAACGCGCCAACGTATACAACAACGGCATACGCACACGCCTGCTTTTCCGCGAAGAAGAACTGCTGCGCGGCGACCGTATTATGATCGTGAAAAACTGCTACCAGTTTGTGGAAAATACCGACAAGCTCGACTTTATTGCCAACGGCGACATTGCCGAAATCGTTAGCATACGCCGGCACGAAGAGCGCTACGGGTTCCGTTTTGCCCGCGCCGAACTGCGCTTCCCCGATTATGACGATGTGGAGATCACGGCAAAAATCATGCTCGACACCCTTCATCTCGAAACCGCCGCCCTCGACACCGAACGGCAAAAACAACTCTATGAAGGCGTGCTGGCCGACCATGCCGGGATCAAAACAAAACTTTCACGCAACAAAGCCGTACGCGAAGATCCGTACTACAATGCGCTGCAAATACGCTACGCCAACGCCGTCACCTGTCACAAAGCACAGGGCGGACAATGGAAAGCCATATTTCTCGATTATCCTTTCCGCCGCGACATCACACCCACCCTTGAAGACCTGCGCTGGCTCTACACCGCCTTTACCCGTGCCACGGAAAAGTTATACCTAGTCAACTGGACATAAAATCTCAAGGTCTCAAGATCTCAAACTCAAGGTCTTTTCCTCAGCACCACTTTTCGTAAATTGACGGCATACACAAACTTGAAAGCCTTGGGTGAAAGCACATCCAACAACAGTTTACGGCGCAGATTATAGGTCTTCTGATGCACCATAAGTCCCAAATAAGAATTAACCTGGGCGCGAAATTCTTCCAATTTTTCTTTCGGCGGCACCTCGTCTTCCGCCAACAGGTCAAAATATCGGTTCCAGTTGCGCAAAGCGTGATAAGCCTTTACTTTCGTGCGATTGCGGACATACGTGCGATAAGGCTTGATATACGCATTCAGAAACTGTACGCCTTTTGTATAATGTTGCAAATATATTTTATGCGGATGCAATTCCAGCCTCATCTCATTTCTCAAGTACTGTTGCAATACTCCCACAATATCCATCAACAATTGTTTATCCTCGTGAATGATCAAAAAATCGTCTACATAACGCACATAATACTTCAACCCGAGCTTGTACCTGATGAAACAATCGAGTTCATGCATATAAATATTGCTAAACACCTGCGAAGTAAGATTCCCGATAGGAAAACCGCAATCATCGGGCGAATGAAAAAGGCTTTTAGTGGGCGGCAACCCATCCCAGTCGCCACGCGACCCTTTAATGATACAATTAGTACGCGGGTCGTTAAAAATGATCAACTCCAACAAATACTTTACCAGTCCCGGGTCAAAATTAATGGTTTGGCCTTTGGCCGCGGCTTTGCGCTCACCCTTCTCCATGATCGCCAACACCTTTTCATAGAGGCGTTGACGATTCATCGTCATGAAATAACCTTTAATATCCAATTTCAAAATATAACAATCGCGCGTATAATTATCCGAACAGGCGCGTAAATAACGTTTGGTCAAGTCAACACCGTAGAGCGTACCCTTCCCCTTCCGGCAACTGCAACTATTAGGTGTAAGCACCGGTTCATAGAGCGGATCCAAATAATTCACCACCAAATGGTGGATCACGCGGTCGCGGAAATCGGCGGCAAATATTTCACGTTGCACCGGACTAAACACAATAAAAGCTATACTCGGCTTAATCTTATAAGTCCGGGAAGAAATTTCGCGATGAAGAGCGAATAAATTCTCTTCAAGTTTCAACTCGAATTTCAACTGGTTTATCGTGTTGCGTTTATTTTTCCGGGCATCATAATAAGCCTGGAAAAGATCCGTCATCAACTGGTCCATAGCTACGCCATTTCCATCATAGGCGACAAAGCAGGCTCTACGGCCACACTTTGGGCATGCTTACGCCAACCGTTCAATTGTTTGGATATCTCTTCCAACTTATCGTTAAGGCGAATAAACACCTCCATATTATACAGGCGCAGGTCGTAACAAATACGGAGCAAGAGGCGCAAGGTTTCCGTCTTTGCACACAAATTTTTGAGATAATGAAGTTTCGACTGTGCATCCTCGCTGGTATTGGCATGATAAACCATTTCCGTAAGTTCGGTCAGCAAATTTTTAATCCGCTCGCCCAGCGTATATTGAAAATCGCGGGGAAAATGGCGTACCTGTTCGAAAATGACGAAAAGTAAATCGTAGATCAGCTTGTAAACAGGCAGATTATCGCCCAAGCGGGGATCCTTCTTTTCTTTCACCGCCCAGCTTTCGCGCCAGAACTCAAACCCGGGCGTTTCGGGCATTCCCACCAGCGAGCATCGTTTCTCGCTTTTTTCGGCCACACTTGCGCCCAGCACTTTGGCTTTTTCGAGCAAGTCACTAAGCCTGTCCTTCGGAAAGCCGCCGTACACAATATCGCGTCCGGCCAGCTTAACATACTTCTTAATGATCTTTAGTTCTTTAAGGTGCCGGCAGGTTAAAAAAGCGCTACGCTCATTTACGTGCCAAAAATTACCTTCTAATACGAAGTGAATGCTCGTGGCGTTCAGGGCTTCTAATTGTAAAATCGCTTCAGTTGTCATCTTAAGGTGTATTTAATGATACAAAGATATACATAAAAAAATAACTATCAAAATTTTACACAAAAAATTATTAACCGGTAATTCACAACCGGCCAAAAAGGCAAAAGGGCAAATGGCGAAAAGACGAATGATAAAATAGTGAAAATTAGATAGTTAACACATTAATTTATCATTGGTTATTTATGATTTATTATTGACTATTTATCGTCAATGCTGAGGAGGCCGCAGGCGAAGCAACCTGGGGAGCACGGTCGTTGAGCTTGTCGAAACGACCGTGTCAAAACTCTCAACTTTTAAAAGAAAACTGTTTCCCGCGTCCTGATTTCCTACGGCTGAACGCAACGAACAGAATAGCTATTCGTCCTATTGCTGTTGTCATTCGGATTGCTGTTGCCACTGTTGAAGTTCAAGATGTAGCCGTTGTTACTATTGCTAGGGTACTGCGTAGACGACCAATAGTAGCCGTTGGTACCACTGTTCGTGCCTCCATTATAACCAAGAGCAGGCAAAAAGCAAACGAGTAAAAAGTAAACGATTCTATAAGGTAATACCTTCATGCAAATACTACCTTCATGCTGTACTCTCAAAAGAGAGTTGTTTACCAAACCAAAAAAGGCGCGCTCGGAAAAGCCTTAGCCCCACCAACTCCGGCCTGTGCACGGAAAACAGTATGTCAAATTACGTTTAACAAAGGTAAGAAAAAAACTGTTTCCCGTGTCCTGATTTCCTACGGCTGAACGCAACGAACAGAAAAGCTATTCGTCTTAGGATTGTTGTTGTCCGGGTTGCTGTTGCCACTGTTGAAGTACAAGTTGTAGCCGCGACTAGTATTACTAGGGTACTGCGTAGACGACCAATAGTAGCCGTTGGAACCACTATTTGCACCTCCATTGTTGCCAAGAGCTGGCAAAAAGCAAACGAGTAAAAAGTAAACGATTCTATAAGGTAATATCTTCATGCAAATATTACCTTCATGCTGTACTCCCCTCAAGAGAGTTGTTTACCAAACCAAAAAGGCGCGCTCGGCACGGAAAACAGTATATCAAATTACATTTAACAAAGGTAAGAAAAAAACTGTTTCCCGTGTCCTGATTTCCTACGGCTGAACGCAACGAACTGAAAAGCCATTCGTCTTACCGCTGTTGTTGTCCGGGTTGCTGTTGCCACTGTTGAAGTTCAAGTTGTAGCCGTTGTCACTGTTGGTAGGGTGCTGCGTAGACGACCAATAGTAGCCGTTGGAAGTAGTAGCATACGTCGAATGACCAAGAGCAGGCAAAAAAGCAAAACAATAAAAAGTAAACGATTCTATAAAGTAATGCCTTCATGCAAACATTACCTTAATTGCTGTACTCCCCAAAATATAAGAGTTGTTTACCAAACCAAAAAGGCGCGCTCGGAAAAGCCTTAGCCCCACCGACTCCAGCCTGTGCACGGAAAACAGTATGTCAAATTACATTTAACAAAGGTAAGAAAAAAACTGTTTCCCGTGTCCTGATTTCCTACGGCTGAACGCAACGAAC
>QMCE01002059.1_pt1 | contig 11179 bp, 6 predicted proteins | sample 1821851 | NCBI WGS metagenome assembly QMCE01 (sample SAMN09453174, study PRJNA476694) | Termite gut metagenome, whole genome shotgun sequencing project. | isolation source: worker | host: Odontotermes sp. | place: South Africa:Pretoria | collected 2016-01-28
CCGCGTTGTGGCCGTCACCGAAGTGGTTACTATGGACTTCAACCATCCGATGGCCGGCAAAACGCTCAATTTGAGCGGTAAAATCGTTGAGGTTCGCGAAATCACGCCCGAAGACCTGCAAGGTTTCGCAGGCGGATACCCGGCAGGCGAAGGATGCTCGTGCGGATGCGAAGACGGTGCCGATTGCACCTGCGGTGACGACTGCCCGTCGGACAAAAAAGCCGATGCCGGTGGCGGTTGCAGTTGCGGCTGCTGCGACGTATCCGTTATAGAAGTTGTAGCCGTTGCCGGCCTCGTTGCCCAGCGACCAGATCGTTAGCGAGGCGTGGTTCTTGTTGCGCTCGAACATGTTGACGATGCGTTCCAAGTGGTGGGGCAGCCAGTCGGGGTTGTGGCCCAACGTGCCTTTTCGGTTGCCGTCCTCGTGGCCCGCGCTGCCCTTGCGCATATCGTCGAGATAACGCGTGTAGTACATTCCGTGCGACTCGATATTAGCCTCGTCGTAGACATAGAGGCCGTACTCGTCGCACATTTCATAGAATTTTCTGTCCTGCGGATAGTGGCTCAGGCGCACCGAGTTGACGTTGTTCAGTTTCATCAGCTCGAAGTTGCGGCGCATCTGATCGGGCGTGACATAGTGGCCCGCGGGGCTTGTCTCGTGGATATTGACGCCCTTGAGCTTCACCGGCTGGCCGTTGACGTAGAGCAGGCGCAGTTTTTTGCCGTCGCGCTCGTGTTCGCTCTCCCTGATCTCGATACGGCGGAAACCGACGTTGTGCGGGATGTGTTCGGCGTCATGTTCCGGAGTGTCGACCGTCATCGTCAGGCGGTAGAGGTTCGGGGTTTCGGCCGTCCATTTCAGCACGTCGGCTATTTTGCCTTCGAACTCCGCCGTGCGGCTCTCCCCGGCGGGGATCAGGGGCGAAAGGAGCGAACCGCTCAGGACGACCCGCCCATCGGGGTCGGCGAGGGTATATGCGATCGTCGTCAGGCCCGGGGCCTTTCCGCCGTTATGCAGCTCGGCTTCGAGGCGGAAAATACCGTCGGTGTATGTGTCGTCGAGCGTCGAACGGACACGGAAATCGGCGAGCGATACCGGGGCCTGCGACCACAGGAAGACGTCGCGCTCGATGCCGCTCACACGCCAGAAATCCTGGCATTCGAGGAACGACCCCGTGCTCCAGCGCGTGATGACGAGCGTCAGCACGTTTTCGCCGTCCTTAATATACGGATTGAGCAGGAACTCGGCGGGGTCTTTCGAATCCTCGCTGTACCCTATCTGTTCCCCGTTCAGGTAGACGTAGACACCTGACTTGGCGCCCGCGAGATGGAGGTATATATTGCGCCCGTCCCAGTCGGCGGGGACGGTGAAACTGCGGCGGTAGACCCCCGTGGGGATAGCCTCGGGGAGGATCGGCGGCACGGGGTCCCATGTCTTGAACTCGTATGGGTGGTTGACGTATATCGCCGTGCCGTGGCCCTGGAACTCCCAGTTGCCCGGAACGGCTATATCGTTCCACGAGGAGGCGTCGGCGGTGGCGACATTCGCCGGTACGTCGCGGAAGTCGTCGAAGTAGAGGAACTTCCACGTGCCGTTGAGCGACATGGCGTAGGGGGTGTTGGCGGCGTAGTCGCCTCCCACGGGGGCGTCCTGCCGGTCGTAGATCATAAAAGCGCTCCTCGGGGGAAGTTTGCCCACAGAAAAGACGCTCTGGTCGAGGTGCAAAGGTGTCTGCCCGTAGGCGCATAATGTGGTTAGGAACAGGATGGCGCTGGCCGCCGCACGAAAAATGCTCATGTGTGTGTTTTTTGTCGTGTGATGCCGGTTATCCGGCAGGGACATGATCCCACTGTCGGCAAATTTAAGAAATTTAAGACGAAATTCAATGCCACGTTCCAATATTAACGAATTGTTAACTTTTCGGATTCCCGTAACGGAAATGTAATATTATCGTAATTTTGTGGCGAGAAAACGTATATGCAAATGGACAGTATCTACATTTTGGTCGTAGGGATACTCATGGCGCTGGCCGTTTCGGGGCTGATCGTCGGGGTGGCAAACGACGCGGTGAATTTCCTAAATTCGGCCGTCGGGTCGAAAGCCGCACCACGGTGGGTGATCATGCTGATAGCCTCGGTGGGGATCATGATAGGCGCGCTCACGTCGAGCGGAATGATGGAAGTGGCGCGCAGCGGGGTTTTCTACCCGTCGGAGTTCTGCTTCGAGGAGCTGATGATGCTCTTCCTCGGGGTGATGTTCGCCAATGTGATACTGCTCGACCTGTTCAACACGTTCGGACTGCCCACCTCGACCACCGTTTCGCTCGTCTTCGGGCTGCTGGGGGCGGGGATCGCGGCGGCGACGCATAAAATCCTGGAGAACGACGCGCTCACGTCGTCCGACCTGTCGAATTTCATCAGTTCGGGCAGCACACTGGTCATCGTGTCGGGAATACTGATCTCGGTGGCGCTGGCTTTCGTCGGCGGCTCGCTGATCATGTACCTCACGCGCATAATATTCACGTTCCGTTATAAAAAGGTGTTCCGCAATTTCGGCTACCTGTGGTGCGGCGTGGCGTTCACGGCGATCGCATACTTCGCGCTGTTCAAGGGACTGAAGTCGTCGGGGCTGATCAGCGCGGAGTTCATGGAACTCGTGCATGCGAACCTTTGGCTGTCGCTGCTGGTACTGTGGCTGGCTTGCAGCGCGGTGATGGCGCTGTTGCAGCATGCGTTCAGGGCCAATATACTGAAAGTGACGATCCTCGCCGGTACGTTCTCGCTGGCGCTGGCCTTCGCGGGGAACGATCTGGTGAACTTTATCGGCGTCCCGATCGCGGGCTACGACGCATACAAGATCGCGGCGGCATCGCCCGACGGCGCGGCTACGATGATGGGGCAGATGATGGAGCCGGTGAAGACCAACTTCCTGCTGCTGGTGGCCGCGGGGGTGATAATGGTCGTCACACTATGCACGTCGAAAAAGGCGAAGACGGTCTCCGATACCGAGATCAACCTCGCCAAACAGGACGAGGGGGCCGAGAGGTTCGGGTCGACGATGATGTCGCGCTCGGTGGTGCGCGCGGCTCTGTCCGCCAACAAGGCGTTCGAGAAGGTTATGCCCGGGTCGCTCACACGTTTCATCAATAAACGTTTCCTGCCACTGCGCCCTTCGGAGGAGGAGTTGCAGGACAAGGCGCCGTTCGATATGATCCGCGCGACGGTGAACCTCACCGTGGCCTCGATCCTGATCTCGATGGCCACGCAGATGAAACTGCCTCTGTCGACCACCTACGTAACGTTCATGGTGGCGATGGGTTCGTCGCTGGCCGACCGGGCCTGGGGACGCGAGAGCGCCGTGTACCGCATAACGGGCGTACTGACCGTAATCTCGGGATGGTTCGTGACGGCGCTGATAGCGTTCATTATCGCATTCGCTGTGACGCTCGTGCTGATGTACGGCGGCATGATCGCAATAATCGCGATCACCCTGCTGTGCGGCTGGATGCTCTGGAAAAGCAACCGGATGCACAAGAAACGCGAGGCGCGCTCGGAGTCAATACGCACCAGCGGACGGCACACGCAGGAGGCCACGGAGATAATCAACGACTGCATTATCGAAGTGAGCGACACGATGGGCAAGGCCACCGACATATACAAGAACACGATCCTGGGCATCTTCAACGAAGACCGCAAGCAGCTACGCCAGATGCTCAAGGACTCGAACGAGCTTTTCTACCTCGCCCGCGAGCGCAAATACGAGGTGATGCCCACACTGCACAAACTCCAGGAACACTATATCGAACACGGCTATTACTACGTGCAGGTGGTGGACTATATGAGCGAGATGACCAAGGCGCTGGTGCATATCACCCGACCGAGTTTCGAGCATATCGACAACAACCACGAGGGCCTCTCGCGCGAGCAGTTGGACGACCTGATGGCGATCAACGACGAGGTGTCGAAGATATACGGCCGGATCAACCACATGCTCTCCACCAACGACTTCGACGGCATCGACGCGGTGATGCGCATGCGCGACAGGCTGTTCGAGGCGATCGACGAGGCGATCAAGCACCAGCTCAAACGCATCAAGTCGAAGCAGTCGAGCACAAAGGCGAGCATGCTCTACCTCAATATCCTGAACGAGACCAAGAACATGGTGCTCCAGTCGAGAAACCTGCTGAAGTCGCAGAAGTATTTTATCGAGAAGAACTGATCTTTTTAATGGTCTGTGATTTTCAAATAAAATTTTAGTGCGGGATTGCGCAATAAATCGGGCGGCGGCGTGTTATATTGGAAACGCGGCCGCCTGATTTTTGTTTTTGGTTGAAAAAATGCATACCTTCGCGAGGTTAAACCGCTTATGCAGATGAACGTTTTACGGAGACTTACGATCTTGTGCCTTGCGGCCGCCATTACGGCTGCCTGCGGAAAGGATTATGAGAGCCTGGAAAAAGACCGCATGGCGATCGAGTCGTATTTCGAAAGTTATTTCAGAGGAATACCTGAAGACGACGCCGTGGTCGCAAGGGAGGCGTACGAGATGGTCGACGGCGTGTATAAATACGTGCAGAACTTCGACAGGGAAGGGTACGCAGAAGCGACGGTCGCGGCAAATGGAGACCGGGTGGAGTTTTATTATGAAGGCTATATGTTCTCGAAGGACTTGGATATGGATGCCGAGGACTATAACCCGGCACTGATCTTCGCGACGAACAGGCCCGCGACACTCGACTTCCTGTGCTCCCCGGGAATAATGGGCGAAGCGGCCTGGGTGCGCACGCTGTGGGGCGATGATCCTGTGGCGGTGACGATCGGGAACACTACCATCGTCGAAGGGGTCGCCATAGGGTTGGAAGGAGCGCGCGAGGGCGACCGGGTGTGGATGGTGTTCACCTCGGACCTCGGGTTCGGCGAAAAGGAACTCGGGACGGTGGGCAAAAATCAGATACTGGCCTACAGGATTTACATTGAGAAAGTTACAAAAAGAGAGTCAACGATATGAGAATATTAAGGAGTGTATTGGCGGTTTGCGCGGCGGCGCTCATTTTTGCGCAGTGCGCGAAAAAGGAGGACGAAGACTACGAGGGACGCGATCAGGCGGCTTTCGACCTTTGGATGGAGATCAACCATGACCGCCCCGGAGTGGAAAAACTCGAAAACGGGATGTACATGGAGCGCCTGCGCACGGGAACGGGGAGCAGACTCGCGACGGACAACCATATGTATATCGATTACAGGGGGTATACCCTCGACGGCAATATCTTCTCGAACCGCGACCCGGAGACCGCGGTGGAACAGGGTACTTTCACACGCTACACCCGCTATACCGACCATTTCGCGCTGTACAACCCGACGGCACGCCTGTTCACGGAGGCCGAATACGAGGCGCTCGCGCTGATGAAGGAGGGCGACAGCGTGCGGCTATACATACCGCCTGCGTTGGGATACAGCACCACGAGTTCTTCCTCGACGTTTGCGTATGGCTACGAGGGGTGGTACAACAGTACGCTCAACCCCGCAAATTCCGTAAGCGGTACGGGTAATATGCTGCTGGGCGCGCCCGTGATCATCGAGCTTGCCCTGAAAGACATCGTTGCCGACGCCGACGCCTCGGAATTGAGTACGGTCCAGGCGGCAGCCCAGACCATGGGAGGGTTCACACAGGATACCGTGGGCTTGTTTTTCAGGTATATCGAAGACCCCGACGGGGAGATCAGCGGCGAGGACAGGAATTCTGCCGTGATCGCCGAAGATTCGACGTTCTATTTCGTTTACGAACTGCGCTTCCTCGACGACACCCTCCTCGCAACCAACGATCGCGATGCCGCTTACGATGCATGGGGCGATTACTGGACCAGTTATGCGCCCACGTATTTCAGCAAAAGTACGAAGTTGCTTTCCGGATCGGGAGGAGGCTATATCTCGGCAATCAACGAACTGATCAAAAGGCAGAGTGTCACGGTCCGTTACAACTCCAAGATACAGCTACTCTTCACATCCGACTGGGCGTTTGGCGATTACGGCGAGCCTGCGACGTCGACCAAGCCCGTGGTATATCCGTACACGCCACTGAAAATGGAGATGACGATCCTCGAATACGGCTACGATCCGAATGCCAAAGAAGAGGAGAAATAAGGCGAGAGGGGGATAAGATTTGACGGGCTGTGACGTGGGGCACAGCCCGTTTTTTATTTCTCCACGGCAGCGGCCTTTTTCTTTGGTCTGCCCGCTTTTTTCGCAGCGGGGGCTTTGGGTGCGGCGGCGGTGTTTTCAGCTGCTTTCACGACTGGTTTCACGACTGACTTCCGGGGCGTTTTCTTAGCCGGCTTCTCTTCTTTACGGGACTCCCGGTGGGCATGGTTTCTCCCTGAACCGTCGACCTGACGGTGGAATTCGTCGATGTCGAATTTGGCGCCGAGTATTTCCCGCGCCTTTTTCTGGTCTTCATCGGCCACCAACAGGTTTATCTGCATCAGCGAACCGTACGCCGGGACCACCTGTGCCGCCAGATCGTTCAGCATACACGCCTGAACGCCCGCCGACTCAAGGAGCGCTTTGTACAACTGCGCCTCCATCACCGAGTTGAAACTCATGACCGAGACCACTTTACTTTTATCCGTTTCCATAATCGCAAATTTTAGACAGACTCATAGACAGAATAAAGGTACAAAAATATGTTGATAATTTACAATTACCGCCCTTTCAAAAACCGAATTTTATTGCGTACCTTTGTTAGGAGGATGTTTAAATACTCACAAAAATAATACCCTTTTTCGACTTTTTTTCGATCATGCCTGAATTCGTTCATCTCCACGTACATACGCAATACTCGATCCTCGACGGCGCCTCCCAGTTAGGGGCGTTGGTGGGGCGTGCGAAGGAGTTGGGGATGCCTGCAGTGGCGATCACCGACCACGGCAACATGTTCGGGGTCAAGGAGTTCCACGAAAAGGCAACGAAGGCGGGCGTGAAACCGATCATCGGCTGCGAGGTCTATGTGGTGAAGAACCGGTTCGAGAAGGACAAGGACGAAAAGGCGGGCGACCACCTCGTGCTGCTGGCGAAGAACCTGACGGGGTACCACAACCTCACGCGGATCGTATCTTACTCGTGGACAGAGGGTTTCTACTACAAGCCGCGTATCGACAAGGGGCTGCTGCGCGAGTTCGGCGAGGGACTGATCTGCTGTTCGGCGTGCCTCGGGGGCGAGGTGCCGCAGGCGATCATGCACGGCAATCCGGGCGATGCCGGCCGCGTGGTGGAGGAGTTCAAGGAGATTTTCGGCGACGATTATTATCTGGAGATGCAGATCCATCGCTCGGGCGATGCGCGGCGCGACGCCGAGGTGTACCAGAACCAGCTGAATGTCAATAAAGAGATCGTCGAATTGGCACGCCGGCACGGGGTTAAGTATATATGTTCCAACGATGTACACTTCGTGATGGCCGACGACGCCGAGGCCCACGACCGGCTGATATGCCTCAACACGGGACGCGATCTGGACGATCCGAACCGTATGCGGTACACGTTCCAGGAGTACCTGAAGTCGCCCGACGAGATGGCGGCACTCTTCCCGGAACACCCTGAGGCGCTGGCGACTACGCTCGAAATTGCGGACAAGATCGAGGAGTATTCGCTCGAACATAACCCGCTGATGCCCGTTTTCCCGCTGCCGGAGGATTTCGTGATGGACGAGGCAGAGTTGCAGGGGATCGCGGCGAAGCATCCCGAGCGCGAGGATGCCATGCGCACGGCGCGCGAATACCTCTACCTGCGCCACCTTGCATACGAGGGTGCGCGGGAGCGGTACGGCGAGGAGTTGAGCGACGAGCTGCGCAAACGGCTCGATTATGAGCTGGGTACGATCGAGTGGATGGGCTATCCGGGTTACTTCCTTATCGTGTGGGATTTTATCCGTGCGGCGAGGGAGATGGGGGTCGCCGTGGGGCCGGGACGCGGGTCGGCGGCGGGGTCGGTGGTGGCCTATGCGCTGAAGATCACCAATATAGACCCGATGGCGTATGACCTGCTGTTCGAGCGTTTTTTGAACCCCGACCGTATCTCGCTGCCCGACGTCGACATAGACTTCGACGAGGACGGGCGCGCGGCGGTGCTGGATTATGTAACGCAAAAGTATGGCTCGAAGCGCGTTGCGCAGATCATCACGTTCGGCACGATGGCGCCCAAGCTGGCGATCCGCGACGTGGCGCGTGTGCAGGGGCTTCCGCTCCCGGACAGCGACAGGCTGGCGAAACTCGTACCCGACCGTCTGATAGGAGAAAAGGGCGAGAGCGGGTTCGACGTTGCATACAAGGAGTCGCAGGAACTGCGCGAGGCGCGCAATTCGGACAACCCGCTGATGCGCGACACGCTGAAATATGCCGAGAAACTCGAAGGGTCGGTGCGCCAGACGGGTGTGCACGCCTGCGGGGTGGTGATCGCTCCCGACGATATCGAGAAGTTCGCCCCGATGGCAATCACGCGCGACAAGGAGACGGGCAAGGATATCAACGTGGTGCAGTACGAGGGCAAGCTGATCGAGAGCGTGGGACTGATAAAGATGGACTTCCTCGGGCTTAAAACCCTCTCCATAATAAAGGACGCACTGGACAATATCGAGGACGTGCGGGGCGTTAAGATAGACATCGACGCCATTCCGCTGGACGACCGCGAGACCTATGAACTTTATGCGCGCGGCGATACGACGGGCCTGTTCCAGTTCGAGTCGCCGGGGATGAAAAAGCACCTGCGGGCGCTGAAGCCCAACCGGTTCGAAGACCTGATCGCGATGAACGCCCTCTACCGTCCCGGGCCGATGGAGTATATCCCGAGCTTCGTGGCGCGCAAGAACGGGCAGGAGGCGGTGCGGTACGACATCGACTCGATGAAGGAGTATCTTAGTGACACTTACGGGATTACGGTCTACCAGGAGCAGGTGATGCTTCTGTCGCAGAAGTTGGCGGGGTTCACGGGGGGCGAGGCCGACACGCTGCGCAAGGCGATGGGTAAGAAGCAGAAGGCGGTGCTCGACAAGCTGAAACCGAAGTTCATCGAGGGCATGGCCGCCAACGGCCACGACCTAAAGGTGAGCGACAAGATTTGGGGCGACTGGGAGGCATTCGCGGCCTATGCGTTCAACAAGTCGCACTCGACGTGCTATGCCTACGTTTCGTACCAGACGGCGTGGCTGAAGGCACACTATCCGGCGGAGTTCATGGCGGCGCTATTGAGCCGTAACTGCACGGACATCAAGAAGTTGAGCTTTTTCATGGACGAGTGCAAGCGGATGGGGATACAAGTATTGGGGCCCGACGTGAACGAGAGCGTCAACCGGTTTTCGGCCGACCTGCAAGGCAATGTGCGCTTCGGTCTGGCGGGGATCAAGGGCGTGGGCGAAGCGGCGGTCAGGCATCTGGTAGAGGAACGAAGGTCTGGCGGCAAGTTCAAGTCGATGTACGATTTTGTGGAGCGGGTCAACCTCCAGATACTCAACAAGAAAAACTTGGAATGCCTCGCCATGGCGGGTGCGTTCGACGCGATAAGCGGCTGGGGCCGCAGCAGGTTCTTTATGACAGCCGAGGGCGGCAAGGACGAGGCGACGTTCCTCGAACAGCTGATGCGCTACGGGCAGAGGGTGCAGATCGAGCGCAACAGCTCGCAGCAGAGCCTGTTCGGAGGTTCGGCGGCGGTCGAGATACAGAAACCCGAGGTGCCAAAAGGCCCCGAGTGGACGAAACTCGAAATGCTGAACAAGGAAAAGGAGATGGTGGGGATCTACCTCTCGTCGCACCCGCTGGACGAGTACAAGATCATAATCCGCAATTTCTGCAACATGTCGGTGTCGGAGTTGGAGGAGTTGGGACACCTGCGCAAAAAGGATTTCGTGGTGGGCGGCATGGTGACGCAGGTGCAGAACCTCGTGACCAAAACGGGCAAACCGTTCGGGCGGCTGACGGTGGAGGATTACAACGGGTCGTACACGTTTACGCTGTTCGGCAAGGATTACGAGAATTTCCGCAAGTACCTCTACCCGGATTACTACCTGATGATCCGAGGCAGGGTGACGCCGAAGCCCTATAACGAGAACGAGTTGGAGCCCCGGATCACCTCGATAATGCAGATGGAGGAGGCGCAGCAGACACTGGTCAAGGAGATGATCCTCACGCTGCCGATCGACGAGATCACGGACGGGATGGTGGCCGAGCTTGCGGAACGGCTTCGCGCCGCTGAAGGTGGTATTCAACTGCGGATACGTGTGGCGGATCCGGAAAATAGCGTATCTTTGGGGATGTTTTCGCGGACGATCAGGGTGGGGCTTGCGCCGGAGCTGATCAAATACTGCGAGGATAGCGGGATACGGTATTTGCTCAATTGAAAACCGACGCCAAGCCGAGCGTCATCGAGCTCGCTCGAATGACCGAGGCGCGAACCGACGCAGGAGCGAGAGCAGAACAAAAGCGTCTTTTTGCTTTTGTTTTGCCGAACGACAAGGAGGAAACCCCGTAGGGGTAACTATGGAGGAAAAGCCCGCGAAGCGGGATTAATTGAGAATTGAGAATTGAGAATTAAGTGCAACCTAAATAATTTAACAGACAAAACTTATGCTTAAAATTACATCTGCCAACCTCCAGGAGATACTGGACGGCGGCAAGCCGGTGGTCATCGACTTCGGCGCAGCCTGGTGCGGCCCCTGCAAAGTGGTGGAACCGCTCATGAACGAACTCTCGGACGAATACGAAGGCCGCGTGGTCATCGGCAAGTGCGACATCGAGGAGTGCAACGACATCGCCCTGAAATACGGCGTGCGAAATATCCCGACCGTCATCTATATAAAGGACGGCGCGGTGGTCGACAAGCAGGTCGGCGCAACCACGAAGGCTAAACTCGAGGAGAAGATCACAAAGATGCTGTAAGGACGAGGAGGCCGCGCTCAACGCGCGGCCGCAGTTCCGGACTCAGAGGTTGTTTGAAATTTGCAACTCGCGCGCTTTTTGCCTGCGGGCGGCGCTTTTTACATCTGCCTCACCGCCGCAGGGGGCACTGCGTCTCCCTCGGCGTATATAAAAATCACTCGTCCGAAGACAAAAATCTCTTCGGTTGTAAATTTCAAACAACCTCTGAGTTTTCAGGCCGGAGCCAGCGTAGAACGTAAACGAAGTTGCAGTCCTACGCC
>QMCE01005728.1_pt1 | contig 11179 bp, 27 predicted proteins | sample 1821851 | NCBI WGS metagenome assembly QMCE01 (sample SAMN09453174, study PRJNA476694) | Termite gut metagenome, whole genome shotgun sequencing project. | isolation source: worker | host: Odontotermes sp. | place: South Africa:Pretoria | collected 2016-01-28
ATTTTATAAATATCCCACGAAGAAAAATTACCTTTTACTTTTGTTATTTCCATAATAATTTCTCCTTCCCTAATAAAATAACCTATCCCATATTATGGCAAGGCCCCAACTCGCCATAATTGAGGTACAGGTGATTACTGATGTAGTCATCCGTCATGATCTGCACGATACGACCTGGTTTTTCCAGTGTCATGAGAGCTCCTCCATTCGCATGGAAGAGATATAACTCATTGGGACTGACATACTGGTGGGGGTTATGGACGATATCACCCCACTCATCCACAAAGCGACGGATGTGCTGGTTGTAGAAGAGATGAATAATATCGTCTTCACGGGGCATCATACCATCTCTTTCCCATTCCAATACTTATTATCTGTTCGCTTCTCAGGAAAAATATCTTCAAAGTTCTCACAAGAAACAGCGACCCCAGTATCTGTTAAGCCGTCTATATTAACGCCAAGATCGTTTGGAGTCTGATAATTAACTTTTGTCACGCCGTCCATTTTTTGTAAATTTTCTACTAACTGAGTTTGTAACTCTTCGAATATCTCATATTGTGAACACACTTTCTTGTGGTAGCACTGTTCGCAAGACGTAGTACATACGACAGTTACTTTATAATCCATAGTGATTTCTCCTTTCTAATCGCACGAGCAATATCTACCAGGATAGTCAATAATATCCCGGTAGAAGTTACCCGACCCAATCGCGTCAAAACCGTCCAGTCATATCTTATCGTAGATCATCCCATCGACATTAAAGTCGAGCAGAATACTCTTCTCATGACCATTGACGAAAGCCCTATTACGCACCTTTTCTCCATCAAATAAACCAAAGTCGATACCATCTTGACCGTCTCCGTTCCAGATCCAACCAACGACCTGACCGGCCTTCGTACGATCAATCATCAAAGCGTCATAGACCTCATTGAGGAAGACGTGACCTCTTGATCTAAGTAGTTCGTTCATTTGACGCTGCTGTGCATGGATATAGAGGAAATTCAGATCATCCTTATTGGACCATACGGGATTGCTCTCATCAAAGAATTTAGCATACTCACTGTACGTCGTGCCATCCGGAGCAGTAAAGGCCGTTTTCTTAACTTTTGTCTTCTTTCCATCCTCATCGACTACCGTTTCTACTACCTCTGTAGCGCGAAAATTGTGCTTAAATTCGTAGTCTTTGTCACTACCGTACTCTTCTACGACACGGCCTCTATACTGCTTAAATGCCTCGTCTACGGCCTTATATGCGGCCATCACAGCGGCGTTACGTGTCCGCAGCACACCAAAGCCCACAAGCACACAAGTAACACTAGCTACCTCAAGTCCTGCGGCTGGTCCATAGGTCTTAGCGAAGGCCAATCCGGTCTGGACAAATGTCTTTTTCTTGTCTGATTTATAATCCTTCTCTGAGTAGTCTTCTAAGCTTTCCTCATCGTCATTACTGTTGACGCGAGCCCACAGATTCTCCACCTTCGCCATCTTGCTCTTATGCTCGTCAAGAATATCGTCAACCTTTAATGTGGCATGACATGCTTCCACAATCGCGCCGACGCCAGCGATCAGACCGACACCAATAAATATCTCTGGCTTATATTTACTTAGAACAAGCCCAGTCCTCCCCATTTTAGTTGCCATTGCAACACCTAGTTTACTCATTACTTTCTCCTTTCCAATATCCTTTTGTTTGCGCATAGTTTAAAACTTGAGACCATTCTAACCCCTGATCTTCAAACAGAAAATCTAAAATGTATTCGAACGGAGTTACTTCGCATTCTCTTATTATTTCTAGAGCAGAGTCAATAATATCTCTTGAATGTTTCTTTTCTTCCATGCTAGTTCTCCTTTCAAAAGAAAAAGAGAGCTAAGGCTCTCTTCCCATGGATAGTATTGATACCATCCTTTTTCCACCATTATATCTTTTACATCTTTCTCCTTCTCAGGAATGATCGAGAATATTCGATTTGTTGCTTGGTCGGCTCCATCTTTCCAAATGAGTTTTACTGCTTCTTTACCAGATTCTGAATCTTTACGCAGACAATATCCCATTCCTATTGCTGCGCAAAATGACATTCCTCCGATAACACCCCACACGATTTCCTCATGGTTAGAAAGCCAAGTCCTCACTTTACCTTTCTTCTTTTTCTCCTCCATCATCTTTCTCCTTTCTAATAAAAAATAATAGTTTCTATTAGAGAGTGTGTTTTGGTTGCGATTAACAGGATGTATGTCGTCGGAGTTAATCACTCATCTTCAATCATCTAAACACCTACCAAGTAATTCGCCCTTAGCGATCCGTCCGTACGGAGCATAATCCAATGGATCGTGATCATCTAGATCTCCGTTCGGATATACAACAGAAGCCGATAGTGTGTCAATATCTTCTTGTGTAAGATGTGGATTGATCACAGGAAACTCGCCAAGCTTACCGTACGTGGCACCTCTCATGCGTTTAACGTAACTCTCAACAGGAGACTTGACTATATGTTTCACTGATTTTTGGTGCGCAACTTCCACAGGATCGCAATCACAAGACTCACCAAAATCAAGATTTGACCCACAAATATTGCAGGTTTTATGCGTTTTGTGGTGGGTGTAACGAGTGCTCATATTGGGATTATCTCCTTTCTTGTTTTAGTTAACTCTATTGTTTTGTCTGGGCACCATTCTCTATGCCTCTCCACAAAACGCTCAAGACCGTCGTAAACGTTTATCACATCTCCTAAAATATCGTCTGGAACCCTAATGATTTCTAGTTCTGAAAATCGTCCAGAAACATATTCACTTCCTTTAGATTCTATTAACGATATCAAAGAAACGTCTTCCCTGCTAATTTTAGAGAATGAGTTCTCCAATCCAAGATCTTTCACCGCATTATCACTAATAGAAAAACCACCAAAGCAATTATTAACAACGAACTTTCTCATAACAAAAACCTCCTTTCTTCTAATCGTACGACCATCTTAGCCCAAAATCCGCCCCCGAGGAAAAATAAGAATATTCTCGTTAGGATAGGAGAGATACCAAGGTCCTCACACAAATAATAAAACTGAGTGTTGCGCTTAGCACGACTAATATAGTAGTTGATACGATTGACTTGCTTTTCTGTCATTCCGCTGGCGTAGCGCCTCTCTTCTCTTATGGAGTACAATTTCTTACCTGCTGTCACGTCGTAGGTGAAAGATGGTGCACTCATAGTAACCTCCTTGCTTGCAGATCTCTTGTGGCGGGAAGATATCTCTTAGACATGGTAAAGCCTTTATTGACGTAGAAATGGTCGTTGCAACCAAATAGTCGTTTAACGCGAAACTTCAGACGAAGAAGTCGTAGCATAACGAATGAAGGAAGAATAATCTTACGATAACGTTTTCCTGGCCGACCATTCACATAGACTTGGTAGTATCTCACTTCTAATTTTGGTTTATCAGTCATTTCTTGTGTCACCTCCTAGTGTGTAAGGAGAAAAGAATTTTTCTTCCATGTATAAGCGTATCTTCTCTATACTCTTAATATAAGAATGTAGTTCCGGCGTCCCTATGCAAAAGGTTTTAACTTGTGTATAAATATAATCAACGCGGTCCATCCTTACCTTTTGCCCCATTAGTCTTAACGGATTCACGATATTAAGTCTTAGGTCGTCTCTATAACATCCATTAATAATGGGAGTAAGTCTAAATGCAGGATCGCTAGACGAACAATACGCCACACCATCTTCATCAACTTGCGTCCAAATGATAGTCTCAAGCTCCTCAGAATCTCGCTCAATATCTTGTAATCGATATCCGTTCGACAGTTTAAAACCCACTTGAGAATTACCAATGCCATAAACAAGATCATTTTCTTTCTTTTCTTCTTGGTCATCGATTAACTCCAAAATATTGCGAGCGATCGATCCCTCATTCATCCCACATAGGATCTCAACGATACTAGTAAGGTGAGAGCTGATCTTTAATGCTTTGATATATGGTATATCCTCATCTAATCTTCCTCCTGGTAGTTCGTTTTCTGCCTGCTCGAACAGCTTTGCAAATAACTGGTCATTTGCTACGTTGGTGAGTTCTGTCATTTCTATTCTCCTTTCTTAATATCCTCCAATAATCCAACAACATGATCGATTCCTGTTCTTAAGGATATAACTCGCTCTGTCGCGTCTTTCCATTGTTCGTGGTACACTCTCTCGTTCGTATCGTTGTAATATTCCATCGAATTTTGGAAATCTTTTACAAAACTCTGTAGGATTCTCATATCCTCCGAAATAATAGCAAGAGAGGATGCCATATTGTCAATTTCTTTTACGACTCTTCGCAAACGACCACGATCTTCGTTGATGTTCTGTTCAATCCTCTCTTCTATGATTGATTCCTTTACTGCATTTTTAAACTGAACCCAATCAATGCATAAATCCGTAACATCGGAAGGACTTCTTAATTTGTAACTTGGCACTACGCGAATTTCTCTTTTTAAATCGGTCAAAACATCGCCTCCTCTCTTCTAACAAGTTCCCAATTATCGGCTGGTGTAGCATATTTTATTTCATCCGTAGAGAGTCTAACGTCTAAGACGCTGACTCCCTTATCGCTGTAGCAAGCCAAAACGATTCCTGTGAATTCTCTCTGTTTTCTATGGCGTACTTCATCGTATAGCATGATCGTTTCGTTAGGTTTCTTTTTCATCAGTCTTCCTCCTTCCCGTTTATAGCAGCGTCGAATGCGTCATAAAGACTTTTTCGAATATTAGCCTGTACAGAAGCAATGAGCGGATATTTTTCTGGTTTTTAAGAGCCTTTTTCACGTCCTTTATTCGTTTAGGATTTTCGAGCATATCGATCTCTTCAAATACCGTTACCGCATTATTTGGAACTTTCATCAGTCTTACTCCTTTCTCGATATCTAACGGAGCAAATGAGAATTGGGCAATCAGAGGAAAAACATTTATTACACGCTTTCCCTCTGTGGTTCTAAAACGTCGTTCGTCCGGATACCATAAAATAGTTATAGTTGGCATTAGTTCCATCGCAGTAACCTCAATCAATAATCTCCGTGGGCGGCAAGTCGATAATATACCCACCACTGATACGAGTTAGTCTTGCTCCTCTCAGATTTGTCCAACCATAGCGCTGATCCGTATAGGAGCTCTCAATACCACTGGCTCTATAAAAATCTTCTACACTCGCTATGTGATACTGATCGATCAGATCAGTAAGGACTTCTAGGACATCCTCCGCCTCACCACGAGTCTTATAAATAACTTCGTCAAAGCGGTGTCGTGATCGTCCTTCTCTGGATATGCGCTCACGATCTCTTCCTGGTCTTCTGTCATCGTCGTAGATCGAATTATAATTGCGATAAACTCTACTGCGACCTCTATGGTTGTCATCATAACGAGAACTAACATTCCCTGTTAGGGTGTCAAACGCTCCTAATATAGCACTTCGTATGCCAGGAATGACGGAATCGTAAAGAATGCTCTCTCCTAAATCCTCGCCATTTTTGTACAAAATCTCCGCTAAAGCGCCTGTTCTTCTCTTTTTACGCACCTTAACGGGAGAATCTACCACTGATTCCACCTTTTTACGATGGCTATTAGATGGGTAGTCATCTTTATTGATCTCCGCCATTCCTTACCTCCTCGTCTATCTTTGATAAAGCGTTCTTTAAGTTCTCGAGCTCTTTTCCTATACGGTTAAAAATAAACGCAGAACCCGAAATGAAACCGACAATAAACCCTAAAATAAAACCAATAATAAATATTACCATAACCTAATCTCCTTTCAAAATATTTAGCGGTGACGACAAGTAACAAAAAGTAGAGTCCTAAGACTCTACCTCACAATCCACAACAATGTCCTCTTTTTGCTTCTTCTCAGGGAAGAATACGTCAAACACGTCAAAGCTCATATCTACTAGTTCCTCGCTTTGAGACGCCACATAATCGGTGGCCGCCCAACTCGCGACGATCGCCCCAACATCAATACACCCTTTTAAAAGTTTCTTGGTGTCTCCTGGTGTCGTAACGCGCACTAGGTTTGCCGCCAATGCTCCCGCTCCCACAGCTGCTGTAATATAGATCACAGACTTCGTTATGTTACGTATAGTTTTTCTCATAATATTGCTCCTTTCAGACTCTATTATTGTTTCATTATAGAGCATGTTTTGAATGCGACGAAAGATAGCGATCGTCTCGTAACTCCCTAACAAATTGTACTTTTAATTTCTGTACAATCTTCGCTACCCACGCTCTACTAAACCCCAACTCATCACCAATTTCTTTACTTGTTAGTCCATCTTCTCTTCTAGTTAGAATATACTGATCGCGCTTTGACTGTTTGGCTTTAAAGGAATTGTATGTTGTAGAAAGAATAACTACATCTTCTAGCAAGTCTTCGTCCGAAACCATTCGCTCAATCAAAGAAACTTCTCCGTAGTTTTTATGACGATTAGAGAATATGCTAACCGTTCCATTATTAGCCTCTCGACAATCATAATGGGAGGTTTTAGCAAGCATAGTAATTTCGTTCGTAAAGGCTTTGAATGCTAAAATTTCGTTCGTAAAGGCTTTGAATGCTAAGGTAGATAATTTTCCTTTCTTCGGATCATATTGTGGAATGATTTTGCAGAAACGCTCGGCAAGTATGTCATACCACTCATCTTTATCGAGTCCACGGATGCTAATATACTTATAGATTAGTCCGTGATTTTCCTCAATCAGTTTTTTTTGCTCGTCAGTTAGCATCTTTTATCTCCTCCAATTCATTTAGAATCGAAGCAAAGAATTCGGGCATGTTCAGGCATTTAAAAAGTTCAAAGTCTTTTTCGTCGATCGAGTAACAATAATGGTATCTTGAATCTTCAATAAATTCGAGGCGTAACTGTCCGTTCTTTAGAAAATCTTTTGTGATTCGAAGTTCAATATTATTCTGCATTAAAAAACGAAATAAAGCTTCCATAGTGATCATCATCTCCTTTCAAAAGAAAAAAGAAGGTTATAACTTTCATTATAACCTTCTCGTGTCATTTTTAACTTCTCTCCTTATTTACTCTTTCGGACTTTCTGTCATCGCCGATTGGTAGTCGGTTACATCGATTGCGTCTGCATTCTCCGATTTCTCGTCACTATTTCCTTTCGCTACCAACATTGCTGCTAGGCCTAAGCCCGCAACGATGCCACCAGCGATCAAGAAATATCGCGTCAAGTCTTTCTTTAATTGCTTCTTCAATACCGCCGTATCCTTAACTTCCTCCACGTCGATTACGTTTTGATCTTCATTCATAATAATTCTCCTTTCAAAGTTTATGTTTGATAACACGTTCTATTAGAGGCCGTGTTATTCTTGCGAATTTTGATCTTCATTATATGTGACAGATCCCCAAGAATATCTTCCAGATCGACGAGGAACTGACTTCAATACTTTCGTATCTCTAACTTCCTCCTCCACGTCGATTACGTTTTGATCTTCATTCATAATAAATCTCCTTTCTTACCAACTATTATGCAAGTTGCTGAAACCGACTTTTGGCATAGAGCCTTCGAAATTTACTGCCAAACAAGGTTGTCCGTCCGATGTGAGCGCTGACGTATAAGTCGGCTCAATCGGATGCTCTGCCACCCACCCTAGACCGTCTCCTGTCGAGGTGGAAGGAAGTCCAAGCTCATAAAATAATTCGTTCATACTAATGTACTCACCTCCATTTATCACGCGGAAGTTCATATCATTGATGATCTTCTTTACAGAGTTAATATCCGATCGAAATACTCGACCCGTTAAATTCTCCATACAAAGAGAATTTCCGCCCTCGACAATCACGACCTCCTTATTCGTACTGTCGATTTTTGCTATGTGATCCTTGATGATCTCTTCTTTGATTTCTTTCGTTTTCTTTTTTCCAAAAATCTCGGCCGTCTTATCTCTAAACTCTTGATAAGCAGCTTCGGTCATACCAAGAAGACTCGCTAATGTAGCATTAGCACGCAAATGAGCTCGATGAGCGCCGATCAAACACGCAATACTAAATAACCCAACGCTGGCCGGAGCAATGTAGCATTTCCATGTTAGCTCGACCTTGTCACGTAGACTGAACTGATTGAGTCTGCCATTGACAAAATATGGGCCGTCCTTAATGAAGTCCTCTCCATTCTCTTTTGCTTCTTTTTGTAGTTCTTGCTCTAGTATACTAACTGCTTTAATGGTGCTTCTCGCGGTCAAAAATATCGTAGTGACAAAACCGCCAGTTGCGGCCACAACTAATATGGTAGGACTCTTTTTACCAGCAATTCTTTTTACACCTCTTACAACTTTACTTAATGCTTTCATTTATTTTCCTCCCACTTCTTAACTTTTTGTCGTCCGTATGGATCGCAGACTTTGTTAAAGATGAAATTTGATGCCGACACTTTTCTCTTTATCATGATTACTCCTTTCACAAATAATAAAAAAGCAGAGTCCTAAGACTCCGCCTCATCACACTTCTCCTGCACTTCCTTAAAGAATGCCTCCATCTTATCGTCCAAGATCTTCTGTCGCCTCTCGTATCCTGCTGCCATCATCGTTACGACTCCGGCAGCAAAACCTGCTGCGTACTTCCAGTTCTTCACTAAAAATTTCATACTATTCTCCTTTCTTTACTTCGGTGATCAGTTCATTATAGAGCGTGTTTTGATTGCGATTTGCGAAATTTCGCTTTACGAATGATTTGGTGGACACGTGTTGGTGTTAAATCATACTTAACAGCTAAAGAAACAGCACTAGCTCCAGAAAAGAATTCATCACAAATCTTTTTATCTCGATCTGGTTTTGGCTCATTTGCATAGTCTACAAGCTTATAATGCCTGTAGTCTATTATACTATTTTCGCTATTTTTCACATGGTTCGCTGCTATCTTAAGAAGTTTCATGGCTTCTTCCTTACTATCCGCAGTAATCGAGAGGTCAAGTTTTCGTGCCAATTTTTTCTCCTTCCTTGTAAGGAATAATAACGTTCCGTTTGTATAAATGGAGAAATTTGTCGCTGCCAACTTCTTGATAGACCCAAAGATCTTTTATAGGATGCGCTTCGTTTTTGTTCTCAGTAAATTCAAAAGACCAACCATCCTTCTCCTTTGTAAACGTTCCTCGGCAAAATCCTCTATCATACGATATAAGAAAATATTTAATATCGTACGTAGCGTAGATACGAGCCCAAATAGTATCAAAATAGTGATGTTGGTAACCATAATACTTCGACAATGTGTTCAGAATATCAAAACGAAGACTTCCTTCGAAAGACTGATAAGTAGTGTGAGCTGGAATATCATGACAAAACGTATTAAAGAATTGACTAGTAGTCTGATTGTCCAATCGGTGGAAATTTTCCGCTTTCTCTTCTTTTTTAGGAACAAAAATCTCAACCTTCTCAGAGAAGACGCCACATGAATCGAATGTGGCGAGCTTCAAAGGAATCGTGCCTTTTTCCTTATCTTTATTCATATTCAATTCTCCCTTCCTCACAAATTTGAAAGTCATGGTTACAATATAGCTTTGCTGTCTTGTCTGTCCGTACCGTTTTCACCGATCCTCCGCACCTCGGACATTTATCCGGAACAGAAAGTTCCCAACCTGTCTCATCTCTACAATATACCTCTAAGACCTCCGGAACGATCTTATTGGCCTTATAGACACTGATCATATCCCCCTCTCTTAGTTTTAACTCTTCAAATATGCGAAGAGAATGAAGGTTCGCTTGTTTAACAGTGGTTCCTTCTAATTCTACCGGAGAAAATTGCACAATAGGAGTAATCAGTCCACTATCTGCTACGCTCCATTTTACTCCGAATACTTTTGTCTGTATCACCTCATCCTCCCACTTATAAGCGAGAGTATCGTGAGGATGGTGCAGGTTATGTCCTAATGTCCTTCCATACTCAAGATTGTCAATACGAAGAACTAACCCATCGACTGGATATGGGTACTCATCCGATCGATTTGACATCACTTCAATCCGGTCTTCCAAATCAAAGTGGCATAACACTTCGTAGGGAACCAAATCGAACCCGAGATTCTCCATCGTAACATACTGCTGCTCAACGGTATCAAGACCAGCCGAGAGGACCACGGCTGTGTGAGCAAAGAAATGGAGCCGACAGATATCGTTATTGATGTCATTGCGATTAAGAAGTCCAGCTGCCATATTTCTAGGGTTTTTGTAAGCCCCACCAATCTCATCGAATGACTTATAGGAAATGACTACTTCTCCTCGTATAACAATAGGTTTCTTTGACTGAATTGTAAATGGTATAGTTGGAATGCCCTCAACAATCTTAGTCACGTCCTTTCCGATACGGCCATCGCCTCTTGTTACGGCTCGTAAGAGCACACCTCTATCATAATATAGAATAAGTGACACGCCATCTAGCTTCCATGAGAGAATACCTTTTACTGCTTTTCCATCCACAATATGGTCGCCAAGGAAATTTATGACGGCTTCTTTACTTTTTGTACTGCGTAAAGATAGCATGGGAAATTGATGGATAAATTTTTCTGGCTCATTGTTTGAATAAGCATTCCCAATTTTCCCAACCGGGGAATTTTTGAGTCTTATTCCTGACTTTTCTTCCAGATCAAAAAGTTCAGAAAGTAGTGCGTCGTATTGATAATCGCTGAGATCTGACTCAAAATGACCAGAATAATACCCTTCTGCTGCTTCACTTAACTTCTTGATCAGATGATTCATTCGTGCTCGGACGTTGGTCACTTGTTTCACCTCCTTCAAATTCCACGATAATTTCGGTTGTCCACCAAGGAAATACGTGCTGCTCGGTAGAACCGCCCTCCTCTTTTATTGTAAGTTTAATGCTGTTCTTTCTTGCGAAACGCAAATAAGCATAATAGGTAAAGTAAGAACACCATAAGAAAGCAATGATTCCCAAACCCAAGTTAATATAGTCTCCCATATCACACTCCTTTCTTATAAATCGTTAAAACGATCTTTGCATTCTTTGAACATCCGAAGCCAAAGTAACACCAAACAAGTACTAATAAATATAACGCTAGCTATTATAAAAGAAGCACAAATAAACATGAACCAATCCATACCGCATTATACCTCCTTATTATAATACTTCGCCGCCTCATCAAGAAGAAAATATATTTTTTTCTTCTCGTTACGAGTTAGCTTGTGCTTCGCTACGATATCAGAAATATC
>QMCE01002060.1_pt1 | contig 11177 bp, 12 predicted proteins | sample 1821851 | NCBI WGS metagenome assembly QMCE01 (sample SAMN09453174, study PRJNA476694) | Termite gut metagenome, whole genome shotgun sequencing project. | isolation source: worker | host: Odontotermes sp. | place: South Africa:Pretoria | collected 2016-01-28
TATTGCTAATAGTTTTTCTTATTCCGAACCCACGTTAGCGGCTTTTTAAAAGCCGCAAGTGTTCGATCACCCCTCACCTAACCGTATGGGAGGGAGTAGTCGCGGCCTACGGCAGCTCCGGGACAGGGCTGAGTCCGGAATAAGCGCAGCTTATTCCGGACTCAGGTTAATTGATGAGATACCGATCTGCGGGCGGACGGCTCTATTCCAGCTTATCCCAGAAAAAGTTCTTGCCGAACATCGTGGAGCCGACATAGCCGCGTACTTTCAGGCGGCGGGGGTTGTCGAACATGATCACGACGTCGTAGGTTTTGCCCGTGACGGGGTTGTATACCGTGCCGCCGCTCCAGTTCCCGTTGCGGCCGTCGTATTTGAGGCCGCGGACGAGGACGATATCGTCGGCGCGTACTTTCCGCAGTTCCGGATCGGGATTGAGTATGTCGTACAGGGGGTTGCCTTCGGCGTCCGATGGCTTTTCGAGCCATATGATCTTCGCTTCGTAGAAGTCGCCGTTCTTGTAGAACTGCACTTTGGAGAGCGCCTTGGTCTCTTCGCCGACGGCACTGTAAACTCCGAGTATCCGGTCGCCTGGAGTCCGGGCGGCGACATTACCCGCGGAACACAGCAACACCAGCCCCAGCAGCGGCAATATGAGTTTTCTCATCGGGAAGCTCTTACTTCTTAGTGGAGTCCAACATGAAATATTTGCGCTGGAACAGCAACAGATAAAACACCGCTATCGTGATGTAACTGTCGGCGATGTTGAACACGGGGCTGAAGAATGTGAATTCCTCTCCTCCCACCCATGGTACCCACCCCGGCCATGTCGAATGTATGATCGGGAAATAGAGCATATCGACCACCTTGCCATACAGGAACGGGGCGTATCCTCCGCCGTCGGGAAAGAGCGTCGCAGCGGCAACGGGTGTGGATTCCGAAAATATAAGCCCGTAAAAGGCGCTGTCTATCATGTTGCCGATAGCTCCGGCAAGTATCAAACCGATGCCCACGAGCACTCCCATCGGAGCCTTTTTCTTTAGCAGACGGTTAAGATACCATACAAGAAGCGATATCGCCGCTATGCGGAACAGGCTCAATATCAACTTACCCCACTCGCCGCCCAACTGGAATCCGAATGCCGCTCCGGGATTCTCGATGAAGTATATGAAAGACCAGTCGCCGAATATGGATATACTTTCGTATTCGGTCATGTTGAGCTTCACGACGAACTTGACCACCTGGTCGAGCAGCAGAAGCAATATCAGTATAAAGGTTATTTTCTTGCGCGGTGTGAAAAGATCCGATCTCATATTTCTGTTTTAGGTATTATTGCATCATTGCGATTTATCTCGCAAATATACGAAACATATAAAAATTACCGACATTATCCTGCAAAAACAGATACCGGGCATTCGAAATTATCCCGAATACCCGGTATCTGCAAAACCTCTTAGAGGTTGCACGATCATCACGTTTGAATATGTGGATCGACATAATCATTTCACATGGTCGCATAATTCCTGCCCGGGGCGGAATTTCACGACATTCCGGGCTGCGATTTTTATAGGGGCGCCGTTGCGCGGATCGCGTCCCACACGGGCGCCTTTCTTCTCGACCACGAATGTACCGAATCCGACGAGCGTCACTTTATCGCCTTTTTTCAAAGTCGAAGTTACCACCGCCACGAATGCTTCGAGGCCTTTTTTGGCTTCTCCCCTGGAGATGCCCGATCTTTCCGAAATAGCTTCGATCAACTGGGTCTTGTTCATATCAGAGTCCGTATAATATTATAAATCCTAAGGCTCAAAACAAAAATCGGTACCGAGATACAAAAATACGAAAATTTAAACAGTTTATTATAAATTGTAAATTTCAAACAACCTCTTCTATTCGTATTTTTCCAACGAATGGATTACCTTTGCATTCGAAAGAAAGTCATGGACGGCAACACGAAAAATACGATCCCTTACTGCGCTTCGGTGACGGAATATTCCCGCCGCCCGAGCAGCGAGGTACGCATAGGTACGGTCACCATAGGTGGCGGCGCTCCCGTGGCCGTGCAGAGCATGACAGACAGGGATACCTGCGACACGGAGGCGTGCGTGGCGCAGATCGGCCGTATCCGCAGCGCGGGCGGACGCATCGTGAGGCTTACTGCGCAAGGGGTCGCGGAGGCGGAGAACCTGCGCTATATCGCCGCCGAAGTGAAGCGGCGGCATCCAGGCGTCGCACTTGTGGCCGACATTCATTTTCTGCCGCAGGCAGCATATACGGCGGCGCAGTACGTCGATAAAGTTCGCATAAATCCCGGCAATTACAACGACCGCGGCGGCGACTTCCCCGCCCTGCTCGAAAAATGTTCTTCCCGCGGAGCGGCGCTCCGCATCGGGGTCAACCACGGGTCGCTGTCGGAACGCATCGTGGCCGAATATGGCGACACGCCGCGTGGAATGGTAGCCTCCGCAATGGAGTTCCTGCGCGAGTGCCGTTCGCACGGCTTCGACCGGGTCGTGGTGTCGATGAAGTCGAGCAACACCCGCGTAATGGTACACGCCTACCGTCTTCTGACGGCCTCCATGACGTGCGAAGGGATGGACTACCCCATTCACTTGGGAGTTACCGAGGCGGGCAACGGAGTCGAAGGACGGATAAAATCGGCCGCGGGCATAGGCGCCCTGCTTGCCGACGGCATCGGCGACACCATCAGGGTATCGCTCACCGAACCGCCAGAAAATGAAATTCCGGTAGCCACAACCCTCGCCGAACACTTCACAGGACGGGAAACGACGCTTTCTCCCTGCCTCGATACGGAATGGCAGACCCCTTTCGATCCATACGAATATTCGAGGCGCAAAACATCCGCCGCAGGACGTCTGGGCGGCGGCAGCCCCCCGTTGCTTTACAACGAACTGAACGAAGAGGAGAAGCAGTCTCTCGACAACGGCGCGGCACTACTGCTCACGGCCGGCGGCATCAATCCGGTCGGGGAGTGGCGACGCATGATAATGGAACTGGACGCGGCCGGAGACAGGCGCCCCGTGATACTTCACCGCGTATATTCGGAAACGTCGCCCGAAGCGTTGGCGATAAAGGCCGCGGCCGACTTCGGGGTGATGTTCATTGACGGGCTGGCCGACGGAATATATATGGAGAACGAGCCGCAGAACGGCATACCGGCCTGCGACATAGACGCCATGTCGCTCGGCATACTCCAGGCATCGAGGGCTCGGATGAGCAAAGCCGACTACATAGCCTGCCCCGGATGCGGACGTACACACTTCGACCTTCACAGGGTGCTCGACGAGGTAAAGTCGCGCACGTCGCACATCAAGGGGCTCAGAATAGCCGTTATGGGCTGCATAGTGAACGGTCCCGGCGAGATGGCCGACGCCGACTACGGCTATGTGGGCGCATCGCCCGGCCATATCACCCTCTACCGCGGCAAAGAACCCGTCAGGCGCAATATCCCGCAGGATGAGGCACTCGACGCGCTTATGGATCTGTTGAAATCCGACGGAGTTTGGCAAATGTAAAATGCAAAATTGGAAATGAGTAAGCGTATAGATACTGCAATTTTCGGTAAACTTCAGGAAGATCCGTCCGAGGTAAGGGATATTAAAATATATTTCGACCTCTTCAAGGACGAAAAGGCCTTTATCGACGACTTGCAATCCAACGACTTAAATATAGAAGACTTATTCTATTTTGCGAACAGGTGTATTACTCCTGTCGGCGAGATGCTGCTGTACCACAAATTACGCCATATTTCAAAGAGCAATACGGCAGCAGATAACGAAAAAATCATCGCGCGAATAGAAGACGACGGTAATTTCAGAGGAAAGATAGAGGGAGCGTTGTCCGGATTGGCCGACAGAAGGAACAACTTTATGTCGGGCCTGCTGAATATGTCCGTAAAGCTTGGCAAGTGGCACAAATATTTCAAATTTCTCCCATTGCTCTACATTGTTGTCGTTGCCGCCCTATGGTTGTTCGCATCCCCGTTGGCGGTATTGATAAGTTGTGTGGCGATCTTGGCTTTTAACACTTGTATCCATTATTGGAATAAGAGCTATGTGGAGACGTGTATCCGCCCTTTGGTGCAATTGAACAAGATCAGGACCGCAGCCGTCAGGCTGTCAAAGATCGACGGATACAATTCGCTCGCGAATATCGACGAGTCTGTCGGCGAGTTGGGAAATCTAAGCCGAAAAGTTAGCCTGTTCAGTCTGAACAGGGTTGTGGAATCCGAATTTATGGCCGTATTTCAGGCTGTAATAGAAATTGCAAAGTCCATGCTCCTTATAGAGCCGATCATGACGAATTCGATATTGGCCAAGATAGGCAATATCAATTCACACTCCAAAAGGCTTACCGATTATCTTGGCGAATGGGATGTTCTGTATTCTGTAAGTTCATTGAGGGTATGGATGAAGCAGAACAACTGCCATTGGACTGTCCCTTCGTTCGACAGGCCGGGCGTCGGTGTCCGTGCCAATGAAATATACCACCCATTGATTCCGGACTGCGTTCCGAACACTATCGTAATGGACAAATCGGTTATAATAACCGGCTCCAATATGTCCGGAAAATCATCGTTCATCAAGACCATAGGGGTGAATATCGTTGCGGCCTATGCGATAAACACATGTTTTGCCGAACAAATAGTTTTGCCCGATTGCAATCTTCACAGTGTGCTGGCCGTATCGGACGATATTAACAACTCGACGAGCTACTACTACTCAGAGGCTCGAAGAATAAAATCGATCATCGACAAATGTAAAGACTCGCCGTCGGACCGCACCAATATCGTGCTTATAGATGAAATCTTTAAAGGCACGAATACTACCGAAAGGATATCTATTGCAAATGCGGTTATAAAATATCTTGCGGGACAAAGCAATACGCTCGCCGTAGTCTCTTCGCACGATATGGAATTGGCAAGATCTTTCGTGGGAATATTGGACACATATCATTTCAGCGAGGAGATGTCGCAGGATGAGCTCAGGTTTAATTACAAACTCATCCCCGGCATAGAATATACCAGAAATGCAATATCCATATTGAGAAGTTGCGGCTATCCCGAAGAGATAATTGCCGCTGCCGAGCTCAACACGCAAAAAGTATGTGAGAATATAAATTCCATCTCTTTATAATTAATTATATATGTGTAAATTAAAAACAGGCGACACCTACACCGAAAAGGTGCGTTTTTCGCAGGCGAACGTGGATAAGTTCGCGGAGATATCGGGCGACAACAACCCGATACACATCAACCCCGAATACGCGGCGAAAACGCCGTTCGGGAAACCGATAGTGCACGGCTTCTTCGCAGGCGCGGTATTCTCCAAGGTATTCGGCACGCAATGGCCCGGCGAGGGGACGATATACATGTATCAGGACATGGCGTTCCGCGCGCCCGTGTTCGTGGAGCAGGACTACACGGCGCGGTTCGAGATCACGGAGGTGAACGAAGAGAAACACCGCGGCGTGGTGCGCTGCATCCTCGAAGAGGCCGGCGGCAAAGCCGTGATCGAGGGACAAGCCAAGCTCATGCACACCGAAAGGTTTTAGAGGTTGTTTGAAATTTGCGATAATTAACATTAAAATACTTTAGCACAATGAAAAGGCTCGAAAACAAAGTGGCGATCATAACCGGCGGCGCGGCCGGCATAGGTGCGGCGACAGCCGTGAAATTCGCCGAAGAAGGCGCGAAGGTGGTCATATGGGACCTCAACGAAACGAAAGGCAACGAATTGGCCGGCTCGCTCGGCGCCACGTTCATGAAGGTGAACACGGCCGATTACGCCGCAATAGAGGCCGCCGCCAAAGAGGTGAACGACCGCTTCGGCCGCATCGACATCCTCATCAACAACGCAGGCATCACCCGCGACAGCACGCTCAAGAAAATGACACCCGAACTGTGGCAGCAGGTCATCGACGTGAACCTCACCGGAGTATTCTACTGCACGAAGATCATCAGCGAATACATGCTTGCGGGCGGTTGGGGACGCATAGTGAGCGCCTCGTCGGTAGTCGGCCTCTACGGCAACTTCGGCCAGACGAACTACGTGGCCACCAAGTCGGCCATCATAGGCATGACCAAGACCTGGGCGCGAGAACTCGGCCGCAAAGGCATAACCGTCAACGCCGTAGCCCCCGGATTCATAGCCACCGAAATGGTCGCCGCGATGCCCGAAAACGTAATCGACGGCATGAAAGCCAAAGTACCCCTCGGCCGCCTCGGACAGCCGTCCGAAATAGCCAGCGTCTACGCCTTCCTCGCATCCGACGAAGCCTCTTACATCAACGGCCACACGCTCAGTGCGGACGGAGGAATGACGGTTTAAATTAATTGAAAATGAAAAATTGAAAATATTAAATCGAAAACAAGCAATTACCTTATTTTCAGGTTATTAGTTTTCAATTCTCAATTCATGAAGGTTTTACCCCTCACATACCTTGGCAACGTAGAGTACTTTGCGCACCTGCTTTCGGGCGGGTGCGTTATAGATATGGGGGAGAACTATGTCAAGCAGAGCTACCGCAACAGGTGCGACATAATGTCGGCGGGTGGGATCGACGTGCTTACCGTAAATGTCGTCGACGGAGGCAGCCGGGTCAAAAGGCCGGTGAAGGATATGCGCATCGACTATTCGAAGCGGTGGCAGCACAGGCACCGGATGGCGCTTATCTCCGCATACGCTAACTCTCCCTATTTCGACCATTACTGGGAGCGTTTCGCGCCGTTCTACGAGAAGAGGTACGAATTCCTTGCCGACCTGAACGCCGGCCTGCTCCGTGTTATGGCGGATATCGTCGCCCCGGGGCTCCGGATAGAATTTTCGGAGAACTACATAGAGCCTTCGGAGGCTTACGACGACCTGCGCGGCGGATTCGAGCCTGTAAAGAGAGGTGTGGAAGCTATTGTTCCGGGGGACGGGAAGATCTTATTCGAACCATATTGGCAGGTATTCTACGGCAAACACCCTTTCGCGCCCAACCTCTCGGCAATAGACCTCATATTCTGCGAAGGCCCCGCCGCAGGCGCGGTAATACGATAATTGACAATGGAAAATTGAAAATGGAAGATTGTTTTTGTACTTTCGCATAAAACTCATTAAAGAATGAATGTTCTCGACATCGTAATCGCCGCGATACTCGTCATTGCGGGCATAATGGGATACCGCAAGGGGGTAATAAGGCAGGTCTGCGGAATAGGCGGGCTCATACTCGGCATCTGGCTCGGTTACCGGTTCAGCACGCTTCTGGCCGGATGGTTCGGCATGAACGCCGAATACGCATCGCTGCTCTGTTTCATAATCATACTGATCGCCGCGATCATAGTCCTCTATCTGGTGGGGCTGCTTTTCAGCAAGGTATTCCGGATGACGGGGTTCGGCCTCATCGACAATTTGGGCGGCCTTGCGCTCGGTGTGGTAAAGACAGGGCTACTCCTCAGTCTGCTGCTCGGCCTGTTCACTGGCTACAACGACCGGGCAAAGCTGATCGCTCCCGAAGTATTCGACGAATCGGCGCTCTACGAACCGATGCAGAAGGCAGCAGGGATCGTATTCCCCTGGATTAAAGAGAATGGAAAACGGATAATGGAAAATGAAAAAAATACAATTATAGGGAAATTCCAAACAAGCTCTAAAAATCATTTTCAATTCTCAATTTGAAAAAAGCGCGGGTCATAGAAAGTACCGGAAGCAGGTACAAGCTGCAGGACGAGTCGGGGGCGTTGCTCGACAGCCGTCTCAGGGGACGTATGCGTCTTTCGGACAGCCGCGCCACAAATCCTGTAGCCGTAGGCGACATTGTGACCTGCGAAACTACGGCAGAGGGTGAAACGGTCGTCACGGGAGTGGAACCGCGGCGCAACTATATTATCCGGCGCGCGTCGAACCTTTCCAGGGAGTCGCATATCATAGCGGCCAATATCGATCAGGCTTTCATCGTAGCCACGCTCTTCTCGCCACGCACGAGCACGGAATTTATAGACCGCTTTCTGGTGACCTGCGAGGCCTACCACATACCGGCTTCGATAATACTCAACAAGACCGACCTTGCTGAGCGGGAACCCGAAATGCTCGCGGAGTTTCTTGAGATATACCGTTTGGCGGACTATCCGGTCGTAGAGGTGTCGGCGGGGCGCGGCGACGGAATGGAGAGGCTGAAACTTCTGATGAAGGATAGAACGACCCTGCTGTCGGGCAACTCCGGCGTAGGGAAATCGACGCTCATAAAAGCCGTCGAACCGGAGGCCGACGTGCGCATAGGGAAGATATCGGACTATCATCACAAAGGCACCCATACCACCACATTCGCCCGTATGTACCCTCTGTCGGAAGGCGGATATATAATAGACACTCCGGGCATAAAAGGATTCGGGCTTATAGACATCGCCGACCGCGAGGTGGCGCGCTACTTCCCCGACTTCATGCGTTACGCACCCGGGTGTCAATACTACAACTGCACGCACACCCACGAACCGGGCTGCGCCGTGACGGAGGCGTTGCGCCGTGGCGAACTGTCGCCCTGCCGCTATGAAAGCTACCTCAAAATACTCGACGAAGATGGCAAATACCGTACATAGCCTTACCGCGAAGCATGATGACGGGTGGTACTCCGGGCGCATAGAATTCCTGCGCGGGTTCATGCTGCCCGAACGTTACGACAATTTCCGCCGTGTGCTCGATATGCGCACGCGGTGGATGACCGTCTGTATGGAGAACACCTTCCATCCCCAGAACGCGAGCGCCCTGGTGCGCAACTGCGAGGCGTTCGGCATACAGGATATTCACGCCATCGAGAACCTGTGCCCGTTCCAGCCAAACGTCGACATAGTGCGCGGCACCGACAAATGGATCGATCTGCACCACTATAAGGATTCCCGCAGCGCCATGAAAGCCCTCAAAGCCGACGGCTACCGCATAGTGGCCACCACACCACATCGCGACGACCGCCAGCCCGAAAATTTCGACGTCGCGAAAGGGAAATTCGCCCTCGTGTTCGGTACCGAGCACGCGGGAATAAGCGAAGAGGTGTCGCGGGAGGCCGACGAGTTCATCCGCATACCCATGTGCGGCTTCGTGGAGAGCCTCAATGTCTCCGCATCGGCGGCCATATTGCTCTACGCACTCTCCTCGCGCCTGCGTGCAGGCAACGCCCCCTGGCAACTATCCGAATCCGAAAAACTGCCGATAATGTTCGAATGGGTGATGGGGAGTGTACGGGATGCGGAAAAGATACTATTCAAAAAATTTGAAAATTTTCAAATTTGAAAAACAACTTTCTTTTTCAAATTATCACTTCGGTTTCAGTACGATATAAGGTACGATCATCTCCTCCATCGAGATCCCGCCATGCTGAAAGGTGTTCTTGTAGTAACGTATGAACTGGTTGGCGTTGTTGGGATAAGTGAGGAAGTCGCGTCCCGATGCGAATATGTAGGTCGATGTCAGGTTGCTCTGCGGGAGTTGAATGTCACGCGGATCGACAACCTCGAACACCTCTTTGGGATTGTAGCTCAGGCTGCGGCCTGTTTTGTAGCGCAGGTTGGGCGATGTCTCACGGTCGCCGACCACCTTCACCGGATTATCGACCCTGATAGTGCCGTGATCGGAGGTTATGATAACCGTGTGCCCCTTTTCGGAGAGCAGTTTCAGGAGCGTCAGCAGGTCGGAATGCTCGAACCATGACCGTGTGAGCGAACGGAATGCCGCCTCGTCCTCGGTAAGTTCCCTTATCACTTCGGTTTCGGTACGGGCGTGCGAAAGTATGTCGAGGAAATTATAGACTATGACCGAAAAATCGGCGTCGAATACGTGGCGCGGATTTTCGAGAAGCCGGCGCCCCTGCTCCGGCCTTATAAGTTTGTCGAACGTGGTACGCCACCCCTTACCCGACGACTGCAGCTGCCGCCGCAGGAACTCCTCCTCGTAGAGGTTCTTGCCGCCTTCCTCGTTGTCGTTGAGCCAGCGGTCGGGCATTATTTTGTCTATGGCGAGCGGCATCAGTCCGGCGAATACCGCGTTACGGGCATACTGTGTGGCGGTGGGAAGTATGCTGCAATAGAAGTCGTCCGCCGCCACGTCGTAGTAGTCGTGGAGCAACGAGTTTATGGAGCGCCACTGGTCGTAACGGAAATTGTCGATAAGCAGAAGAGTGGTCTTGCCGCCGAGTTCCACCTCGGGGAATACGCGCGACTTCATCAGGGTGTGCGACATGACGGGCGTCTGCCCGCCACGGTGATTTATCCACCCGGCATAATTGCGCCTGACGAACTTGCCGAATTCGTTGTTGGCCTCATTCTTTTGGTAAGCAAGCACTTCGCGTATACTTTCGTCGGTCGATTCGGTCAGCTCTATCTCCCAACCCACAAGTTTGCGGTAAATATCGCACCAGTCGGCGAACGTGGAAGCCGCGGAGAACGACGATGATATATGCCCGAATTCGGCGCGGTAGTCGGCCGTGGTGCGCTCAGTGACCAACTGCCGCGAGTGTACGTTCTTTTTTATGGAGAGCAGCACCTGGTTGGGGTTGACGGGCTTTATTATATAGTCGGCTATCTTGGAGCCTATGGCCTTGTCCATGATATTCTCCTCCTCGCTCTTGGTCACCATTATGACGGGTGTGGTGGGCCTTATCTCCTTAATGCGCGGCAATGTTTCGAGGCCTGTCATTCCCGGCATCATTTCATCGAGTATTATAAGGTCGTAAGGCGTAGAACGCACCATTTCCAGAGCATCGGCACCATTGTTGCAGGTATCGACCTCGTAGCCTTTGCCGCGAAGGAAGAGTATATGGGATTTGAGGAGATCGATCTCGTCGTCGACCCAAAGGATGTTGGCCTCGTTCATGGAGTGTATTTAACGTGAGTTTTGCTTATCAAAAACTCACATTATTATAAATAAATGCAAAAGGGACGGATTTATTGTGATTTTATAAAGTTTTTTGTAAATTGCACCAAATTACGGTTGTTGGAACAAGTCTTGGGGGACACGCACGGCGGCCTTTTGTATGATTATTCACCCTTAATGCAATATTTAACCGCCGAAAACGTTTATTTATTGATGTTTACATTTTCGCGTACCAGGCGCCTCCGGCATCGTTGCGCTCTGCGGAACAAGATAATGTGGTTAGATAAAACTTTTAAGGCGGGCACGTTGCAGGCA
>QMCE01002061.1_pt1 | contig 11172 bp, 6 predicted proteins | sample 1821851 | NCBI WGS metagenome assembly QMCE01 (sample SAMN09453174, study PRJNA476694) | Termite gut metagenome, whole genome shotgun sequencing project. | isolation source: worker | host: Odontotermes sp. | place: South Africa:Pretoria | collected 2016-01-28
TTCTTTTTCTTTACAAAATCGTAAAACTCTTTTGCTCCGAACATATTTCCATGATCGGTCAGGGCGATGGCCTGCATCCCATCCTCTTTGGCTTTTTTTACAATGCCCGGAATGCTTGCGGCTCCGTCGAGAATAGAATATTGGGAGTGAACGTGTAAATGGGTAAAAGACATGGGCTGGTGTGCTGGTTTTGATATTATTGCTTTCCGTTGATCACCCGTTCAATGGTTTTCGGAAAATGTTCGTACTCCAGGGCATGTACCTTTTCAGCCAGCTTTTCGGCCGTGTCTCCGGGCATCACGTCACATACCGCCTGAAAAATAATATCCCCTTTATCATAACCGATGATAATTTGAAGGTCTTGGGGTCAAACCTTGTTTCGGAGCGGATACTTGACCACCCCGAGCGGTTGCGCCAAAGAATTGAGCAGTACAGCCGACAGAATGTTCCGATTGAAATCCGCTCCTCGTGGGGTGGGCGAACCCGATATATTTATTATGGTAACTCTCGTTTGCAGCGCACGTTAATCTATTTCCCGATAGTGCAGCTCGTTGTGATTGCGATTTTTATTACGTTGGCGCTGATTGCTTTTCGCTCCTCGAAGGAGGACGAACAAAATAAGGTGTGGATTGGTTTGGCCAAGGAGACGGCACACCAGTTGGGAACACCGATTTCATCTCTGTTGGGGTGGGTCGAGTATTTGAGAGAGCGAGAGGTTGAGGAGAGTGTAACGAGTGAGATGGATAAAGACCTAACACGACTGATGAAAGTCGCGGATAGGTTCTCTAAAATCGGAGCAGAGGCGATACTTATCCAGCAGGTTGTGAACGAGATTGTCGGAGGTTCGGTTATGTATTTCCGTAGCCGAATACCGCGTAATGTGACGTTGGAGTATAATGGTTTGGCGAGTGCGCCGATAAAAACGATGCTCAATGTTGCGCTCTTTGAGTGGGTTGTGGAGAATGTGCTCAAAAATGCGCTCGATGCCTTGCAGGGTAAGGGTACAATCTCGGTTGCCTTGTTCACGACTGACGATTGGGTCAATATAGATTTCCGAGATACGGGTAAAGGTATAGCCAAATCGAACTGGAAAAAGATTTTCGAGCCGGGCTATACGACCAAAACACGTGGCTGGGGGTTGGGATTATCGCTGGCACGCCGTATTATCGAGGAGACCCATCGAGGTAAAATCTTTGTACTCTCCTCTGAAGTCGGCAAGGGAACGACTATTCGTATCTCGCTCCGTCAGGCAGAATAGTGACTTTTTGTCGGATATGGCTCTAAAATTTCTAATTTCTGATTTTTTGTAGTAACTTTGTGCCTCAAATTGTTGGGTTAAATAGGGTTAAAGTGTTGGAAGTCAAACGAATACTGGTATCGCAACCTGCGCCTGCAATAGCTGCAAAGGCTCCTTTTTATGATATTGCGACCAAATATGGAGTGGAAATAGATTACCACCCATTTGTTAAAATAGAGGGTGTAGACCTTAAAGAGTTTCGCTCTCAAAGAATCGAAGTTTTGAAACATTCGGCGATTATATTTTTGAATCGTTCAACCGTCGATAGCTTCTTTAAAGTGTGCGAACAGGCGCGTATCAATATTCCCATTACGATGAAATATTTTTGCTCGACGGAGGCTATTGCGCTCTACTTGCAGAAGTATATACAATATCGCAAACGCAAAATTTTCTTTGCTACCGGTCAATTCGATTCTCTGTGTGAGTTGATTTTGAAACATCCGTCCGAAAAGTATCTACTTACGATGACCGAACCCTCTTCTAGCGAGGTGGTTACGACACTCGATTATCTGTGTGTGGACTACAATAAAGCCATTTTTGCAAAGAGTGTTTCGGTAGATTTGTCGGATGTCGATATTGAAAAATATGACCTTGTTGCGTTGTATAGCACGCCTGAGATTACGACTTTGATGAGTGCATTCGAGGGGAAACGATTACCTGCAATTGCGGCATTCGGTAATCGCACGGCAGCAGCTGTTTCGTCGGCAGAATTGCATCTGGCTACAACTGCTCCGACACCGGGAGTACCTTCGCTGGCAAAAGCGGTTGAGGTGCTGATTGCTCATCTGAAAGAGGGAGGCGAAATGCCTTCGCTGTCGGTTCAGGCGGGAGTTGCCGAAGAGTTTATGAGGGCGCGGACGTTCAAACCTATTCGCCGTCCGAGAACGGTAGTTAAGGCGGGAGCAAGAGGGAGTTCATCAAGAAGTGGTGCTAAATCGGTAGCAAGACCAGCCCCCGCAAGGACACCACAGGCTAAATAGAACGATAAGGATATTATAGAGGGCGCGCACGCAGGCGCGCCCGTTTTGTATAATTATGACAGATAGCAGACTTACAAAGGCAGAACGATTGCACGGACGAAAAGCTATTACAGAGGTAATGAATAGCTCTCGGCGTGGCTTTGTCTATCCTTTTCGGTATGCTTTTGTGAGGAGTGATGAAAATGTTTCGGCGGTTCTATTTGCCGTTCCCAAGAAGGGACATAAAAGAGCGGTCGAACGCAATCTGATTCGTCGCCGAACGAGAGAGGCGTATAGACTCAATAAAGGTTTGCTGGGAGAAACGAGGGTTAATATAGCTCTTTTTTATAGCTCTTCACAGGTTCACGACTTTGAGACGATAGAGTGCGCTGTTCAAAAAATTCTGTCACAAATATGTAGGGGCGTATTGAATATGCCCGAATAATATTTTAATGAAAGTGTTAAGGATTATACGGAGAATTTTTGCAGCACCGCTTATTATTTTGGTGCATTTCTATCGTCTTTGTATTTCACCCTTAAAGCCATCGACTTGTCGATTTACGCCAACCTGTTCGGAGTATGCGCTGACGGCATTGCGCCGTTACGGGATTTTTAAGGGTTCTTATCTTGCTATTCGTCGAATCTTGCGCTGCCACCCTTGGGGAGGGAGCGGTTATGACCCAGTGCCATAGCAATTCTGAATTTTGAATTCTAAATTCTAAATTAATTTGCCTCTTTTGAAGTTTTGGGTGGGGTGTATATGCCCCGCGCCCCTACATTAATTTAGTCGCTTATTGGTATTCTTGGGGTTTGGTCGTCCCATTTAATACTCTCAGTGCATTTTCAGCCAGCGCCCACAGTTCGTCCTCGCCTGCATATATCTTTACGGGAGCGATGAATGAGACCATCTTTGCAATGTAATCGGTAACGAAGGTGCTGTATGCAATTCCGCCCGTCAGAATGATGGCATCTACCTTGCCGTGAAGCACCGTTGCCATTTCGCCGATATATTTACCTAAATTGTAGGACATCGCCTCGTAAATCAGCTTGGCATACTTGTCGCCATCGTCGACACGTCTTTCGACTTCGCGTGCATCGTTGATACCCAAATGATCAACCAATCCTCCGCGTCCGCAGACCAATTTTGAAATCTCGCTTTGAGAATAGAGTCCGCTAAAACAGAGATCGACGACTTTCTGTACCGCTATCGTACCTACTCTTTCGGGCGAGAACGGACCTTCGCCTTCGAGGGCATTATTGACATCTATAACTTCGCCTTTATGATGTGCTCCGACCGAGCAACCTCCTCCCAAATGGGCAACGATAAGGTTCATATCCTCATACTTGCGCCCTACCTCTTCGGCATAGCGGCGTGCGATTGCTTTTTGGTTCAGGGCGTGGAAAATAGAGGTGCGAGACATATCTTTCCACCCCGTTATGCGAGCCACCTCCTGCAACTCGTCCACCACGACAGGGTCGGCAATAAACGCTTCGCAACCCGCCATTTGAGCAATATCGTAAGCCAGCAACGCACCCAAATTCGAAGCGTGCTGACCCAGTGGACGGAAGCGGATATCGTCCAACATCGCTTGATTTACACGATATACACCCGACTTGATGGGCTTAATCAATCCTCCGCGTCCCACTACTGCTGAGAGTTGCCAAATATCGACTCCTGCATTGTGAAGGGCGGTCATAATTATCTCCTTGCGGTAATCAAACTGGTCGAGAATCCCTTCGAAGGTGTGTGCAATCAACTCTGCCGAATGACGGAGAGTAAGTTCTACGACCTGCTCGGTATTGCGATAAACGGCAACCTTCGTAGAGGTTGAACCGGGATTGATGGCGAGAATTAAATGTTCCATAAATATAGTTCAAGGTTCAAAGTTCAAGGTTCAATTACTTATGTTACCGACTAAGGCATTCGCCCTCTCAGCGGCTATATGGATATTTGCACAAATATTATCTTCGCCGACCAAATTGTTAAAGCCCGACTTGGTTAGTGTCTCGTGTACCGATGGCGACACACCCGACAAAATAACGGCGATATGCTCTTTTGTAGATGCTTTTACAAGGTTAGTGAGGTTGTGAATACCCGTCGCATCAATAAAGGGTACTTTACGCATACGGATAATTCTGACCTTAGATTTATCGCCCAGCGTGCGCATCTGCTCGTCGAATTTCGAGGCGATGCCGAAGAAGAAAGGTCCGTCGATTTCGTAAACTTCCACACCCTTTTCGAGGTGGATATGGTTTACGTCGTCCCTTTCGCTGTCGCCCTTCATATCGAGTTGCCCTTCGATTACCGATATGTTCGTATTCTCCATAATACGCCTCATAAAGAGTGCGACAGCCATTACTAACCCTACCATTATGGCTATCGTAAGGTCGAATAAAACGGTCAGCGAGAGGGTTACGATAAGCACGATTGCGTCCGAGCGCGGGTTGCGCATCTGAGCCTTTATGGTGCGCCATTCGCTCATATTATACGCTACGACAATCAAAATTCCCGCCAGACACGCCATCGGAATATGTTTTGCCAGCGGCGACAGAAATAGCAGAATTAAGAGCAACACGACGGCGTGAACGATACCCGATATGGGTGACCGACCTCCGTTATTGATATTTGTCATCGTGCGGGCGATAGCTCCCGTAACGGGAATACCGCCAAAGAAAGGCACGACTATATTTGCGGCACCCTGCGCAACGAGTTCGGTATTCGAGTTGTGTTTGTCACCCGTTACGCCATCGGCAACCGTTGCCGAAAGCAGACTTTCGATTGCGCCCAACATCGCAATCGTAAATGCGGGAGGCAGCAATCTTGTAATCGTCTCCATATCGAGGTTAAACCCTTGTGGTGAGGGGAGTGAGGGGTTTATGGTAAACCTGTCGCCGATAGTCTCTATCCCTTCGATGCCGAGCCAATGGCGCATTGCGTATGTTGCGCCCGTAACGACGACGATAGCTATCAAGGAACCCGGCAATCGCCTTGAAATGCGAGGCGTAAAGACGATGATAAGGATACTTATGACCCCAATAAGGAGTGCCCACCAGTTGATTGTTCCGATGCTTTCAAAATATAGTTGCCATTTGGAGAGGAAACCATCGGGGAGTGCCTTGTCGAATGTAAGCCCGAAGAAATCTCCGATTTGAGTTGTAAAGATGGTTAGCGCAATACCGCCCGTAAAGCCAACGACTATGGGGTATGGAATGAATTTTATAACGATACCGAGTTTCAGAAGCCCCATTACGGCAAGCATTACGCCCGCCATAACCGTTGCAATCATTAGCCCCTCGATACCATACGTCGCAATAATTCCCGATACAATAACGATAAATGCACCTGTCGGACCCCCAATCTGAACGGAGCTGCCGCCGAATGCCGAAACAATAAAGCCACCTATAATTGCCGTTATGATGCCCTGTTCGGGGCTTACTCCGCTGGCAATACCGAATGCAATGGCAAGAGGCAACGCAACGATACCGACGACTATACCTGCCGTCAGGTCGGTCGCAAAGCGTTTGCGGTTATACCCCTTGAAGGTATCTAAAATTTTGGGTCTGAAATCGGGTCTATATCTCATCATAATCCTCTCGTTATGGGAGTTATATCGAGTTCTGTACGCTCGCCGTTTTGGTATCGGTAGAGCCCTGCGATAGCGATCATTGCGGCATTATCGGTAGTAAATTTCAACGGCGGCAGGTATGTTTTCCAGCCGCGCCGTTTCCCCTCTTGGGTAATTGCATTTCGCAATCCCGAATTTGCCGATACTCCGCCTCCGATAGCTATCTGTTTGATATTCAGCTCTTTCGAGGCTTTTATAAGTTTCTTTAACAGAATATCTATAATCGTTTTTTGAAGTGAAGCGCAGAGGTCTGCCATATTTTCGGCTACAAAGGTACTATTTTTTGCCGTTTCGTCCCTCAAAAAGTATAGAAACGAGGTCTTTAATCCGCTGAAACTATAGTTGTAACCATCGATATTGGGTTTTGCAAAACGAAATCGCTCTGGGTTCCCTTCGTTTGCATATCGGTCGATTATAGGACCTCCGGGATATGGCAACCCCATTACTTTGGCACACTTATCGAATGCTTCTCCGGCGGCATCGTCGATTGTCGTGCCGATAATTTCCATCGAGAGCGGACTATCGACCCTAACGATTTGGGTATGTCCGCCCGATACGAGCAAGCAGAGGAATGGGAATTGGGGGTGCGGTATAGTCTCGTCGGGCAGGTCTATAAAGTGAGACAATATATGTCCGTGCAGATGGTTCACCTCGATAAGGGGGATATCTCGTGCAACGGCTAATCCTTTTGCAAATGATACCCCAACGAGCAACGAACCGAGCAATCCGGGACCCCTTGTAAAGGCTATGGCGTCCACATCGTTGATAGTTATTGCTGCCTGTTTGAGGGCAGCATCGACTACGGGAACGATATTTTGTTCGTGTGCACGGCTGGCGAGTTCGGGGATAACGCCTCCATATTGTTCGTGGATTTTTTGTCCCGCAATCACACTCGACAACATCTCTGTCCCCCGCAATACCGCCGCCGAAGTATCGTCGCACGAAGATTCTATTCCTAATATAGTCGGAAAATTAGCCATTAACCATTAATCATTAACCATTAATTACTACCTTTGTAGTTTACAGATGGGCAAAGTTACAAAAATAGTCGCGAACATCGTAGCGGGCATAATATTGGGAGTCGGAGGGTTGCTTCTGACGGTGATGTTATTGCTCGATGTGGGGGTGTTTCAGAATCGTCTGGCGAGTGCGGCTTCGAGCTTTGCGAGTGAGTTTTTGAACACCAAAGTTTCGCTCTCTTATATCAATCTGACGGGGTATAATCGCCTTTCGGCGCAGGATTTTTATGTTGAGGATTTTGCAGGCGATACACTCCTTTATGTTCGAAAGGCAGATGTAAGGATAGACCTTTTGTCTCTTATTGAGGGCGATATTGTGTTGGAAGATGTACGGGCAGACGATGCTAAATTGTTGCTACACGATGATGGTTCGGGCAAAATCAATATTGCTCAAATAACAGACCTCCTTAAACCCGAAAAGGTGAGTAGAAATCCAAAACCGATAGAGTTGCGCAATCTTCAATTGACCAATTCCGAATTTCGATTGGTTAATGATAACCGACCACCGATTGGTGAGGGAATGATAGATTGGGGCGATATGGATTTCGACCATTTGAATGCGAATGCTACCCATCTCATAATTTTGGGTAATCGTATAGAGATGGCGCTCCACAACATTAGTTTCGTTGATCGCACGGGGGCAGTAATCACAAACCTTTCGGTCGAAGAGTTTGTGATAGACAGCGGATTGTTGGAGTTTACCGACAGCCATATAGAGCTCCCTCATACCGACCTGCGTTTACCACTCATAAAACTTTCGTCTAAAACAGGGTGGGCAAGCTGGAAGTCATTTGTCGATAGTGTCAAGATGGACATTAGAATTGTGGAATCGACGGCGGGAGCAGAAGACTTAAAATATTTTGTGCCTATCGTGCAGAGTGGGCAGGATTTTACGCTTCGTAGTGTTACGGCTAATTTTGTGGGTACGACAAACGATTTTTGGGGCACGATAGATAATGTTGAAGTCTATAATAGTCGCCTTGGCGGTCGTTATCATATATCGAACGTAGTATCAAAACCGATGCGTTTCGATGGCGAAATATCACGTCTGGTTACATCGGCTCTCGATATCGAGAAATTGGCACGCCAATTCGGAGTACCCGAAATTCCTGCCCAGCAGGCTTCGATGCTCTCTCGCTTGGGGGCTATAGCGATGGATGTAAAGGCAGGGGGAACGCTGGAAGATTTTAACGTTGCAGTAAAGGCTAATACCGATTTGGGTAATTTGTCGGCACAAACGCAAGTAGTGCAACGTAACGGAAGTATCGATTTTTATAATGCCGTAGCATCGTCGGATGGTTTCGATGTTGGATTTTTGACCCGCACGAAAGAACTTGGCAAGGTTAGCTTTGCGGCGGCAGGCGATATGAGTAATTTTGCTGCTAATGTTTTATCGGCAGAGTATAATGGCTATACCTATCACGATGTTTCTGTCGAGGGAAGCTACTCGGATAACATAATCAGTGCCGATATTGTTTCAAGGGATACGGCGGCTATGTTTGCCTTCAAAGGGAGTTACGATATGAGGAACAAACCTCAATATAGTGTTGACGGGAGTATCGAGCGGTTAGATTTGAGTGTACTCGGGATTAATAAAAGAGATAGCGTTTCGGTATTTTCGGGATACCTTACGGTTTCGGGAGAGGGCATATCGACGGACGATTTGGAGCTATCGGCAAAGATTGACAGCATACGATACGCCCATAAGGGTGGTGCTTATCGCACAGGGGCAATCGATATTTCGGCATACAACGACACGACACGACACTCGTTTACGTTGACCTCCGATTTTCTCACAGCCGACTATATCAGTAGCGCCGATTACGGCTCATCGTTTGGGTATCTTGCAGATGTTTTTTATGCTTTTATCCCCGAATTGTCTGATGATGAGGGTGTTGCCGTAGATAATGTTCAAAATGTGAAGATGGTATCGGTATCTGAAAATACGCCGTCTCATATAGAGCTTCACATTGTCGACATTAATCCTGTGCTCGGATTGATTGTTCCCGGTCTGTCGATTGGAAAGGGGAGTCGTGTTATGCTTGATTATGACCCTTTGGAGCGCAACGTAGATTTACTGGTAACGAGCAATAACGTTGAATGGAATGCGGGAACGGGTAAAGAACCCGTATCTATTTCCTCTTTTTCGTTAGAGGGGAAAAGTCGAGGAAGAGCTGATTCGCTACATCTTGTACTTAATTCAGGGAAGGCATCGCTCGGTGGAGTCCGCCTTAAAAAGACACGGGGCGATATTTCGGTACTTGATAACCGAGCAGCGTTTCATCTTTCCGCTTCATCGGATTTGATGTCGATGTCAACCAACCTTAACGGACTTGTCGATTTGGGACGAACCGAAGATAAAAAATTGACAATTAAAGGTTTAATTGCTCCATCTGAGTTCTCAATAAACGGACAAAATTGGACACTTTCATCGGGGCAGGTTGACTATTTTGCGGATAGAATAGAGATAGATTCGTTGAGTATAAATTCTTGTTCGGGTTCGGGACGCCTCTATGTCGATGGAGGATTGAGTATCGAGGGTAGAGATACGCTCGATATAGATATTACCAATCTTAATATTGCACCGATTGCCGCATTGCTTCGGATTGACGAGCTTTCGGCACGAGGTATGCTTAACGGCAAGGCTGAGGTCTACTCTTTCAATGGAAGTTTGTTGGCGGAGGCTAATGTGGGCTCGGACAATGTGAGCATAAACGGATATGATATTGTGCCGCTAACGTTAAGACTGAATTCAGATGTTTCGGAAAATCGCAACCTATTACGAATCGCCTCTCGGGACGGAGGAACGGATTTTGTGCGAGGTTATCTATCCTCTGACGGCAGCAGATACCGTATACGCGGCGGAATACACGGCATACCAGCGGGAATTGTACAGCCGTTCTTGGCGGGTGCTATTACCGATTCGGAAGGGGAAGTGGATATCGATTTTGATGTAACGAAACAGGAGAACGCAACGCCGTCGATTGCGGGGAAGCTGTCATTAAACGATATAAGTACTTTGGTCGCATTCAATAATATTCGCTATGCATTGCCTAAGGCAGAGCTTGTGGTCGAGAACAATATTGCAACCCTTTCGGGAGCAACGATTACCGACAGCAATAATAAGACAGCAAAAATAACGGCTCGTGCCGATTTGAGAAATTTATCGAACATAACTTATTCGGCACACCTACAAGCTGATAATTTCTATGTTCTCAATACGACCTTTGCGCAAAATCCGACCTTCTATGGCAAGTTATTTGTTACGGGTAATGTCGATATGTCGGGCGATGCGAGAGGAATGCACATAGATGCGGTTGCCGAAACGGGCGATGGCTCTTCGTTCTATCTACCGATGACCTCAAGCGGGGGAGTTATAGATAGCGATTTTGTTATTTTCGAGAGCCTCAATAAACCTCTGCTCTCGGAAGACGATGAGTCGAGCGGTAACCGCAAGACAGACTATATGACATCTGTTAAACCCAACATAGATGTCGAGTTGACGATGACCATTAATCCCAATACGGAGGTCAATCTGGTGCTTGACCCTGAAACAAATGATGGTATTCGTGCCGTCGGTGATGCCCTGTTGTCGTTGCGATTTGCACCGCGTAACGACCTGTTTACCCTGACGGGCACTTATGAGATTTTGGAAGGAGATTATACGTTCAATGTTCAAAATATAGCCTCCCGCAAGTTCGCAATCGAACATGGGAGTACGATTCGTTGGGGTGGAGAACCTCTTGACCCGCAACTCGATATTCGGGCGATATATACGCTACGAACATCGCTTTCGCCGTTGCGGGATTTGATTGGAGAAGACGATTTACATTCGCGTATTCCTGTCGATTGTATCGTAAATATAGGTGGCAGGCTTTCGGGTCCCGATATAAAACCCGATATAAAGGTTCGGGTAACAGACCAAATGGTGGCGGTTGTTGATAATGCCGCTGAGCGCCCGCTGGGCCAAGCGCAGATCGCCCCTTTTTTCCAGCATACGTTGCAGAAAGGTGATGGAATAAAACGCTGAAACCACAGTGATTGTCATTTTGTCGATCGTCGCCGTTCCGGCGATAGCAAACAGTTCACCGATACCGAGCCCAAAGAGAAGCGCGACTCCGATGATTCCCCCCACCAAGGCGATTAACAACGATTTGGACAATCTCAGTATAATCAGAATAGCGATAAATACGGATAGCAGTTTCAGCGCTTCGATCATGCAGGTTACAATTCCTTCCAGAGCGTTCCGTTCAAGAGAGGCGACAAGAGAT
>QMCE01002062.1_pt1 | contig 11170 bp, 8 predicted proteins | sample 1821851 | NCBI WGS metagenome assembly QMCE01 (sample SAMN09453174, study PRJNA476694) | Termite gut metagenome, whole genome shotgun sequencing project. | isolation source: worker | host: Odontotermes sp. | place: South Africa:Pretoria | collected 2016-01-28
CAATTCCACCTTCCGCCCAGCACGTGTTGCCAGCGTAACCAGCATATCCAGCGAGAATTTTTCCCATTTCCCGCGTACCAAATCAGACACGCGAGATTGCCCGATACCAAGGTGGGACGCTGCTTCGGTTTGAGTCCAACCGTTGTAAGAAATGGTTTCTCGAAGTTCTGCCATCAAGTCGGCATGCAATTTAAGCAAGGTTGCCTCTTCTTGGGAAAACCCAAGGTCAGCAAAGACGTTTCCGCTTGATTCGATGATAGGTTCTTTTTTCATGATGATCTTCCGAGTGGATAGACATCCTCCGGGCTTGAGGACGGCGACATTACCAGTATCTTTTCTCGCCCCTTTATCCTACCCTTTAATTAGGAAATCGGATGTTCCTTCAAATACTGGAGAAGGGCAGCGTCTACACGTGTCTGCCAGCCTCTACCCGTCGCCCGGAACTGAGTAACAACATCGCTCGATAAACGAATGGTAATGCGTTTCTTTGTAATATCAGCTTTCGGACGACCAATACGAACCAGTGGCTTAACCTTTTCCCATTCTCTATCAGTAAAAGGCACAGCATCATGGTCAGCCATTGCTGCTGCAGTGATGGTGGCATCCTCTTCCGGCGTCGGAATGATTGTCCCAGGTTTAAGTTTTGGCATAGCGTTTCACCTCTCTTAGGTTGGCTCTCCGCAGGCTGATGATTCGGCGGATTCCATCACGGTCAACAAACACCACATTAAACAAGCGCTCACCGATATAACCTAAGCCGACCATTCGATCTTCCCCATAAACTTTTCTGATATCGGGCCATATCACTGCGCTGTCCCACTCGAACGCACCAGCATCAGCGAGAGACACCCCGTGCTTCTCAATATTTTGTGCGTCTTTATCGGGATTGAATGTGATTTCCATAGCAATTATTGTATGTACAATAAGTCTGCTCGTCAAGTGTTTTTGTATGTACGTTTATTGCGTAGTAAAAACGTAGCAGCGTAAAAACGCGATTACGTTATAAGGTCATTCTGTGGCATCACAGAGATTTGCGCGAATGCTGTAATGCTTTGATTTTTAATAAAAAACTATGCTGCTTTGAATATTTGTAAACCGTTGGTCGGGAGTTCGAATCTCTCTGTCGGCACCATTCTTACTACGTTTTCCGAGTCAGCGTTTATTTCGGATCTGTCGGAACGTAGCCAAGCACAGCGGATTTCTCGCCGTAAGACGCAAAAAGGGCTGCGATAGTTTTGCGCCTGCGTTGTCTGCAAAAAATCAGATGGTCCTGATAAAAGCGCGGACTCGGCCGCCGATCACCAAGTTGCTAACTCGGTCTGCGGGTATCTTGAACGCGGGGAATGTCGCCTGATTGTCGCTGATGACCGAAATGCAGCCGTCAGGCAGGCGTTGCAATCGCCTAACGTACACCGAGCCGTCCAGATTAAGGACGTAAATATCGTCGCTTAACGCAGTGTCGGAGCGATCCACCAGTATTTTGTCCCGATGCCGCAACGTTGGTTCCATTGAATCGCCGGAAACCATCGCGGCCACAAGGCTTTCGGTATGTGCGCCGTCGAGCGATGCTTTTATCCAGTCTCGGCGAAAGGCCAGCGTATCGACAATCTGCTCGCTATCCCAAATGCCGTTATGTCCGGCAGACGCGCGGATGTTGTATATGGGGATAAACACAAAATTGCTTATTTTCACCGGTTGGCCGAATGTATCGGTGATAATTTTTCCAGTCTCATAGCTCGGGGTTTCTTCATGGACGCCATATGCCGTGGCGGGCTCCGTTGGCACCGGCAAGTAAGAAGGCCACGCGCCGCGTCCGGTCGCAAGCCATTCAACAGAAACATCTGCAGCCTGCGCGAGCGCCACCAATGTGCTTAAGGTTGGTTCGCCCCCATTAAATATTCTTTGTAATCCGGTCTGTGACAGGTGAGCGGCCAAAGCAAAGGCCCTGACGCTTTTAAATTTCTTGCCAAGCAGCAAAGACAACCTGAGGTGAAAAGGTGAGCGCCCGGTTTTTTCTTGGGAATCCAAATACGCGCTTTTATTGTATTTTTCAACATCCATGCTCATAAGCTTTTGATTTCACAAAATAAATTCAAATGACTGCAAAACAATAAAAATTGAACCTATTAACGTTAATTTCTCTTGACATGCAATATCATTTACTTTTAAAATACGCTGACGATCTAAGCAAAACAGTTTTTTGAAAGCAAAAACTTTTAACAAAAAGGTGTCGCCGATGTGTGTAGAACAAGCATTGTTGCAGCGCTGTGCGAGAAAAAAATCTCACCACACCGTTCGGCATTGGCACGCAAAGCGGCATTGCACAACATCTCACCCACCCGTATGCGGAGCGGGGGAATCGTTGCAAAAGCTATCGGTTTGTCTGTTGAAAAAGTTTTCGTGTCTTGTTGTCAATCTCTCAAAGAAATGCAGTTGCAATATTACCGCCGTTCACGGGATATCGTGAACGGCGATTTTTTTAACTGTAACGCGAAAAGTGATTGAACGCCAGAAAAACGAATCTTGTGAATGAAAAATGGGCATGAAAGAGTTGGAAAGCATGCTGAGGGCTTATTGCATGGGCGTATCCCGACTTTTTGATATGGCAGGGTTTGCGGCTTTTATAAGCTATGCCCGCCGGGGAGGAGTATTCCAAATTTATCAGGGTGTTGCAAAAAAGCGCCGCATCTTGCCGGTTGCCTCAATGGGCGCGGCGCTACGGGCGATGTGTCGCCTGACTTTTCGCGGCGCCATGTCGTTGGGGCCAACAATGAATCGATTGCAGCCTTGCCCGGTTTTGCCTGTTGAGCGGCCTTTCTGGCGTTTCCTTTTCCGGTAAATGAAACGCTGTGGATATGCGGCGAAATACGAATAAAGAAGCCAAGCCGCAGCAGCAGGCATCCGAACGAAATACGGTAATTTTTCGGGAGCGAAAATGATAGTTGGCATCAAGAGTTTTTTCCGTTGGGCGGCTTTGCCGACAACATTGGTTTTTTTAGTGTGTACTGTTTTTCCCCAGACGGCACATGCGCAGAGAGCGCCGGACGGTAACCTGTTCAGCTGCAACAAAATCTATACGGCGAGCTATACGGGAACAGATATCAACAGCGTTAATTCCCTTATTCTTTCGTTTGTTCCCGGGCAGGGAAACCCACCCGCCGTGACACGCGTTACCTGGGGGCCTCATCAGGGAACTACCTTGACAAACCCGACTTATCTTCCCAACGCTACCGGCGATCCGACGCTCGCTTTGGGCCCGGCATTAAATTCAAACGGCGATATTATCAAGAAAGCGGATGGCAGCCCCCGGCTGAGAATGTATAACTGGTGGTGGGGCTGGACAGGCAGCGCGACGACCACGAATCGCATCAAGTATCTTGACGATGTTTGGGGCGCCAAATGGCAATTCCTCGATTATCCGGCAATACCCGAAGGCAACATGAATTGGCATGGTGGCGAGGTTAACCAGCACACCGGCGAGATATATTTGGTTGGGGGGCGGGTAGGAGCCAATACGCTGCCGTGCCCGCCCGGCGTGGTGGCAAGCTCGGATATCTGGGCCCGTTTGGGATGTCGGGTGAGGTTGGGCATCTTGAACCCGGCGAAGGGAAGTTTTCGCCATAGCGGGGTGTTAACTCCGGCAACGCCATCCGATGCCGTGATAGAGAATTTCCAGATCATATCCGATATGGCGATCGACGCGGAGGGTAACGCGTATCTTGTGGTGGGGGAGTCCATCAGTTCGAGCGTAACGTGGCGGCTGGTGCGTATTGTTCCAAAAAATACTTCGGGCGGCTGGAAATATAATGTCGTGACCACATTGACCCGGCCGAATACAAATGGCGTGCCGCCCAACCATTACGCGATGGGATTCTTGAACGGCAAACTGTATATCGGATATTTGGGTATCGCCGTTTATGAATGCAACCCGTTGACGGGGGCTTGTAGAGACCTAGGCAGGGTCACACCGCCGAACGAATATCGTGATTTCGCCACCTGCCAGGTGGCGCCGGTGATTCATGGCAAAATCTATAACGACACAAATGGAGATGGTGTTATTTCTCCCGAAGAGAAAAACGCGAAAGGCGTTTCCGGCGTTGTGGTTGAAATCTGGGAAGCCGTTGCCAACGGTAAAGTGACGAAGAGAGGGGAACAGGTCACTTCGGAATTGGGCGAATACAGCTTTATCGTCGGATCGACAACGGGAACCTATTACATCAGGTTGAAGCAGCCGCAGATTTGATCGGGGTTTTTGCCAACCCGGGTGTGCCTGATCGGCAAATCGGGACGGCGGAACTATAGGGAGATTTTTTTGCGATAAAACGTTTATTTCTAACGGGGTTCGTATTTAGCGAACGGCTCTCCGAATTTCGGGGAGCCGTTCACATCTTCAAGCGATAGATTGGTCCATAGCCTAACGTTTCCTTTGGCGGAATGTTATGCCCGCTCCGAGCAGCATTGCCACCATGGCAAGCAATGCCCATGCGGGAATGGGAACGGACGCCGACGATGGCAGGGCGCTGGGGGAAAAAACGATTTGTGTGGTTACCGGATTACTGTTGCACGGCGGGGCCACACCACCAAGGCAGACGCCGCCGTCTCCGGGCATTACCGAGGCGATGTTGGTGATCGTTGACGGCGGGCTAGCGGCTACCTTGGCGGTCACGGTGTAAGTGGCGGAGTTTCCCCAGGCCAGGATCGGGATGGTGTCGTCTAACGGTATTGAGCCTGTTGAGGGGGTGCCGCATGTTCCGGCACAAGTCCAGGTGCCGCTGTCTATTCCTGCCGGAGTCGGGTTGTGGACGATGGTGTTGGTTGCTGCGGCGTTATTGGTGGCGGCAACGGTGATCACATAGGAGATGTTGTCCCCGGGCATGACGGCGCTTGTGGTATCACTGGTCTGGGTCACGCTGATTTCGGGCGCCAGCGGCACAGAAGCGCTGGCGGTGCATGGTTTCGGATTGCCGCTGGCGCATATGGCATTGTTGGGGTCGACGGAGACGGTGTTGGTAAAGTTTGCCGGCGCGTCACTGCGAACCGTACCGGTCAGGGTGTAGATCACACGGGCGCCGCCCGGCAGGGAAGGGATGGTTTCATTGATATCGCCGGTATCTCCGGAGTTCGGGCAAGCAACGCCGGTGCCGGCACAAATCCAGGCGACGTTGTCGAGGGCGTTCGCCGGGGGACTATCGTTCACCACCACATTGCTGACGGGGAGGGTACCGTTGTTGCCGACGATAATCGTGTAGGATAAAAGACCGCCTGTGCCAACAGTAGGGTTATCGACTATTTTGGTGACGGCAATCGGGCCGATGGGAGCGCAGGCCAAGTCGGTGGTGGCCCGGTCATTGACCTGGCCGTCGTCGGTGGTGAAATCAATATTGGGCGTAATAACATTCGTGACGGTGGTGCCGCAGGCGGCAATGCCGACGGCGGTAGCGGGCCACAATACGGGTACGCTGATGGTACACGTGCTTCCCGAAAAAGTGCCGCCGGTAAGCCGGATGCGGGTATCGCCCGGGTTTCCGGTCAGCGTGCCGCCGCAGCTGTTTGTGATGGCGCCGGTGGAAATTTGCAGTGGATCGGGAAGGTTATCGGTCACGTTCACGCCCGTTATCGGTGTCGGGGCGATATTGTTGGTGATGGTGATGGTCAGCGTGCTTGTCCCGCCCGGGTTCAACGATGCCGGGGAGAAGGCTTTGTTGATGCCGGAAGGAATGTTGCATGAGCCGCCGGACTTCGTCGCGGCAATAAAGGCCGTGGCGATTTTGCTGGCGTTGCCGGCGTAGCGAACCGAGTCAAAACCGCTTGTGTCGGTGTTATAAAAAAGGCATGCGCCTTTGGCGACGCCACCGGCGTCAAGATAAGATTCGCTGGTCGGCACCAAAACGGTCGCGGCGCTTGTCGTAGGCCCGGCCGGAGGGATTGACACTCCCGGGGGAAGATACAAGGCGTTGTTCACGGGTACGCCCGATATGGGGCGATAGGAGTTCCCCCCATAAGGATTGAGCGTAGTAAAGCTGCTGCTGTAAGGGCTGGCAGTATTTAAATGTTGGCTTGCACCCTCTCCGACATCTCCTTCCCGAGCCAATGTCCAGTTGGTTTTCGCGTTACGTATTGAGTCAAAAAGCGACGGTGAAGTATGTTGCTCGTCAAAGAAAAAGAAAGCCTGGGCGCGCCGCGTCCGTATCGCCTCATCGATAATGGCAACGTTGGCTGGGGTAACCTGGTTATATACAATACAGGTGACGACAATATCGTAGGGGACGCCGGCCGGCGACGTAAAATCATCGAGTGTCATCGTCGCGCCATTCAACGCATCCTCTTCTACCGTAGCTTCCGTGGTTCCCGCATTACGGAACTCATTGATGCAGTTTTGTTGGATAGCGATGGCATCACTTGCTGTTTCACTGGTAGTGAGAATCAGGATACGTGTTGCGGAGGCGTTTTGGGCGATTAAGAGGCTGGAAGATAAAACGAGATAAAAACAAGCCCACCAGATTTTCTTTATGTTTTTTTTATGACTCATGGTGTGAATCCTTCACAAGATAGTTAATAATTTGTTTATGCTTATATCAACTTGCTTATGAGCACACTATAGCCCTCGAAATATGGATAGTCGATGAATAGTTGGCTAATTCACAAAGCGTTAAGGTTTGAGCCGGCTTTGTTACCAGAGGTATGTACAGCAACCAGAAGTGAGGTTGTATTAATAAGGAAAACAGTCAAGAAAGCGATAGGAAACCGGGCATGCACGAGGAAAAGATGGACGGGCGCGGCATGGCTTGAGGGAGCGCAATTCAAAGCGGGACGTTATGGCCGGCGTAAACAGGCATGTCTGCGGTCGTGGTTTGCCCATGGCGAAAAAAAAAGACCTTAACGGTCTTTTTTTTCATACGGCGAATAGAGGATTTATTCTATTGACTTGGCGCGCCCGGCAGGATTCGAACCCACGACCCCCTGGTTCGTAGCCAGGTACTCTATCCAACTGAGCTACGGGCGCAAGGCGCGCATTATAGCAAACTCCCCTCTTTTTGTGCGCGCGTTTTTTATTTTTTCGGCAACGCTTTCGGCGGCGATTATCGTAGGCGTTTTGTCGCGCCGGTTTTTCGCTACTCGAGTTGATTTTGCCCGATCACGTCAGCGCCTTTGGGCGGCGTGAAAGTGAACAGTTCCGGGGAAATGATCGGGTTGTAATCGACTTGGATAAAGCGCGTCATGATTTTCTGGTTGAATGTATCGTCAAGCTCCAGCATCTTGAGTTTTCCGGCGGCAAAGCCCAGCCGGATTTCCTTGAAACCGGCATCCTTGTTGCGCGGTATTGCCTTAAGCCAGAACATATCATCGCGATCCGGCAACGACGAAATTTCAAATGTTTTATCGAGATCGGCATCGCCCGCAAGCAATGCCGCGGGCGTGCCGCCCAGCGCTTCTTCGCGCGAGCGCACCACAACCTGATTCAAATCCTCGTCGTAGAGCCAGACGCGCTCACCGTCGCCGACAATAAGCTGCGGATACGGTTTTTGGGTTTCCCAGCGGAACTTTCCCGGGCGCAGCAGCATCAGTGTGCCGACAGTCGGTTGTTCCGTTTTTCCGGATTTGCCGTAAACGACTTGTTCGAAGCTGGCGCGCATGGTACGCGTGTCTTTCATGAAGCTCTGTAAATCTTCCTGCGCGCCGGCTTGCGCGACGGATGCGTATAACAGTATTGCGCTAAAAAAAACGGTTATTTTCATAAGAATGTTGTCGGTCATGAATCTTCTTGCGGCGCAGGCGCCAGAACTTCGCGGTTACCGTTGCTTTGCATGGACGAAACCAACCCGGAGCGCTCCATTTGCTCAATGAGACGGGCGGCACGGTTATAGCCGATGCCAAGATTGCGTTGCACCCACGATATCGAAGGGCGTCGCGATTTGAGCACCAGCGCGACAGCACGGTCGTACATCGGGTCGGCTTCCGCATTGAGCGATGAGAAGCCTTCGTTGTCGCCGTTACTTTCCGGCTCGCTTTCTTTGAGCACGCTCTCAACGTAATTGGTCTCGCCGTGTTCTTTCAGGTAGTTCACAACGTTATGGACTTCTTCGTCTGAAACAAACGCGCCGTGCATTCGCTGCGGGAAACCGGAGCCGGGCGGCAGAAAGAGCATGTCTCCTTGGCCGAGCAATGCTTCCGCGCCCATTTGGTCGAGAATTGTGCGCGAATCGACTTTGCTGGCTACCTGAAACGCGATGCGTGTCGGAATATTGGCTTTAATCAAGCCGGTGATGACGTCAACGCTCGGCCTTTGCGTCGCGATGATCAGGTGGATGCCCGCCGCGCGCGCTTTTTGGGCGATGCGCGCGATGAGTTCTTCGAGTTTTTTGCCCGACACCATCATCAAGTCGGCCAGTTCATCGATGACGACGACGATTTGCGGCATTTCTTCGAGCGGCTCCTGATTTTCCGGATTGGCGGCTTGCGGATCGGTAAGCGGCGCTCCTTTTCGTTTGGCCTCGATGATCTTGTTGTTGTAGCTGGCTAGGTTACGCACGGCCAGTTGCGACATCAGTTTATAACGCCGCTCCATTTCACCGACGCACCAGTTCAGCGCCACCGGCGCCAGATGCATATCGGTCACTACCGGGCAAAGCAGATGCGGAATGCCCTCATAAATGGAAAGCTCCAGCATTTTCGGGTCGATCAAAATCAGGCGCACCTGCCGCGGGTCGGATTTATAAAGCAGCGATAGAATCATCGCGTTAATCGCCACGGATTTTCCAGAGCCGGTCGTGCCCGCAACCAGCACGTGCGGCATGCGCGCAAGATCGGCGACGACAGGGTTGCCGGCAATGTCTTTGCCCAAACCGAGCGTTAAATGGCTGGCGGCATCGTTATACGTTTTCGACGCCAGCACCTCGATCAGGCGCACAATTTGCCGTTTGGCGTTCGGCAATTCAAGCGCCATGCACGATTTGCCGGGAACCGTCTCGATGACGCGGATCGACACCACAGACAATGCCCGCGCCAGATCGCGGACGAGGTTTACAATCTGGCTGCCTTTAACGCCGATCGCAGGCTCGATTTCGTAGCGGGTAATGACCGGGCCGGGATATGCCGCCAATACTTTGACGGATACGCCAAAATCGGCGAGTTTGCGTTCAATGAGCCTTGACGTGAAATCCAGCGTTTCCTGGCTGACCGATTCCGTATGCGGCGGCGCTTCGTCGAGCAGTGACAGCGGCGGCAGCAATAGCGAATCCGGCAAATGTTCAAACAGCGCGCGTTGCTTTTCTTTTTCAACACGCGACGACTTGGGTATTTCCGATACCGGCGGCACGACCAATAACGGTTCCCGCATTTCGCTGTCGTAACGCACCTGCTCTATCGTATGTTCACGCTCGGCAGAAACCTGTCGTCCGATTTTCCGGTCACGCCGCGCTTCGATGCTTTTGCGCATCCAGGCAAAAAACCGCTCGACGCCGTAGCCGATTTTTTCGGCGAATGTCAGCCAGGAAATACCGGTGAAAAATGAAAGCCCGATTGCCCACAGCAGAATGAGCAACAGGCCCGCGCCGTCTCCGCCCAGTAACCTCAATAACGGAAAACCGATCAGTTGCCCGAATACACCGCCGGGTGCGCGTAAACCATCCATCAGCGCCAAACGCGGATGCGTTGCTTCCAGCGCCGCGCTTGACAACACCAGCATGACAAAACCGATAGCGGCGACCAACAGCGAATAATCGCCCGTTGCGTGGGCGCGGATTCGGCGGAACGCAACGATCAGCGCAATAATACCCGCGGCAATCATCCACCATGCGGCGCTGCCCAAAAGATAAAACAACAGGTCGGCCACCCACGCGCCAACCACACCGCCCGCGTTTTTTACCGGCTCACCCGTACCGGAAAACGACCAGCTTGGGTCGCCGCGATGGTATGTAGCCAGAATCAGCGTTAGATAAGCCACCGCCACGAATAACACAAACCACCATGCCTCGTGGATTAAACGGGCGATGCGCGGCGAACGCGTCGCGTGCTTGTTGCGCGACGTCATTTTTTTGCTGTTGTATTTTTTATCCGTTTTTCCGAAAAGCATGCAAATATTCCCGAAGGACTGCGGCCCAGACGCCTCTTGTGGCATCAGTATTTGACCGTATATTGTACCTTGTCCTGATTAAGATAAGATTATCCGGCCAGCAGTGTACCTTTACCCGGCCTTGGCATGGTTATTTGTTATGGCGCGGCCAGAATACTGTTTGGTATATTAACGTTAATCCGAGGCAAACCACTTTAAAGGATTTTTTATGGCAGCAGAACATTCCCGTTTGATCATTCTGGGCTCCGGCCCCGCCGGTTATACCGCCGCCGTGTACGCCGCGCGCGCCAATCTGCAACCGACATTGATCACCGGTTTCGAACATGGCGGACAGCTGATGACCACCACGGAAGTGGATAACTGGCCTGCCGATGTCGATGGCGTCAAAGGGTCGGAATTAATGGCGCGTTTTCAGCAGCACGCCGAACGTTTCGGCACCAAAATTGTTTTTGACCATATCAACGCCGTCGATTTTTCGACGCGGCTGCTGCGTTTGACCGGCGATTCCGGCGAATACACGTGCGATGCGTTGATTATTGCCACCGGCGCATCCGCCCGTTATCTCGGGCTGCCGTCCGAAGAGATATATAAAGGTCGCGGCGTTTCCGCATGCGCAACGTGTGACGGTTTTTTCTACAAAGATCAGGATGTCGCCGTGGTGGGTGGCGGCAGCGCTGCCATTGAAGAAGCGATTTATTTATCCAGCATTGCCCGTACGGTCACAGTGATCCATCGTCGCGACGAATTCCGCGCCGAACCGATCCTAAGCGATCAAGTCATTGCCAAATCAAAAAACGGCAACATCAGAATCATGTGGAACCATGTACTCGATGAGGTGCTCGGCGACGAAACCGGCGTCACCGGCGCGCGTATCAGGGATGTGCACACCGACAAAACGCAAAATCTTTCCGTACAGGGCATTTTTATCGCGATCGGGCATACGCCGAACACCGACATTTTTGCCGGTCAGCTGAGCATGAGCAACGGCTACATCAAAGTACATAACGGCGCCGAAGGCAACGCCACGGCGACCTCCGTGCCCGGCGTTTTTGCTGCGGGCGACGTTGCCGACCATGTTTACCGGCAGGCGGTAACTTC
>QMCE01002063.1_pt1 | contig 11167 bp, 7 predicted proteins | sample 1821851 | NCBI WGS metagenome assembly QMCE01 (sample SAMN09453174, study PRJNA476694) | Termite gut metagenome, whole genome shotgun sequencing project. | isolation source: worker | host: Odontotermes sp. | place: South Africa:Pretoria | collected 2016-01-28
GTGCGCCGCAACATGATCGTCAGCGACGGGGTGATCGAAGGCCCGCGCTCGATAGTCGTCCCCGAGGCCGCGAACCGCACTGTGTCGGCTCAGGCGGTTATCCGGGAGATGCTCCGCACGCTGTGACAATTGAAAATTGACAACCGACGCCAAGCCGAGAGTCATCGAACTTGCTCGAATGACCGAGGCGCGAATGAGGAAAAGCCAACGAAGTGGGATTAATTGAAAATTGAAAATGAGAAAACTGACGGTCGTAAAAATAGGGGGCAACATCATCGACAGCCCCGCGGAGTTGGAGGTGTTCATGGACGATTTCGCGCGTCTGGATGGGCCGAAGGCGCTCGTCCACGGCGGCGGCGTGATGGCAAGCGAGATGCTGCGCGGACTGGGTATCGAACCTCAGATGGTCGACGGCCGCCGGATCACCGATGCGGAGACGCTGCGGGTCGTCACGATGGTCTACGCCGGGTGGATCAACAAGTGTGTCGTGGCGGGATTGCAGGCGCGGGGGTGCGACGCCGTGGGGCTTTCGGGCGCCGACGGCAACGCGATACTCGCGGCACGCCGACCACCAGTACCCATAGATTACGGCCACGTGGGAGACATTTCCGCGGAGAGCGTAAACGTCCTGCTGTTGGAAAAACTGTTGAGCGGCGGCCTTGTGCCCGTGTTTTGTGCCGTCACACATGATGGGCACGGCCGCCTGCTCAACACCAATGCCGACACGGTCGCGGCCTCGGTTGCAGCGGCCTTGTCGGCGCGCTATGCCGTGCGCCTGGTCTACTGCTTCGAGAAGCGCGGCGTGCTTACCAACCCGGTCGACGACGCTTCGGTTGTACCGACGCTCGATGCCGCCGGTTATCAGGCGATGAAAGCGTCCGGGGCAGTCAACGCGGGGATGATCGCCAAGTTGGACAACGCTTTCGCAGCCATCGGCGGCGGAGTGACTGAGGTGGTCGTGAAGCATGCTTCGGATTTGCTTACGGAAGCCGGGACGGTTATAATAGCGGAGGCTTAGTTCTCAGGCCGAAGCCAGCGGAGGCGTGGAAGGGATTTGCGCGAAGGGCAGTCCTCCGCCCGGGGTGGCTGCGGCCTGCAAAGGCCAACGCACTAACCCTCGCTCCATGCCGGGCACATAAATAATTTGCAATATGAATGCAGCCGAATTATTAAGAAAGATCATATCGATCCCCTCATTCTCAGGCGAAGAACAAGCCCGCGCCGATTTTATGGAGGCCTACCTGACAGGCAATGGCCTCACGGTCGGGCGCATCGGCAACAACCTTATGGCGCGCGTAGGGTGCGGCCGCAAGGATGCGCCAACGGTGATGCTCAACTCCCACCTCGACACCGTGCGCCCCTCGGCGGGGTACACGTTCGACCCCTTCGACCCGCCGTTCGACGGGCTGACGGTCCGCGGACTTGGCAGCAACGATGCCGGCGCCGCCGGGGTTTCGATGATCGCCGCGGCGCTCCATTTCATGCGGCGCGGCGGTGCCGACGGGTTCGACATCCTGCTGCTTCTCTCGGCCGAGGAAGAGAACTCCGGCGCGAACGGGCTGTCGCTTGCGCTGCCCCACGCGGGAAGGATCGACTGCGCGATAATCGGCGAACCCACCCGGATGAAAGCGGCGGTTGCCGAGCGCGGCCTCCTCGTACTCGACGGTGTGGCGACAGGCAGGAGCGGTCATGCGGCGCGCGGCGAGGGTGAGAACGCGATATACAAGGCCCTGTGCGACATCGAAACCATGCGCGACTACCGTTTCGCCCGCGTTTCGCCGCTTATGGGTGAGGTAAAACTGACCGTCACCCAGATCGCGGCGGGGACGCAGCATAACGTGGTGCCGGACAGGTGCACGTTCGTGGCCGACATCCGCCCCACCAACCTCTACACCAATGAGGAGATATGGCGCGAGTTGCAGGCCGCGGTCGGAAGCACGCTCACACCCCGCTCGCTCACCCACCGCAGTGCGGCGACCCCGCCCGGCCACGCGCTGATCAGGTGCGCCGAAAAGCTCGGCATCGAAACATTCGTCTCGCCCACAACCTCCGACTGGACGCGCATCGGCACGATCCCGGCGATCAAAATGGGCCCCGGCGACTCGGCACGCTCGCACACCCCCGACGAATATATCACCGTCGACGAACTGCGGGCGGGGATCGAGGGATATATCCGGTTTTTGGATAAATTGAGAATTGAGAATTGACAATGGAAAATTGAAACAATGACTTAATTCTCGGCCCGCAGCCAGCGGAGGGTTGCGAGTAACGTAGTGGAACGCGGCCCTCCGCCGTGGGTGGCTGCGGGCCGCAAGGGTTGTCTAAAGCCAACCCTGCCAACACACAAGCCTCCTGCCGGGTGCCTAAGTTACGGCCGCGCGTGAAGCGCGGCCGCCATTAACCACTAATCACTAACCGTTAACCTCTAAAAAATATGGCAACACTATGGAATAAAGGAACGCCCGCCGAGGCCAAGGTCGAGGATTTCACCGTCGGGCGCGACCGCGAACTCGACCTGCGGCTTGCGCGCTTCGACGTCGAAGGCTCGCTGGCGCATATCGCGATGCTCGAAAGCATCGGCCTGCTCACAGCCGACGAACTCTCGGCGCTAACCGCCGAGCTGAACAATATCCTCAACGAAATAAAGGCGGGCACGTTCGCGCTCGAAGACGACGTCGAGGATATACACTCGCAGGTCGAACTGCTGCTCACGCGCCGCATGGGCGACGTTGGCAAGAAGATCCACAGCGGCCGGTCGCGCAACGACCAGGTGCTTGTGGACGTGAAACTTTATCTGAAATGGGAGATCGGCCGCATCCGGGACGCCGTGGCGGAGTTGTTCGCACAATTGCAGGAGCTCAGCGAGCAGCATAAGGCAGTGTTGATGCCGGGCTACACCCACACCCAGATCGCCATGCCCTCGTCCTTCGGGCTGTGGTTCGGGGCATACGCCGAGAGCCTTTCGGACGATCTTTACACACTGTTTGCGGCATGGAAGAGCGCCGACCGGAACCCGCTGGGATCGGCGGCAGGGTATGGCAGTTCGTTCCCCCTCGACCGCGAGATGACGACCCGCCTGTTGGGCTTCGGCGAGCTGACCTACAATTCGGTGGCCGCCCAGATGAGCCGCGGGAAGACCGAAAAGGCGGTGGCCAACGCCCTCGCGGCTGTCGGCTCGACCCTTGCGCGGCTTGCCGACGACTGCATACTGTTCATGAACGGCAACTATGGGTTTATCTCGTTCCCCGACCACCTGACCACCGGGTCGAGCATCATGCCCCACAAGAAGAACCCCGATGTGTGGGAGATCGTGCGTGGCCGCTGCAACCGCCTTCAGAGCGTACCGAATGAGATCGCCCTGCTCACCGCCAACATGACCCACGGCTACCATCGCGATTATCAGCTGCTTAAAGACGTGCTGTTCCCGGCGTTGGATTCGTTCCACGAGGTTGCGGAAATGACGGCGCTAATGCTTGCCAACATGCGCGTGAACCCGGCGATCCTCGACGATCCGCGCTACGATCACCTGTTCACGGTCGAGGAGGTCAACCGCCGCGTCATTGCCGGAGTACCGTTCCGCGACGCCTACAAAGAGGTCGGGCAGGAGGTCGAAGCCGGAACATACCGCGCCGCGAAAACCACCGCCCACACCCACCCGGGCAGCATCGGCAACCTCTGCACGGCCGAGATAAAACGCAAATTCGACGCCGCGATGGAGTTGTTCGTGAAAGAATAACGCCCCTCCATTAAAAAACCCTTCCGGATTTATGTCCGGAAGGGTTTTTTAATGGTAATAAATATCCTTTAGTACGCTTTGTAACACATATCCTTGATCCGTCCGAATCCGGAGTATGTCGCCACCGGCTGTTGCACCAACGCGCCGCTTGACACGTTTGTCTCCAGAACATATACTTTACCCTCGGAGGTCGTCGAGTTCCATGTCGCAACGAGCAGGTACTTGTCGTCGGCACGTTCGGAGAGGCCTACCCCCGGGTGCTTCATGAACTTCATGCATGTGATCACCTCACCCGCGGGGGCCGTCCACACCGCTTTCGAACCGGTCAACGACCACGGGGTGCCCAGATGGTTGTATTCGATCTGTCCGATCATGTTCCCTCCGGCATAGAACATCACCGCCCCGCGATTGCTGAACGCGAAGTGTTCGGCCGAGGTGATCGACGTTGCGTTGGATATGTCGAGTACGCCCGACTGTGTGAACTCGAGCGTTGTATTGGCGGTCATCTGCCAGATATAGAGGTAACGTTTGCCGTCGTCGGTGGTGTTGCGCATCACGCCGTAGCCTGTACTTGCGTTTCCCGCCACCTCGGGGCCGAAGCCGTGGTCCATCGCGATCATCTCTTTGTTCACATTGTCGAAATCGAAATAGGGTTCCGAGTTGGCATTGACAGGGCTGAGAATACCGCCATTGTAGGGACTGCACAGGAAGCGCCTATTCTCGGCGTCCCAGAATATACGGTTCGGTCCCCACGTGGAGATTATGGCGTGGGTGGCGCGGTAGGAACTGCCGTCATTCACCCCAAGCGGGCCCATGTACATAACGCCGTAAAGGGGGTTGACGTATGCCTTGCCGTCGTTTATCATGATCTCTACATTCTTCGACATGAAGTAGCCGTAGGAGTAATACGTAAAGTCGTACCTCGTGGAGTAGAACGTGGGGGCGGTTATCGGTGTGTCCTCAAGGGTGAACGCACGGAGGTCGTCGCTCAACGTCATGTTCTCGAAGTTGAGGCGTCCGCCGCCGTCGGCCCACAACAGGGTTATCCAACTTCCGCTGGCCCCTGTCCCTAAGTCGAGTATGTCGTAGCTTCCGCATGCCACGAGTTCCGAGGTGATGGGATGCGAGGGATTGGCCGTTGAGTATAGGTTGCGCGCGACCTCTTCCTCGGAGACATTCACATCGAACAGCGAAGTTTTGATCAGGTCGCAGTCGCCTAATCCGTCTTCCTGATAGTACACCAACAAGCCGGAACCGACTGCATCGGCAGCGGTGACCTCCACACGCCAGCGCATCTGCGCACTACGGTCCGAAGCGGGATCATGGGCAACGTATTGTACATAATACTTATCAGGATTATAAGCCATTGGCAGCGCGAGTGTCGGGCCGCCGTTATACTGCTCGGGAACAGGCTCTGACTTCTGTTCATATGCGTCCCTGTATATCAGCCATGTATGTTCGAGCTGGTTTTCGTCGCCTTCGAACACGAGATTCGGGGTGATCGCGAGTTCCTCGAACTGCACCAGACTGCGGGTCATGTCCGCCGTCAGGCCCGTGGTGTCGACAAAGAATGCGCCCGGCTCGGCATAGTCATAATTCCCCCTGTCATTCACGCACGAGTAGCTTGCAAACAGCGCTGCCGCAAGCGCGAAAAATATTGTCTTTTTCATTGTTTTCATTGTTAAATCGTTAAGCTGCCCTGTTGCCGAATACCAGAGCTTCACCGGTGGCGGTATTCATATACGGCTGTCCCGGATGGGCGGCATTGTATTCGTTAAGCAGGCGGATGCACCGTGCCTGCAAGCCGTACAGAAGGGATGTTTTACCTCTGTATGGTTCGATGAACGTATTGAAATCACCGATACCGACGATCTCTATAAGGAAGGTATGCCGGGAGTATGTCCATTCGCCCAGATAGCTGCGCACGGTGCCGTCCCACAACGAAGGTTTCGTCAGACGGTCGTGCCACGTAATGGTGTACTGTTTCCGTTCGCTGGCGCCCACCTGGAAGTCGTCGCTCGGCAGAAGCTGTACCGTCAGCCTTGCCGCCGGTAAATTCTGATCGTTCAGGTCCCACGCCGGGTCCGACATATTGCGGTTGACGGTGACGGGAATGAAAGCCTTGGTGGAACCAGCCGGCACCACCAGTTCGCCTATCGAGTAATCCGCCGAGGTGACGTTGGTCTTGTCGGCCACCACTTCGAGGTTGAACGTGCGGTCTTTGTCCGACGCATATCCCGTGACATTAACCGCCAGGTTCACGTCGTATGTGTCAAATCCCTGGCCGACGTTGGAGAATGAGAAAAGCACCGAATCGGCCGTCGCCCGCTGGGCGGGGTCGCCCGAGAGCCACAATGACGCTTTGTCGTCGAATGTCTTCGTTTCGTTCTCGCTGCATGATGCCGTCCAAAGCAATGCCGGCAACATGAACGCATATATCAGTTTTTTCATGATGTATATATTTTTTGTTATTATTCCTCTTCTCCGTCTTCCCTGCCGCCGAACTGTTTCTCTTCATCGGGGATCGGGAGTACGTAAACATCGGGATCGATGTCTGCCAGAGCGCCGTTATTATTGGTCATCTGCGGGCTGTTCTGGCGTTTCCAGTTGTAGAACGCAACGCCTTCGCACACGAACTCACGCAGGTATTCCATGTTTATTTCCGCTGCCAGCTCCGCCGACGAGATCGTCGAAGGTATGTTCGCCCCGAGGCCCCTGTGCGAGTGGATCTCGTTCAGAGCGCCCACGGCCGCCGCGGGGTCGCACTGCGCGACTATCAGGTGCATCTCCGGCAGGCGGATCAGCGGCATGCGCTGCCGCGAATTTTCCGGCATTTCCTCAAACTGGTAGAGTTTATTGTTGAACCTTTCGCCTGTCGTCGTACCCGAATAAGCATTGGTGTAGAAGTAAGTCTTCCGCCAGTCGCTGCCGGGAATTACCGCATTTCGCCACGCTTCGCTTTGCAGCAGGCGGTTGGGCCATGACGTTTCGAGTGCGTCGGCCTGGTTGAGAATCTTCCTGATATTATCTTCCATTTTGCTCACCTGGAGGGCGAATATCTGCTCGGTGGCGAATGTGCGTTCGCGGGCGGCTTCAGTAGTCGCCATTTGATCGGTACCCGTCCACGTATATCGCGGGCTTGCGATCACCTCGCGGGCACACTGCGCTGCCTCGGTGGTTTTGCCGATCCAATGGTAAGCGCGGGCCTGAGTGGCCTTCACGGCGTAGTAGTTCATGTGGAAAACGCGCGAGCCGATCGACGGCATCCAGTCCGTAACCTGGTTCCCGAGCACGGGGTCCCAATCTTTCAGCATCCCGGCCGCGTCTTCGAGGTCGCCCAGAATAAGATCGGCCACCTCTTTCACAGTCGAAGAAGGGATCACATCATAACCGAACTCGGTCACATATGGTATGGCCACGGCATTGGGGTCCACGCTGAATGCGGGCGCGTAGAGGCGCAGCATGTCGAAGTGGAGGAACGCCCTGAGTGCGAGTGCCTCGCCGTAGATGCAGTGGTAGTTAGCCTCTTCGAACATCTTCTTGTCGGCCGTCTCCAGCGCATCGATCATTATGTTGAGGTTGGCTATGGCCGCGTATGTCTTCTGCCACACGCCGTCGACTATGGGTTTCGACAGTTGCGTGTCGTACTTGTGCCCGAGCAGGTCGTTGTATCTGTCCGTTCCGGCCGACGTGTAGACTTTCCCTATGCAATCCACCATTCCGTACGTCATTTCGCGCCCGTACATCGCCGTGTTTGTCATCTGGATATAGACGCCCGTGAGCACGTCTATGAACCCGTCCTCGGATGCGAACATGTCCGGTGCCGCCACCTGTGTTTTGGGGCGCACGTCGAACCAGTTTTCGCACGATGTCAGCGAGGCCGCACCGGCCGCGAACACGAGGCAAATTCCGAATATCTTTATACTTTTCATCATTGACATCTAATTAAAAGGTTGCTTGAAGTGAGAGCGAAAATGAGTATGCGAACGGATATGCCGTACCGCGTTCGACGGTCATCGTCTGGAAACGCGCTATATCCGCCATGTCGAACAGTACCCTCAGGCGTTCGAGGCCGCTTGCCCGCAGGAATGCCGTGTCGCGGAAGTCATAGGAGGCGTTGACCGACGAGATCGCGAAAACGTCGTCGTCCTCGACGAAGCGCGAAGTGGCTTTGGTCGGCGCAGTGTCCTTGATGTCCTTGAACTTAGCCTTGTCGCCCGGATTGACCCAGCGGTCGGTAAGGATGCGGCGGTCGACGTTATTGCGTATGTTGGCATTCTCCACCTTGTCGGCGAGTGTTTTGTTGTACACCTGGCCGCCGAAGTGCCAGGTACTCGTGACGTTGAGGCTGAAGTTGCGGTAGTCGAAATTGAAGCCCATGTTTCCGCTGAGTTTCGGCGCCGTTATGCCGGCCTCACGCAGGTCGCGCGAATCCCATGTGAAAGTCCTTCCGCCGAAGCGGTCGATAAACAGTTCTTTACCCGTGGTCGGATCTATGCCCGCCGAGGGAACCACCCAGATGCCGTTAAGCGAGTGCCCTTCGACGTATTGGATAATATAGTCGTTCACTTCCGATGCCGGGATTTGGCGCCAGGTATCGTTGTCGGCACGGTTCACGTTGTCCACCTGCTCGGAGTTGTAGTTGCTGAGGAATTCGGAGATCTTGACGACCCTGTTGTCGTTATGCGACACCGAGGCGAACAGGCTCAGCGATGCGCGCTGTTCGATCCTTTCCCACACGCGGTAGCGCAGGCTGGCCTCATAACCCTTGTTCTGCGTGTCGCCGAGGTTCGCTATATAGCCCCTGAAACCGGTAGACGACGGGATGCTCATGTTCGTTAGCAGGTCTTTGGTATCGGCGACATAATAGTCGAACCGTCCCGACAGTTTGCCGTCTAAGATTGCGAAGTCCAAGCCGATATTCTTGTCGAGTTTCCTTTGCCATTTCAGCCGCGGGTTGGCCATTGCCATCAGGTAGGCGCCTCCGCGTCCGGTATAAAAATCGTCGGTGAAATACTGGAACGTGGCCTGCGATTGGTAGGGTGCGAAGTCCTGCGAACCGGTGTACCCGATCGAAGCGCGCAGCTTTAGCGCGTTGATCCACTCGATGTCCTCTATAAAGACCTCCTGGTGTAGGTTCCACCCGGCCCCGAGCGACCAGAATTTACCCCAACGGTTCTCGCTGCCGAACTGCGACGATCCCTGGATACGTATCGAGGCGTCGAACAGATAGCGGTCGTCGTAGGAGTAGTTCAGCGCTCCGATGACACCCATGCTGCGAACGGTGGTTTCCCCGCTCATAGGACTGCCGTCCGGATCATATTGCGATGCGAAAGCAAAGTCGTCCAGCAGGTCGTTTTCGGGGAAACCTACGCCAGTCATACCGTGGGAACCGGAGTGCTGGTCGCTTATATTCCATACGAGGTTGGTAAAGAACATGTGCCGCTCGCCCAACGTGAACGAATATTGCGCACCCACCTCGCCGGTGAGATTTACCCCGTTGCCGTCCGTCACGGTGTACTCTCCCTTGCGCTTAAGATCTTCGTCGCTCGTATAGTTGAGGAACTTGGTGTTTTTGGCGGGGATAAAAAGATGCCTGTCGTCATCCGTCTTGTTTATGCTCGCCTTTCCCGTGAGTCTCAGGCCATCCGCCGCATTCCACTCCACATAGAAATTATTCTGTATTTGGGTGTATTCCGAGTAGTTCTTCGAGTTCAGCGAAGCATTGTACAGGGGGCTGTACTGTGACGTGAGATTCCAGTTGTCGATAAGGTCCGTGGGCCGCGCCGCCAATTGTCCGTCCTCGTCGTGTATCCGCAGATAGGGGTTCGCGTTGGCATATTCCTGGAAACTGCCGTAGGGCGATTCGGTACCCTTGTTGTAGGTTATCGTGAGGTTGTTGCGAAACGACAGCGTTTTATAGCGGTATGTCAGTTTGATCCCGCCGGCGAACGTATCCCTGCTCGACTTTTTCATAACGCCCGCCACGTTGTTGTACGACAGGTCTATGCCGTACTGGAACGCGTCGTCGCCGCCTTCGAGGAAGAGCGAGTGCTTATGGCCAATCCCCACGCGCGTGGGCTGTGCGAGCCAGTCGGTGTCGACGCCACGCGCCACCTCGTTCTGCAGCGCATAGTAGGAGGCGTCGTAAAGGTACTGCATGTCTGCATTATCTCCCGTCCAACCCTGGTATGGTTTGAAGTCGAAGATACCGCCGTTCTTCTCCACCTGGAGTTTTTCTGCGGCGTTGGTCAGGTTGTAGCTTCCCAGATCGGGGAGTTGCACGTTCATCGAACCGGTGTACGACAACCGGAGCTTACCGGCCTCGGGCCTCACCGTTTCGATGACGACCACGCCGTTGGCGGCCTTCGAACCGTATATCGCCTTCGCCGCGGCATCTTTGAGCAGGGTCACGCTCGCGATGCGGTTCATATCCATATCCATCACCGCGGTGAGCGACGATTCGAAACCATCTACTATAAAATAAGGTGCGTTGGGGTCGTTTGCATAAGTGTCGCCCAGATCGGGGAAGCCCGACTGTCCGCGCAGCCTGATCTCGGGCATTGTGTTGGGGTTAGAACCGTCTATAAGATTCTCCTCGAAGCGGAACGACGGGTCGAGGTTGCGGATACTTTGCAACACGTTCGTGTTGCCCACCTTCCTCAGCTCGTCCCGCGTGAAGGTCATCGCGGCGCCGGTAAAACTCTCCGCCCGGCGTTCGAACATACCCGTCACCACGACCGCGTCGATCTCTCCGGCACTGTCTGCGAGGGTGACATTAATGTTCTGCTGTCCCGTGTAGGGGACCTCCACCGTCTCTTTTCCCACAAACGAGAAGACCAGCACGGGATTGGGCTCCGTCGCGGGAATATTCAGCGTGAACGAACCGTCGCCGTCGGTCGCCGTGCCGATGGTCGAGCCTTTGACCACCACGGTCGCTCCCACGACCGGCGTTCCGTCGGGACTGCGCACCACACCGCCGACTCTCACCGGGGATTGTTGCTGCTGCCGTCCCGCCCGGGCCTCGGCGCCGCTGATCACTACCATATCGCCCACGATGCTGTAACTCAGGCCGTTCCCGACCAACACTTCGTTCAGCACCTGGTCGATCGTCGCATCGCTGCGCGTCATCGTTACGATAGCCTGCTCCGGCATGTCGCTTTTGAAATATACGAACTGGTAACCTGTCTTCGCCTTCAGGTCGTCGAGTACCGACACCAACGATTCGTTCCGGTATGAAACGTCGATTTTCTGCTGCTGGGAGTAGGACGGCGCTGCCGCGACAGCCCCTACCGAACATAGCAGAACTACAAGTTTTAGCTTCATAAAAAATAGGATTCTTTTCCATTTTCCAGAAATTCCTGGTGAAGGGGATCATGCTTGGCGGCGTCAAGGGCTAGGCGGATGTCGTGCGCGGCCGCGCTGCTGCTC
>QMCE01006378.1_pt1 | contig 11159 bp, 9 predicted proteins | sample 1821851 | NCBI WGS metagenome assembly QMCE01 (sample SAMN09453174, study PRJNA476694) | Termite gut metagenome, whole genome shotgun sequencing project. | isolation source: worker | host: Odontotermes sp. | place: South Africa:Pretoria | collected 2016-01-28
ATGGCCAGCGACAGTGTGATGCGGGGGAATAACTATAACATCAAAACGAATGGCTTTACCCGCGATGGCTATTTCTTCTCTGGCTGGAATACGGCGGCCAATGGGAGCGGCGACGCCTATACGGCGGCGGGTGCGGTCATCCAAAACGTGCAGGGGGATATCATCCTTTACGCGCAATGGGGTCTGATACCTATGTACACCATTGCCTACAACGCCAACGGCGGCACAGGCACAATGGCCAGTGACAGCGTAATACAGGGAGACGACTATAACATCAAAACGAATAGCTTTACCCGCAACAGCTATTTCCTCACCGGCTGGAATACGGCGGCCAATGGGAGCGGCAATACCTATACATCGGGAGCGGTTATTCAAAACGTGCAGGGGGATATCACCCTCTACGCACAGTGGCAAGCGCGTGAATGGACCTTTTTAGTGTATATGGCGGCAGATAATGATCTTGAACCATCTGCCATAGCTGACATTAATGAACTTGAAGCAGTGACAGCCTTTGCCCAAGAAAGTAATGTCTCTGTCTTAGTGATTCTTGACAGAGCTGCAGGATATGATGCAAGTAATGGAGATTGGACAGATACTCGTTTTTACAACTCAATTGCTCAGAACTTGGATTATCAACCGAAACTCGAACCGAACTAGATATGGCAGATCCGATAGTCTTATCACAGTCAATCGCGTTTGTAAAAAGAGTCTACACCGCAAAAAATTACGGTCTTATAATATGGGGACATGGTACAGGTTGGAGAGGGGAAGGACAAAATAATCAAACACTGCTCAATCCGCCATTAAAAGCAGTTGCTTTTGATGATAATGCAGGAAGTTATATGACCATGCCTTCACTCGACAGTGCCGTTTCCGGATGTTATCAAATCAGAGATGATGCGGAATGGTTTATCGGCTCAGAAGGAGTAACGCCGGCATCCGGTTGGGATTACACAGCCTTGTTTACAGCGTTCCTCAAGAGATCATCCCCGACTGCATCAGATTTTTGTGATGATGTTATTGAACAGTTCAAAAATCAATACATCGGAACAAATGGATCAACCATATCAAAAATAGATCTAGCAAATATGGATAATCTTTTTGAAACAATGGAATCATTTTCGGAGGAATTGGCAAATAGCATAACCAGTCGTTCAACACAGGAATTTATCCTCAATAAGATACTGCAGACCATGGATATTTTTCACTATGCTTCTTTTCCGTCAGATATGTATGTTGATATATACAGCTTTGCCGAAACTATTATTGCCAATCGCAACAGCATTACATCCAATTCTTCTCAACGAAATGCCATACTTAGTAAAGGAACTGCACTACAAACCACATTAAATAACACAGTAACATCCACATGGTCAAAAAAGTACGAAACAACCAGAAGACAAATGGGAATCCATGTTATCCCGCTTACATCAATTTCGGTCCCTGCAACATCGCATGGAACAGCGTATTTCAAAACAGGTTCGGGAATAGACAAAAGTGCCTTTGTAGAAGATTCGATCCATTGGGTACCAAATCTCACACCCAAGACTGACAGCTTCCTAGATAAACTTTTTTACTGGACCTATTAAAATGAAAGGTGAAGTTTTTTCCCCACTTCACCTGATCATTAAAAATGAAACAGCGGGTAGTCATATATCGACGTTTAGGCGAGCGTATTACATAAAGAGCTACACTTCCGAGGAGAGAAAGTATGGCGATTAGAAAAGAATTACTGGATGAGTTACTGAAAGACTGCAAAAATCCAGAAATCGATATGGAGAGTTCGAGCCCAAAGTAATCCCCAAACACCGGCAAGAATGGCGCGGGTTTGACGACAAAATCCTGTCGATGTACGGACTAAGACTATCAAGAAAAGCGATACAAGAAAACATCAAAGATATATACGGAGTAGAATATCTCGCCAGAATTGGTAAGTCGAGCCACGGATGAAGTAAAACGGCTTGTAGAGGAATGGCGGTCCGCACCGCCCACTTGAATCATTTTACTCATAAGAGTCAACATTCGAGATGAAGATCATGTAAGCAAAAAAGCCGTGTATATTTGGCTTTAGCGATTCGTTTAGATAGTCAAAAAGATATCTTAGGCATGTTGTAAATAATCATAGAGAATGGCAAATCCCAGTCAAGCCCCGGAAGCATCATCACTCCATACCCAACAAGGAAATAGGCATGAACAAACATAACACGATTCTGGGACAAATGCTAGAGTTGATATCGAGATCTCGTTTTGAGAAACTGGTAAAAGAACATCAAACAGAACACGGAGCGAAAGGCTTAAAAAGTTAGATGCATTTCGTCACGATGCTCTTGGCTCAGATTTCGGGACAACATGGATTGAGGAGCATTGAGCAAACGATGAATCATCAACAAAACAGTTGGTATCATCTTGGGATTCCGAATGCAGAACGAAGCGTAAAACGCTCAACGTTATCGTATGCAAACGCGCATCGAAGTGCCGATATGTACAAAGCCCTATTTGAAAGTCTCGTTACGGAAGCACAGGTGAAATGCCGGAACTCGTCTTTGTCGTTTACTCAGTCAATATCCGTGATGAAAACAATGCTGTTCCATCGCGTTTCACTCTTTGAGTTGTTAGGTAGTACTACTCATCCCAGACCGAAACCTAAACCGATCATGCAGTTTTCTTTTTGTCGAAGGCTTGGTTCTGATATAAACCTTATTGTAACTTTTTATAGCAAGCTCATGTTATAGCAAATCCGTTCTGATTACACACATCCGCCGCAAAATGTCCCGAATCCTTGATGATCCTGCGCAGATTATGTTCGTAATCGATATACACAAGTCCAAAGCGTTTGCTGAAACCGAAAGCCCATTCAAAGTTATCGCAGAAAGACCAGGTAAAAAATCCCCGCGCGTCGGCGCCTTCCTGTATTGCCTGCCAGACAGCGGCAAAATGGCGGCGGAGGTATTCTACCCGCAAAGGATCGTGTACACAGCCGTCATCGCTTATCATTTCATGAGGACAAGTGGTACCGTTTTCGGTGATATATATGGGGATGTTCCCGTACTCTTCCTTCATTCTGATCAGCGTATGATAGAGACCTTCGGGGTAAATTTCCCACTCCTCAAATTCGGCACGAAGAATATGAGTCCGGTACACCTGCTTTGCCTTAATATGATTATCATTGGGATCATACACGACAAGACGTCTCGTATAGTAATTGATTCCCATAAAATCGGCGGGAGCGGCTATTAGATCAAAATCACCCGCCTTGATCTCAGGCATCGCTTCTCCGTACCATTTCACCATCTCATCAGGGTATTCCCTTCCAAAAAGCGGATCCAGGAACCAGCGGTTAAAAGCAAGATCCCACCGGCGGGCAGCGTCGGCATCTTCCTGCTTATGGGAAGCGCTCTCGACCCAGGCAAGATTATTTACAATGCCGGCTTTTGCGCCGGGAATATTTTCTCTGATTATGGGCATACTCTTTCCATGCGCCACAAGAATATTATGAGCAACAGCGAGAGTCTTCCGTATATCTTTCTCACCTGGAGCGTGAACGCCGGAAAAGTGGCCGCAGAAAGAAAACACCCAAGGTTCATTAAAAGTCATCCAATTTTTTACCCTGTCGCCCAAGCGGCGGGTTGCGATATCGGTATAATCGCAAAAAGCATCGATGGTTTCCCTTGAGGCAAAACCGCCTTCGCGCTGGAGAGCGGCAGGCAAGTCCCAGTGAAACAGAGTAACCCAAGGTGTTATATCATACTCAAGTAATGCATCGATGAGCCTGTCGTAAAAATCAAGTCCCTGAATATTTAGCCCAGCGCTTTTTGTACCGCCGGGAAGTATCCGAGGCCATGAAAGCGAAAGCCGATAATGTTTCATCCCCATCATCGACATGAGCCGGATATCTTCTTCATACCGGTGATAGTGATCGCAGGCTGTATCGCCCGTGCTGCCGTCTTCAATGTTACCCGGAATATGGGAAAATTCATCCCAGATACTTTTCCCTTTTCCGTCAGTATCCGCCGCACCTTCAATCTGATAGGACGCGGCTGCCGTACCCCAGACAAAATCCTTGGGGAATGTAATATGTTCGTTGTACATAACCTAACCTTTAACAGCGCCTGCCGTAACACCGGCAAGAATCCACTTATTGAAAACAAAATATAAAACGAGCGGCGGCAGCGCCACCAAAGCCATGCAGGCAAACTGCACCGCGTAATCGGACGAATACTGTCCGGTAAACCGGATGATAGAAAACGGCAATGTTCTTTTCACTTCCGAAGAAAGATAAGTATTTGCCATAAGGAATTCGTTCCAATGGCTAAGAAAGGTCTGCACTCCCACCGTGGCAAATCCGGTCATTGCCATAGGCGCAATGATCTTAGGCAGTATAATATGATACCCAGCCCCATCAATAAACGCCGACTCTTCCATGGATTTCGGAATGCCCGCCAGAAGACCGCTGAATACTATCGTATTGAACGACATAGTAAAGGCCATATAGGAAATGATCAATCCTAGATGAGTATCAATAAGATGAAAAATCCGGTACCAAAGAAAATTCGGCAGAAGCGTCGTATGAATCGGAATTGTCATCCCGATAACAACAATCAGCCACACGAACTTTTTCAGCTTCCACTCCATCCTTGTACAAGCATAAGCCAGGCAAAACGGCAGAATCGTTCCAAGCATTACCGAAGGAATCACGATTTTCAGCGTATTTAAAAGGTACGGCAAAATCTTTCCGTCAACGAAAGCCTTGCGATAATTTGCCCATTGAGGATCCTTGGGAAAAGAAAGCAGCTCCGGACCGAAAAGATCCCCCGACTTTTTTATTGAATAACTGAATACCCAAATAAGAGGGAATATTTGCGCGATCACAAGAAGCCCCAGAAAAACAACAAGAACTTCTTTTAGGACAGCCTTCGATGTTAAAGGCCTAAGAGTATTTCTGTCTGCCATATACTTCCCTCCTTATATCTGATCTACGGCTTTTTTGAACGCCCGCTGAATCAGCAGAGTCAATAGTACGGCGATTAAAACAAACAATACCGAGATTGCGTTTCCGTAGCCGTATTCGCCGTATTTAAATGCCCGTTGGTAAAGGTAGAGCGCGATAAACTGCGTTGTACTCCCCGGCCCTCCTTCCGTTGAAAGATATATCATCTCCATTTGTTTGAGGGAAGATATAACATCGATAATAATGATTGATTGAATAATCGGCATCATGTACGGCAGGATAACTTTCCAATAAAGCTGCGCCTTATTCGCGCCGTCAACCGTAGCGGCTTCCTCAAGCTCCCTGGGAACCGTCATGAGCCCGCCGTAAAAAAAGAGGAGCGCCCATCCGAAACCCTGCCAGATCATGATCCAGATCACCGCCCAGATAGCGGTATTTGGATCCCCAAGCCACGCGCGGGTAAGGCTTTCCAGTCCCAGTCCGCTCAAAATTTTATTCAGCATCCCGTAGGTAGGATGAAAAATATTTACCCACAGTCTGGTAACAACTACAAGGCTGAGGGTTGCGGGAATAAAAAAGATGGTACGAAGAATCCGGGATACGCCTTCCCTCTGTCTAGTCAGCAAGGAAGCAATAATAAAGGCAAATACATTCTGAATAAAAACCGTTACCAGAATCAGCAGAAGGACATTCCAAAGCGACCGCCAAAATACTCCATCCTGAATAAGACGGACATAGTTATCGATGCCGAGAAACTTCATTTTGCCGAACCCAGCCCAACTCACAAAACTCAGCCCGACGCTGATAACAAGAGGAATCGCTATGGCGAAAAGCATGACGCATATACCCGGCAGAACAAGCACCGCCGTCACTTTTTTGCTATTGAATAAACTACTCATAATGACTCCCGATGAAGCAAATTGAGCCGATTGCAAAAGATGTTCCTTCTGCAATCGGCCTTTGCGGATGTAATTTCAAAATCTTTTTCAGTTGAAATTATATCCGCTTAAAGAGAGACAAACTGTTTAGTTCGCCGCGTTCCAGGCCCGCGCGGCAGAAGCATCAAGCCGCTCGCAAAAATCACTCGGTGTAATCATGAGGGCGCAAAGCTGGCGGATAAGTTCCTGATGATCTTCTTTGAAGACACTGTCCGAACGGTCCAAACCGGGAGTACCTCCTGTGGTCCGCGCGTCTGCCGCAATCTGGAGCAGTTTCATGCTGACAAGCGTATCAGAAGCAAGAGGAGTAACCGTCTGCGCGGGGAAGCAAGCCTGAATTTCCCAGGCATAATCCGCGAAGCGTTCGGCGAAGAACTTGATGTAATCATAAGCCAAATCTTTGTTTGCGCCGGTGCTGATGATGAAATTTCCGCCGTACCAGGCAAGCACATCGTTTACATCAGCTTTTCCGCCTGCTATGAGCGGGAACTTGATAACATCAAGATTGCTGCGGAAATTTTCCGAGAAGTTGGTATCGGTAGCCATGGACATTTCCCATGAACCCATGATGTACATTGCGGCGCGTTCCTGCCCGAACATGTTGCGCGCGTCACCGTAATCGGAAGTGGAAAGGTTTTCCTGGAACACACCCGCGCGGACAAGGTTCTGGAAATATTCGGCAGCCTGCACAAAGTCGGGGTCGGTGTATCTTGCGGTCCTTTTGAGGGCTTTATCAACACGGGTAAAATCACCGTTAATCCGCTGGGCGATGCAGTCAAATGTCTCAGCCAGAGGCCATCCTTCCCTTCCGTTCGTAACTACAGGCGTAACACCGATAGCACGGAACGCCGGAACGGAAGCAATAATGTCTTCCCAGGTTTCGGGAATGGCTACGCCGGCTTTTTGAAAGAGGCTTTTGTTGATGAAAACAACCCACATATCAGCCGAAGCGGGGATTCCGTAAAGGACACCGTTAAACTCGCTGCTTTCAAGCGCGCCGGGCATATAGCCGAAAGAAGCGAAATGCGCAAGCATTCCCGCGTCGATGAGAGGTTCCATCATGGCAGGAAAAGTCCAGTACTTCATAACATCAGGAAGCTGATTCGCGGTAGCATAGATTTTCACTTTTTCCTGCCAAGGCTGATCCTGATAGCTTTCGGTAGTAATCTCGACACCGGGATGGGCCGCAAGAAATTCTGCATTGATCCTTTCAAAAACAGCGCCGTATCCGTTATTCCGATCAGGAATGTTATCTCCCATTCTCAAAACAATCGAACGGTCTCTATTCCCTCCGGCGAAAACAGAACCAAATACAAGAACTGTAAGCAGAATAAGTATACCAATTCTTTTCATAATTTTTCCTCCTAAATATGGATGCTTAATTCAGTATAAAACCGGAAAAAAGGAATTGTACATGACCGCTATTACGAAATTTTGACGTTTCATTAGATTAAAATGAAAAGATAAAGAAAATGCTTTACCATCTCCTCACACAAAACGGCTGGGGCTTGTTCCGGTGATTTTCTTAAAAGCTCTGCTGAATGTTTCTACGTTCATATACCCGGTTTTTTCGGCGATCTCGTAAATGCGGAGATTTGTTTCGCTCAGAAGTTTCCGGGCTTCCCGTATCCTGGTGCGGGTGATAAAGTCGGAGAGTGTCTCCCCGGTTTCGCGGGCAAATTCCCAGCTGAGATGATTCTTGCTTACTTCGCTGTACCGCGCTATCTCGGCGAGATCGAGTGCGGGATTATCGAAATGTTCCTGGATATAGCGCCGGCTGCGGATTACGATTCTGCTCGGCGGGAGGAAACCTTTAAGACAGGCGGAGAGATCATTTCCAAAAGAAGCAATATCCGCCGCGGGACCTCCGGTTTTTCGTTCAAATCCAATATCGAGATAGGTCCAGGCGGATTTATAAAAAAGTTCAAAGACCGTTTCCAATTTTTCCGGGCCGGTCATAAAAAGGTAATATTGATCAAAAGAAACCGCTCCGGAATCGCCCTGTTCTTCGGGAACAAAACGCTTCAATAAATCCGTAACTGTTTTCTGAAAATCATATAGACTGTTCTCGTATCGTGTACGCACCAGGGGAATATCGCCGGGTTTCAAAATCATAAAATAAAAGGGACAGCTCACGGAGAAAGCGCAGCGCTCAAATAAACTTTGGATATTTTCCGCCGATGATTTTTCCATTTCTCCTTCGGTAACCGCCGCAAAAAAGGCGGAACGGGCGCTTTCCCTTTCTTGGACGACCGCTGAAGGAGTCCGCTCAGGTTTTGCGGACTTTGCCGCCACGCGCTGAATAAGCTCCAGAAGGGAACGTTCATTCATCTCGGATTTAAGAATATAATCATAAGCCCCGGACTTAAAAGCCCGCCGCACATAATCAAAATTGCTATGCGAACTGAGGAATATTACCGAAACGCCGGGATCAATTTCCTTGAGGCTTTCGGCGAGTTCCAGTCCGTCCATAACCGGCATGTCCACATCAGTTAAAACAATATCCACCGACGGATGGGCGCGGATGCACTCAAGAGCGGCCTGGCCGTTCTCAGCTTCCCCGATGATATATATACCGTGAGCTTCCCAGTCGCAGAGTGATTTAAGAGTCAGCAGCACCAGGGGTTCGTCATCAACGATAAGAATTTCAGCCATCTTTACCTTCTTCCGATTCGGCCGGATCCAGAGATTCATCAGCTGAGATTCGGCTGTCATATTCGGACGCTTCAAGGATAGGCAGCAGCAGTGTTACTACGGTTCCTTCTCCCGGATAGCTGGCAACGGATAATGTGTAGGGTGCACCATAGGAAAGCTGAATCCTCCGCTTTACCGCGGAAAGGCCTATCCTCGTGAAACCCTTTTCGGTCTGGGTTTCATCACGGAAAAGCCCGTCCACAAACTCGGCGCTCATTCCCTGCCCGTTATCACGCACTTCAATGGCAAGAATATTCCCGTCGAGAGATGCGGAAACGACTATCGTGCCGAAAGTCCCGGATTGGGAGGTTCCGCGGAATCCGTGGAGAATGGCGTTTTCAACAAGCGGCTGGAGAACCATGGAAGGGATTCCGAGAGAAAGCAAAGAGGAATCCACATCCCGAATAAACTCGAAGGTATCTCCGTAACGCACTTTCATAATATACACGTAACTATCGAGGTTTTTGAGTTCACGCTCAAGAGAACAGACGGTATCCTCCCTTCCCAGAGTATCTTCGGTAATGTTCATCAGCGCGGCGCTCATCTTCTGTATGGCATCGTTTTTTGTAATAAGCGCCATCATCCGTATCGAATTAAGGGTGTTGCAAAGAAAGTGAGGGTTCAGTTGATAGCGAAGAACATCAATCTCGGTTTTGAGCCGCTCCTTTTGTTCGTTTTTTATTTCCCGCGTCAAAGACCCGATCTCGGTAACCATAACATTGAACGAATCGTTGAGTCTGTTGAGTTCCGTAAAAGAACTGGCAGGAACCTTCACCGAAAAATCCCCCTTGGCAACCGAGGCCATTTCGGATATGACAATATTTAACGGTTTAAGGATGCGCCGGAAAAAGAGCGAATTGTACCCGATAAAAAGGACCACGATGAGAACCATCGCAATGCAAAGGATATATAAAATGATATCGACCCGCTGAGTGAGAGAGCGGATGCTTATCGCTTCGATCAACGTCCAGCCGGAAGCATTGATAGGCGTTTGCATAACAATGTAGGAGCGGCCAAAGGTTCCGTATATGTCGGAAAAACGCAGATCGATGTTTGAAGGATCACTCGCGGAAAGGATCATTCCGTTTCTCCCGACAAGAAAGGTATGAGAGACCGCCGGCGTTCCGCCGCTGTTATGTTTTTGCCGGATAAAATCATTCAGCTCGTTCACCATAAAAGTGATCACAAGCATTTCCACACCGGTATCATGATCCGCGCGCGCGGGCGGTGCCACCGCGAGACTCACCATTACCGGCCCGCCGGTATCCGACGCGAGGGTATCCGGAAAGATGACAGACCCCGGCGCAGCGGCGGCAAGGTTGTAATAATCAAAGGCGGACGCAAGGGAAAGCGTCGTCCCGCTGTAATAATTCCGGGATACAAAGGGGACGCTGTGGTCGGAGAAAAAAAGATAATACGCGGCAAGCTGTTTTGAAAGCAGAAAATAGGTGTTGAATATCTCTTCAAAGGAAAAGGAAATCTCATAACGCTGCTCCTGAGATGATGTTTTCACATACTCAAGAGAACGGTTCATCAGTGTGCGGTTATGTATCAGCGAAGACGCTACAATCGACATCCGCTCCAGTTCGGCGTTCACGCTGCCCGCACTCTGGCTTATGGCCGCCTCCCGCTGAGCGGCGGTCATGTCAACTATCTCCTGCCGGAAAACATAACCGGAAACAAGCATAAAAATCAGCACGGGCAGAGCGATGAGCAAAAGAAACGACTGAATATGCCGTGAGGCAATACTGTATTCTTTCATCGGCAGAAACTCCCCGCAAGAACCCCGGAGCGGAAAATGATATCCGTTCCTGTTTTTTATACCACAAAGACCGCCGGATGTCGAGGTTATTGTGAAAACGTGGTATAAACGCTGGTACAATTTTTACAAAACCATTAGATACTGGACAAAATCAACTTATATTTGCTATAGTGATAGAAAGTTATAGGTACAAGCCCCGTTGTAACTGTAATTTATGAGGAGGTCAGTTGGCGGACAAGGATTTACGGATTAACGAACAGATTAGAGTGCGGGAAATTCGGCTCATTGGTAATGACGGCGAACAGCAGATTGTTTCCACTGCGGAAGCGCTCGAAATGGCCAGAAATCAGGATTTGGATTTGGTGGAAGTTGCCCCGCAGGCAAACCCGCCCGTCTGTAAAATTCTGAATTACGGTAAGTTTAAATTCGAGAATGAAAAGAAGGTTCGGGAAGCAAAGGGAAATCAGAAGATTATAAAATTGAAAGAAATCCGTATGCAGCCTAAAATTGATGATCATGATTTGGATTTTAAGTCCAAGCATGTTAAAGAATTTTTGGGCCAGGGAAATAAGGTCAAAGTAACGGTCCGTTTCCGCGGACGCGAACTTGCCCATACCGAACTCGGTTTAGATGTCCTCAATGATGTTCTCAAAAGGATAGAAGGCGAATATGTCATGGACAAGCCTCCGGCAATGGAAGGAAGGACTATGTCTATGGTGTTAAATCCTAAAACCAAAAAATAAGCAGAGGTTGGCAAATGCCCAAAATGAAAACCAAGAAAAGCGCTGCCAAGCGTTTTTCGTTTACAGGATCAGGC
>QMCE01003993.1_pt1 | contig 11155 bp, 7 predicted proteins | sample 1821851 | NCBI WGS metagenome assembly QMCE01 (sample SAMN09453174, study PRJNA476694) | Termite gut metagenome, whole genome shotgun sequencing project. | isolation source: worker | host: Odontotermes sp. | place: South Africa:Pretoria | collected 2016-01-28
AGAGTCTGTTGCCTCCCTCGTCGCGGGTATTGAAATAACCGTTCCCCTTGTCGGCGTCATCGACGTCGTACATATATTGACGGAAAACAAAGCGGTCGTTAGGCGAACCGTCCCCGACTGCCCACAGGGCCGTCGTGGTCAGCTCATTCTCGGACTTGGCCGATTCTGTCGAAAGGATAATGTAGTCGCACTGCGCAAGGATAGCCCGGTTCTCTTCGACAAGATACTGCGGATTGCCGATGAACGAGAACATCTTGCCGGTGTTCGCCGTGCGCCAGGTCGACATCAGGCTTATGAACTTCGACTGACGTGCCGAGTAAACCGCGAGATCCGCCGCGGGCATACCCAGCGCCTGACCGATATAAGTGAAGGTGATCCCGTCGTAACCCCATTTTGCACACAGAGCCAACGCCTCTTGGGTACGCTCTTCGATATAGGCCAAAGCGTCCTCCTCGGTCAGATCGGTGTTTTCGCGGACAAGCAGGTCCCATTCCCTGACGATCGCGGGGAAATTGACGTCGTAGACAACCTTCGTCCCCTTTTTGCGAACCTCCTTGATATCCTCGACCACGGCCGGGAGAAGGTTGTCGGGATAGGTCAGCGAAGCCACGTCGACGCTGTCGGGCAGTGCGTTCAGGCGCTGCCACTGGTAGTTGAGAGACTCGGTCGGGTTATCGAAAGTAACGAACATCATCTTGTGGTCTCCCGCTTTGTAGGCGTTCAGATTCTCGATGTAGGCGGTATACAGCTCCGGGTTTTGTTTTTCGAGCGAGGGAACGTATACGTCGAGGCTCTTCGGCTCGATCCAGTCCGCACACGAAGAGAGTGCGAAGGTCGCCGCCAGGGCGAAGATGCCGTGGCGCATGATATTTATTCTGCTATTTTTCATAGTCGTTCGTGTTAATTATTTGCAATCCCACCATATGCGGGTGGCCATATTGTCGGGGCCTTTCAGGTATTGCGAAACGGCAGTCTGGTAATTGCTCTTGTTGCTGATATTCTCATCCTGCGGATAGGGCATACGGCGGGCGCCACGGTTTGAATCGACGATGCCGCCACTCTTGTTGCCGGCCGCCGTGGCGGGAATCAGGCGCGGATAGTTCGTGCGGCGATAGTCGGCCCAGGCTTCGTTGCCCAACGTCCAGTTTGCGATCCACTTCTGGGTGATGATGCGCTCCTGTTTCTGTTCGGTGGGTGCGGACTCGTTCCATTTGATGGTGATGGTCGAGAGCTGACCGGGATAGTTCTGCGGATTGCCGTCATACGGATCGACATATGTTTCGGGAACCGCCGTATCGTTTGCCAGATACTCCTCTGCACCGCTCACGCCCCACTGTTGGAACGAGAGGCGAATGCCGTCGTTGTAGAACTGTTCGGCCGTTCCACCCATGTCGTATCCGAACACAGCGGCACCTTCGGCACGCAGGAAAGCGACCTCGGCGGCGTTCATCCACTGCAACAGCTCGTCATTTTCGATACCCGGGAACGAATAACGGGCGCTGACAGTGCTCTTGTCGGGAATGGTACCGATGCCACGGCGCAGACCGACGTAGGTTCTTCCGGGCCAGGTCGAGGTGGTGAAGTACTTCGCGCGGCGCGCATCGCCGTACCCGTTCATGTAGCAGACGATGTCGGCAGCGGCAGCCGAGTCGCCCCAGCCCCTGGAGGTGAAAGCGATGGGATTCCCTTCCGCACCGAGAGCTTTGTTTGAAGCGTTGCCGTCATTGGAGGTGATCACGCCCAATTCATGCGCCACGGCCTCTTCGGCCATCTGCTTCGATTTGGCGGGATCGGCATACGCGATACGCATTGCAAGGCGCAGTTTGAGCGAATTGGCATATCGGATCCACTTGATATTATCTCCGCCGAAAACAATGTCCACAGTGGCACTCAACGATCTGGTACGGTTTTCGTTCAAAGTCTCTATCGCGTAATTGAGTTCGTCGAAAAATGCCGCATATACATCTTCCATAGGGTCGTAGGCGGGTATAAAACTCACTCCGACCTTCGAATAGGGGATCGGTCCGTAAGTATCGGCCACACGGTGCATACCCGCCACTTTCATAATGGTGGCGATTGCAGCCGGAACCGGGTTTCCGGTCTTCTCCGACAGGTTTATGATGACGTTCAGGTTGGGGTAAATTATCGGAGTAATGTCCTTCATAAAAGGCCATGTCCAGTTATCGGTAGCGTTGTAATTATCGACGGTGGTATTCCAACCTCCGTTCGCCGATGCGAAATAGCCGCCCGCGGGGCCTCCCAACAGACTTTCGGTGAACTGTGCCAGGTTCATATTGGTAACGGGCACCACTCCGCTGGCCAATCCGGCAAACGCCGACTGAAGCAGGTAGTTGTCCGCATCCATCTGACTTGTTGTCGGCTGGTAGGGATTCCCGTTGATATTATCAAAATTTCCTATGCACGAGGAGAACAACACTCCCGAAAAGAGCAGGCAGGCAAAAATTTTGGCTGTTATATGTTTCATAGTCATGGTTGTTTTTAGAAGTTAATCCTCAGGTTGAACCCTACATTGCGAAGCGCAGGCATCATCATGTAGTCGATACCCTGATAGAAGTTATCCACACGCGCCACCGCTTCGGGATCGAACGGAGCCTTGTTGTAGATCATCCACAGATTGCGTCCTACGACCGAAACGGTGATGTCGCACACGTCACCAAGCCATTTGCGCGGGATGGTGTAGCCGATCGAGGCTTCGGAAAGGCGGACGTTGGTCGCCGAGTAGGTGTAGTACTGCGGAATGTCGCGGCTGGCGCCGAGAGTCTTGAAATATACGTCGGGAGCAACCCTGTCTCCGCTATTGATGGACACATAGCCCAAGTCGCGCGCCGCGGCTGAGGCTTCCGAAACACCGTAAAAGTCGAGCAGCCCCTGAGTACGCGAATAGACGATACCGCCGATGCGTGCCGAGATCATGAACCCGACATTGAGGTTGCCGAATCTGAGATTGTTTCTCCACGCCATGTTGGCTTTGGGATGAACGCTGCCCAGATATATGGGATCGCCGACCTCAACCGATGAGACTTTGCCATCCTGATCCACATAGATATTGTTTCTGTCGTCGCGTTTGAAATCGCTCATCGAATAGAGGTCACCCATCGTACCGCCGTCCTTGAGAATGAAGTTAACATATCCCATCGGCTTTAACCTCAACTGGTCTATACTCGTAATGTATTCTCCGGTCTCCGGTTCGAATATATCGGTGGCTATTTTGAGGATCTTATTGGCGTTGGCCGAGAATGTGTAGCTGGTGTCCCAATTGAATTTACCCCATGTGTTCTTATATCCCAACACGAGTTCCACACCGCGGTTGCGCACCGAGCCGGTCTGAACATACATGGTCGTAAACGGCGCGGCGGGAGGAAGTTCCACATTGAAGGTCTGATTCGTTGTGTTGGTGTTGTAGAAGGTGGCGTCGAGGCTCAGGTTGCGGAAAAGACGCATGGTCAGACCCACTTCCCACGACTCCGTCAACTCGGGTTTTAGATTGAGAGGCATGTCTGTGCGTTGCGCAAATCCGGTACCGCCCCATGGGTGGTGCGGGTCGGCCATGTCGCGCGGGAAAGAGACACCGACCGAAGCGAACGAACCGCGCAGTTTGAGATAGGAGAACCAGTCGGGCATATTCATTATCTGCGAAAGAATGACCGAGACTCCGACCGAAGGATAGAAGAAAGAGCTGCTCGTCGAAAATTGTCCCTCCAACATGGAAGGCCAGTCGTTACGACCGGTGAGCGTCAAATAGTAGGTTCCCTTGAAGCCCAATTCCGTCGATAGGAATACCGACTGCGTCTGCTCTCTCCAGCCCTCCTCGACCCGTTCGGAACGGGTGGGACTTAAGTTTTGGAGTGTAAAGTAGTTGGTAAGGGTCGTCACTTGGTTCGGACCCAGAATCGCTTCCGATGCGATAGGCCCTCTGACTCTCATCTGGTCGTATTTCAGGTCAGAGATAGAGCTACCGAGGTTTACCTGCAACGACCAGTCGTCACCGAACGTTTTATTGACGTTGACCATGACATCGGCGTAAAGGCTCTTGTCTTTCGAGCGGGAGAGACCATACAGACCGCGGTCACTGCCTCCGGTCAATGTGGTGTGGGTCGTGCCATAGAACTTCTCGGTGTAGTCGTTGACCGAGTTGTCGACGTTGACACGGCCGGCGACGTTCAGCCAGTCGAATATCTGATAGGTCAGATTGGCGTTGAGCATATAACGCTCTTTTTTATTCTCGCGCAGGTTGCGGTAGTTGATCCAGTAGGGATTCTGCACCGTTCCGCCGTAGTCGCCCGCCGTCCAGTACTGCGTGTTTATCGAACGTTCCGGATCCCAGCGTTCGAACATTTTGATTTCGTTCCAGTCGTTTCCCCTCGGAAAGAGGTACGCACCCCACAACGGGTTGGAGTATTCCCCCTGGCTGGTCATGTTGCGGTCGTTCTGGAGAATGTAGCTTGCCCCCACGTCGAGGGTCATCTTGTTGTTGAAAAACTTGGTCGTGTTGCGGAACGTGAAATTATAACGGTTGTAGGCATTGTTGGGAACAATACCTTTGGAATTGACCGCGCCTGCCGAAACATAGGTCATGTTACGGTCGGTACCCGTTGTCAACGAAACCGTTTCGGTAGCCGTAACTCCGGTCTTGAAGTAGTCGGTACGCGGGTCGTAGCCCATATAGTTGAACTTGTTGAGCTTTGCACCCCAGCTTTCGTTGTTGACCGGTGCCGCTGCGGAGAGGTCGCCCGTACCGTAGCGCGTCTGGAAACGCGGCAGAACGAAAGGAGACGAAACTTCGGTGTTGCTGGTGACAGAGACTCGCGTACTGCCTGCCTCACCTCTTTTGGTCGTGATGAGTATCACGCCGTTGGCGGCATCCGACCCGTAAAGAGCCGACGCAGCCGCACCGCTGAGCACCGACATCGAGGCTATATCCTCGGGGTTGATGTCGGCGATAGGCTCGGAGATACCCTGCGAACCCTGTTCGAGACCGCTTCCGCCCGCACCGTCGCTTCTACGGGAAGCGAACATGGGAATACCGTCGATCACATACATGGCGTTGGAGGACTGCATGATCGACTTGTTACCGCGCATGACGACCGACGAAGCGGCGCCGATACCCGACGACGAAGCGTTGATGGTCACCCCGGCTACCTTACCGCTGAGCGAGTTGATGAAGTTGACATCCTTGTTGGTCACGATGTCGTCGGCATCCACCTGCTGCACGTTGTACGAAAGGGCTTTTTCCAAGCGCTTGATACCGAGAGCGGTCACCACGACCTGGTCTATCTCCATGACCGACTCTTTGAGGGTTATCGCGAAACTGCTGCGGCCCGCCATGGGCATCTCGACGGTTTCGTAACCTATAAAGGAGACCTCCAGCACGGGATTGGTAACGGAGGCGGGAACATTCAGCGAGAATATCCCGTCGTCCATCGTAGCCGTTCCGATCATAGTACCCTTTATGACAACCGCCGCGCCCAATATCGGAGCGCCGTTCTCGCCGGTTATGCGGCCGGAAATCCTGCGGGGAGCCGCCTCGCTTCTGGCCTCGGGAGAGAGTACGATCGAGGTGTTGCTGATGGCGTAACCGATGCCGATGGGCGTCAATATTTCACCCAGCACCTGCCTGAGTTGCGCGTCGTTGGCAACGATGCTGACCGGCTGGTCGACATTGACATTGTCGCCGTAGACGAATAGATAGCCCGACTGCGCTTCGATGCTGTCGAGAACCAGTTCGAGTTTCGTGTCGTTGAAATTAAGTGTGATCTGTTTGTCCTGTGCGAACAGCGGCCCTGCGCCTGCACACAGCAGCAACGACAACAGCAATACGTTGCATTTTTGCATTAGAGGAATCCTGATTTGTCGAATTCCATTTTTTTCCTTACTTTTGCTCATTAGGAAAAGATTAATAGTTTAAGAATTTAGTGTCGTTCGATCAGCTTTTACGCTATTGATCTTAGAACCTGCGAGTGATGGGCACTTGCGGGTTCTTTTGTTTCGGGTCAGCGGTTGGTTCCTGTCATAGGCAGCCTCATTTTATGGTTATTATCATATTTTCGGTATCTTTCTCATATTTGAACGATGCGTTCTGCTGCAACGCCCACATCGCGTGGTCCACTCCTTCGGATATGCGTATTTTACCGCTGAATGTCACCGCGGGCAACGCGTCGACGTTGTACACGATGCGGAAGCCGTAGTATTTTTCAAACAGCTCCATTATTTCCGGCAGTGCCGCCCTGTTGAATGCGATCAGTCCGTCGCGCCACAGGAATTTTTCGTATTCCGGAATTCTCTCCACGACAAGTCTTCCGTTGGCGAGCCGCGCCTGCTGGTTGGGAGACAGCGTCACCGATTCGCCCGAGTCGCCGTTGCCGGAGACCCTCACCTTTCCGTCGACGAGCGAAGTGACGAATTCGCCGCTGTTCTCATACGCCTCCACATTGAACTCGGTCCCCAGCACCTCGACGTCGTAGTTCGAGGTCTCTATAATAAAGGGGTGCTTTTTGTCGTGGGTCACTTCGAAGTAGGCTTCCCCTGAGAGCCGTATACGTCTTTCGTTTTTGGCAAACACGGCAGGATATGTAATGGTAGTGGCTCCGTTCACCGTCACCGCCGTTCCGTCCGGCAGTGTAAGGTCGAGCTGCTGTCCCGTCGGGACGCTGATCGAGTTGTCGGCCACGTCGAAGCGCCTCTCCAGACCGGCGTAGAAGTAATAACCGACGCCCGCCGTCAGTATCACCGCCGCGGCCGTCCGCATAAGCTCTTTCGCCCAACGCGGCATCCGGTGCATCTTCGGTGAGCGGATTATCGACTGTTCCTCGATTTCCGCCCCTTCCATCATCAGCATCGTATTGTAGATATTTCGCTCTGCATTAAAAGTCTTTTCGTTTACAGGGTCCTTATCGACCCACTCGACGATCCGGCGCTCCTCCTCGGAGGTCGAAACGCCTTCAAAAAAACGGTATAGTGTATTTCTGTCCATAATATAATATATATACAATCCTTCGGGCCGGATTCGCGGCCTTCGTAACATTTTTTTAACAACACATGGTCAATGGAGAAGCAGTACAGCCATAAATGACAGCAAATCAGGATGATAAATTCTCAATTTTTCCGCAAGAATTTTCTTTGCCTTTCTCATTTCGTGATCCACCGTGCCGAAAGAGACATTCATTTCGGCGATGATCTGTTTGTAAGGCTGGTCGTCCAGCATACTGCGCACGAACACTTCTCTGGTCTTGTCGGGCAGTTCGGAAATTGCTTTGGCTACTATTTGCCGTGCCTCTTTCGTGAAGAGTTCGGTGGGGTCGCAGGCGGTTATCGACGAGATTTGCAACTCCAGCACCCGGATATTTGCGTCGTGTATTTCGCCCCGTGCCCTCTCTCTGACCCGTTGGGCTTTCAACTGGTTGAGACACCTGTTTCTAATGATAGTCAGAATATATGGCAACGGCGAGGAGTCCTCCCTGATCGTGTCGCGATGTTCCCAATAGTGCATGAAGCTGTCCATGACAATATCCTCGGCCATCATTTCGTCCCTCAAATAAGAGTAGGCGAATTTGAACAGCTTATGCCGGTTGGCCATATACAGTCTGTGCAACTGTAACGTATGGGTGTCGGTCTCGGACATCTATCGGTTTGCTTGGGGGGCGTGCACACAAATTTTGTAATTTACGAATTTACTACAAAATTATTAATTTGTATTAAAATCGCGCGAAAAAGATAAAAAATGTAAGAGTCTGTCGAATTTCCAGATAAAAAAAGATACTAATATGGTAAACAAATGAAACCGCCTCAAAATGTTTTGAGACGGCTTCATATCTTTGACGTGATTCCGGCGGGATTCGAACCCACGACCCACAGCTTAGAAGGCTGTTGCTCTATCCAACTGAGCTACGGAACCGATTTCAAGGCGCAAAAATAGAGAAACAATTCCTCCTCCTTGCGGTTTTTACATTTATCCAAAAAAAAGAGCCGAACATAAATCCGGCCCTTAGTAGCGGGAGGAGGACTCGAACCTCCGACCTTTGGGTTATGAGCCCAACGAGCTACCAACTGCTCCACCCCGCGATCTTGGAGTGCAAAGATAAGGCATTTTTCATAATATACCAAATTTTTTACTATTTTTGTGAATATGAAAAAAGTCGGAGTCATAATTCCCGCAGGCGGAACAGGCACGAGAATGGGCACTGGAGCGGATCAGGACACGAATCCGTCCACGCCGAAACAGTTTTTACCGCTCGGCGGCAAGCCCGTGCTGGCATGGGCGATCGAAGCTTTCCGGAGCGTCGTCCGAGACGGCGACATAGTGGTCGCACTCCCCGCGGCACACATCGAGACGTGGATCGCCCTCTGCCGCGAACACGACATCCCGCCGCACAAAATATGCAAAGGAGGGGCGACGCGCTTCGAATCGGTGAGAAACGCCATCCGCGAACTCGACCCCGACTGCGAATATATAGCGGTACACGACGCGGCCAGACCCATGGTCTCCGCCGAATTGATCCTGCGTACCATCGAGACCGCCCACCGGCACGGTTCGGCCATTCCGGTCGTGCCGCTCGCCGACAGTGTCCGCCGCCTGAGGGTGGGAGGAGTGGAGGAGGGCGAATTGGAAGGCGGCTCCTACCCCGAAGACCGTTCGACCATGCGTGCGGTTCAGACCCCCCAGGTGTTTCGCGCCGACATCCTGCGCACGGGCTACGAAAGGGCGATGGGCGATGAGTTCACCGACGACGCGGGAGTGGTCGAAAGCGTCGGCTACAACGTCATGCTGTGCGACGGCGAAAGGGGTAATTTCAAGATCACCGAACCGGCAGACCTGATAATTGCAAGCGCCATTACAAATTACGCCCCTCCAACCCGCAATTCATAATTCATATTTTTAAGAAATGACCGGAATGAAATTCAAATACAGACTGGACAAACGTTGCCGGATCATAACATGGTCTGTGTCCGGAGGGCTTATCCTCGTCATCGCGCTGTTATGGCTCTTTTCGCCCGGCGGCTACCTTCCGGCGTGGTTTTCGTCCATCACGGTAGCCTTCATGGCGCTCTCTGCCCTGTCTATCCCGCGCAACATCCGCACGACCTCCGATGCGGTCGAGATAGGCTGTCTGGTCGAGATCACCCACATACCTTACAATCACGTCAAGAGCGTTCGCCGTGTCGAGCGTGCCGAATTGAAACCGTTAATTCCGATCTTTGCCAGCCCCGGTTTTTTCGGATATTTCGGTTACTGGCTCGACCTGCGGAACCGTGATTTCATCAAGGTCTACGCCACGTCGTGGCAGGGCTTGGTCGTGATCGAGGATATTTACGAACAGAGGTATCTGGTCAGTTGCAATGACCCGGAGGCATTGCGGCGCGAGATCGAAAACGCCAGTATGCTCCTCGCGCCGAAGTGAAATCTCAAACGCAGGAAACGCTCCCGAAAAAGATCGGATAAGCCTGTTTTAGGCAATTTCCTGCCGCACGTTTTCTCATTTCTCGCTTTTAATTTTTCATTTAAATTTATTATTACTACTTTTGGGGGATTTGTGGAATTGTCTGGATGTTTAAGTTTTTTCTCGCTCCTTTTTCGTGGATTTACGGCCTGGTCATAGCCGTAAGAAACCGCTTGTACGATTCGGGGCTGAAAAAGAGCACGGCTTTCGACATCCCTGTCATCTGCGTCGGCAATATAACTGTCGGCGGCACCGGCAAAACCCCCATGTGCGAACTTCTCATAGGACATTTCCGGCACTCCCACAACGTCGCCCTGCTGTCGAGGGGCTACGGACGGCGCACGAAAGGCTATCTGGAGGTGACTACCGGCTCATCGTACCGCAACGTGGGCGACGAACCCAAACAGATCAAGATGAAATATCCCGATACGGTGGTCGCCGTGTGCGAAGACCGCATCGAAGGGGTCGAGCGCATCCGCGCAGACTATCCGGGAGTGAATATGATAATTCTCGACGACGGTTTCCAGTACCGCCGCATCACACCCAAGATAAATATCGTGATGGTCGACTACACGCGGCCCGTCTACGAAGACCGCCTGTTGCCTCTCGGACGCCTGCGTGACCAAAAGAAACAGATGAAGCGCGCCCACTATGTCGTGGTGACGAAGTGCCCCGCCCGCATGACTCCGCTCGACAGGCGCATCGTCAGGCTCAATCTCGATCTGTTACCTTTCCAGAATCTTTCGTTCACCCGCGTGGTCGCCGAACCGCTCCGTCCTGCTTTTCCCGACGACGCGGAAAACAGAGGCACCAGGCACATCGCCGCCGGGTCGAAGGTGGTGGCCATGGCCGCCATCGGCAATCCTGCACCTTTCCTCGAAAATCTACGCTCGAAATACAATCTGGCGGGCGAACTTCTGTGGGGCGACCACCACCCCTATGTCGTGCGCGACCTGCGCCGCATGGAGGAGGCGCTGACCGAAGCGGGAGATGACGCGGTGATCGTCACGACCGAAAAAGATGCCGTCAAGCTGGGTAAGGGCGCAAAGATCCCCCCCACCCTGCGTGCGCGTATCTTCGTGCAGCCCATCGTGCCGGGTTTCCTCGGCGAGACAAAAGAGGATTTCTTCAAAATACTTGAATACGATGTTAGAACAGATCAAAAAAACAGCCTCTTTTATTCAAGATAAGGTGGCTGAAACCATCGGAACGGCTTTCGAACCGGAGGTGGGTATAATTTTAGGAACGGGCCTGGGCGGACTTGTCGGAAGCATCGACGTGAAGGCCGCCATCTCCTATGCCGACATTCCCGGTTTTCCCGTCTCGACGGTCGAAGGCCACAGCGGACGCCTCATCTTCGGCCTGCTGGGCGGACGGCGGGTCGTCGCCATGCAGGGAAGGTTCCACTACTACGAGGGATACGCACCCGCCCAGGTGGTCTTTCCGGTGCGTGTGATGAAGTTTCTGGGCATCGAGACCCTTTTCGTGTCGAATGCCAGCGGCGGTATCAACACCTCGTTCCGCGTGGGCGACATCATGGTCATCACCGACCACATCAACCTGATACCCAACCCGCTGGTCGGACGCAACATAGACCAGCTTGGCCCCCGTTTTCCCGATATGCACAACTGCTACGACGCCGGACTTCGCGCGGCGGCCACCCGCATCGCCGAGGCCGAGGGGATAAAACTTCAATACGG
>QMCE01002069.1_pt1 | contig 11151 bp, 9 predicted proteins | sample 1821851 | NCBI WGS metagenome assembly QMCE01 (sample SAMN09453174, study PRJNA476694) | Termite gut metagenome, whole genome shotgun sequencing project. | isolation source: worker | host: Odontotermes sp. | place: South Africa:Pretoria | collected 2016-01-28
GGAAAAAGAAGTCAGTTACTTCAATGTGCAAACGTGAGCGAAGCTCGCGGAAAACTGTAAAGAGCAGGGACGCAAGGGGCGAGGCGTCCTGTCGCGTCGCCGACCCGGCGCAAAAGCGCAAACTCAAATGACAGGCGAGTTTTAACCGAAGAGCAGCGGTAGAAGCTGTTACCCGGCGACAGTCGATACCTTAACAAACACAAACTCATCGGTGTAATCGCACAGCAACGTCTCTCCGGGCAAAACCTCTCCCCGCAGAATGCTGTCGGCCAGCTTATCCTCAATTTTTTGCTGCACGGCGCGGCGCAGCGGCCGGGCGCCGTAGGCGGCGTCGTAGCCCTCCTGGCTGATGTGTTCTACGGCGCAGTCGCTGAACTCGAGGCCGATGCCCATTTCCTGTGCCTTGGCGGCCAGTTGTGCAAACATCCGCTGGGCGATCTCGCGGATCTCGGCGCCTGTCAGTTTGTCAAAGACAATGATCTCGTCCACGCGGTTGAGCAGTTCGGGCTTAAAGAGGGTCTTTAGCTCGCCCAGCACGTCGCGCTTCATGCCCTTGGCCTCGTCTTCGGCGCTTGGCGTGCCGCCGAAGCCAAGCTGCCTGCGGTCGGTGAGATGCCGCGCGCCCACATTGGATGTCAAAATGATAACGGCATTGCGAAAGCTGACAGTGCGCCCCAGCGAATCGGTGAGGCGACCGTCCTCTATAATTTGCAGCAGAATGCTCCACACCTCGGGATGCGCCTTTTCAATTTCGTCGAACAGCACAACGCTGTAGGGGCGGCGGCGCACCCGCTCGGTAAGCTGGCCGCCCTCGCCGTAGCCCACATAGCCGGGCGGCGCGCCGATCAGCTTGGCGACGGTGTGCTTTTCCATATATTCGCTCATATCGAGGCGGATAAGAGAATCCTTTTTTGAGAAAAGCGCCTCGGCCAGCGCAAGGCACAGTTCCGTTTTTCCCACGCCGGTCGGCCCGAGAAAGAGGAAGGAGCCGATGGGCCGGTTCGGGTCCTTGAGGCCCACCCGCCCGCGCCGGATAGCTCCCGCCACGGCGGCCACCGCCTCGCCCTGGCCTACGATGCGCTCACGCAGCTTTTCCTCGAGGTTCACAAGCCGGTTGCTCTGCTCCTGTGTCAGCGAGGCCACTTCGATACCGGTGATATCCGAAATAAGCCGCGCGATATCCTCGCCGCTCACCTTTTCGGCCGTTGCCGTCGCGGGGCTGCGGTCGGGCCCGGGCGCAATGTCTGCCCCGCCGTCTTCCCCCGGCTGACTGAGCTCGGCAAGGCGGCCCTTCAGCGTGCGCTCGCGGTCGCGGATATCCCCTGCCAGTTCAAAATCCTGATTGTTGATGGCGTCGCGCTTTTCCTCGCGGTAGCGCAGCAGCCTGCGCTCCAGTTCGCCCACATCGCGCGGGGCGGTAAAGGCGCGCAGCCGCACGCGAGAGGCTGCTTCGTCGATGAGGTCTATCGCCTTATCGGGCAAAAAGCGCTCGGGCAGGTATCTGGCCGAGAGCGTCACGGCGGTGCACAGCGCATCGTCGGTGATAAGCAGCTTGTGGTGGGCCTCGTAGCGCGCCACAAGGCCGCGCAGTATCTCAACGGCCTCCTCCTCGCTCGGCTCGTCGACATTCACGCTCTGAAAACGGCGTTCCAGCGCCGAATCCTTTTCGATGTGCTTGCGGTATTCGCCGATGGTCGTTGCGCCGATGAGCTGGATCTCGCCTCTGGCGAGCTGCGGCTTGAGGATATTGGCGGCGTCGATGGCTCCCTCGGCCGCGCCCGCGCCGATAATGGTATGCAGCTCGTCGATAAACAAAATGACCTCGGCGCTCTGAGAGACCTCTTCCAATACGTTTTTGATACGATCCTCAAAATCGCCGCGGTATTTGGCCCCCGCTACCATCGACGAAAGATCCAGTGTAACCACACGCCGGCCCCGCAGGGTATCGGGCACCTCGCCGGCCACAATTTTTTGCGCCAGCCCCTCCACAACGGCGGTTTTTCCCACGCCGGCCTCGCCCACAAGGCAGGGGTTGTTCTTGGTGCGCCGCGAAAGTATCTGCACCACCCGCCCCACCTCGCGCTCCCGCCCGATGACAGGATCCAGCCGGCCCATGCGGGCCAGCTCGGTGAGGTCGCGGCTGTATTTATCCAGCGTGGATGTTCCGCCCTCGCCGCGCCGGGGTATCGCCCTGCGCCGGTCGGCTCCCAGGCCGCCTTCGCCCATCTCGGCGCAGAGCGATTCCATCATCCCCGATACCAGCGCCTCGGGGGGCGCGCCCAGCTCGCGCAGCAGCCGCACGCCGTAGCTGTCGGCCTCGCGGGCCAGCACCATAAGAATATGCTCGGTGCCCACAGTGCTCTGCCCCATCACCCGGGCCTTGATGATGCTCATCTCCAGTACCTTTTTGCAGCGCGGCGTTAGATCCTCGGGCGTGAGGCTGGTTTTAGACCCGCGCCCCACGCTTTGCACGATCTGCGCCTTAAAGCTCTCAAAGCTCAGGCTGCGCTGGCTCAAAACAGTATAGGCCACGCCGCTGCCCTCGTCGAGCATGCCCAAAACGAGGTGCTCGCTGCCCACATAGGTGTGCCCCAGCGCCCCCGCCTGCAAAATGGCAACGTTGATGGCGTTATTTGCCTTGGGCGTAAAGCCGCTGAACCGGAACATGCTACCATCCTTTCGGTGAAAGCCCCACACTTACAACTATATGCGAGAGAAGGGCAATTAACAATTAAGAAGCTGTGTTCAGCAGTCGAAACGTCCCTCTGACGGCGGTTTTCCGCCCTGCCGCGTTGATTTTCCTTGCTATACACAAGTATTTGCCGCGATAAATTGCCTTGCATGACGAAAATCCTCTCGTCATATGGGCATATCCCGTTGCTGAACACAGCTTCTGACAATTGGCAGTTGCATGAAGGATGCGCCCGCTATTGCGACCTGACGCGATAAAGTGCGGGGCGGTGTTGCTGTCTCGATCATCGCAAAGCGATAATTGTCCACTGTCAATTGGGCATTGTCCTTATAAGCTTTCACTCAAAACTGGCAGGTTATACCTCTGCTTACCCCTGTTTTGCGGAAAAACCGCCAAAAGCTGTAACCCATTTGCGGCGGGGGGCATAATATGGGGTGAATCTTATAAAAGGAGGGTTTTTCCATGTTCACCGGCAATAACAGCAGCATGTGGCTCATCTTGCTCGGCCTCATCCTCTTCGGCTGGGGAAGCACCAACAGCTGCAATACGTGCAATACCTGCAACACATGCAACCCCTGCAATACGTGCAATACGTGCAACAACGGCTGTAACGCGTACAACAACGGCTGCGTATAAGCGGCGGCGCGCTACATAGCCCCCACACAACATGGGAGGGAAACAATTATGTTCTCCGGAAGCAATAACTGTCTGGGACTCATCCTCATCTGCCTGTGTATCTATTGCCTGTGCGGCAGCAACAGCAGCGCCAGCACCTGCAACACCTGCAACACCTGCAACACATGCAACACATGCGGCGCCTGTACCGACCCTTGCAATACCTGCATGTAGGAATCAGAAAATAGCGGGATAAAATAAATACCGGGGAGCGCAACCATGGTTGCGCTCCCCTTGCTTTTTAATTGCAAAACGATACTTAGTTAACTATCCTTCTCCCGCTCGGCCTTCTTCTCCATCGCAAGCAGGGCATCCTTGCGCGAGAGGTTGATGCGACCCTGACTGTCGATCTCCGTGACCTTGACGAGGATTTCGCTGCCCACGGCAACGACGTCCTCGACCTTTTCGACGCGGTTTTTATCCAGCTTGGAGATATGCACCAGCCCCTCTTTGCCGGGGGCGATCTCGACAAAGGCGCCGAAGTTCATCAGCCGCGTCACCTTGCCCTTGTAGAAAGCGCCCACTTCCGGATCCATCGCGATGGTTTTGATGACCGAGATGGCGCGGCGCGCGTTTTCGATATTGTTGCTCAACACAAAGACACGGCCGTCGTCCTCAATATCGATTTTTACATCGCACTCGGCGGTGATTTTTTGGATCACCTTTCCGCCCGAGCCAATGACCTCGCGGATCTTGTCGGGGTGTATGGTGATGGTGAGCATCTTGGGCGCGAACTCCGAAAGCTCGGCGCGCGGCGCGGGGATTTCCCTGAGAATGATTTCATCGAGGATGTGCAGCCGGGCCTTGCGGCATTTTTCGAGCGCCTGCTCGATGATGGGGAAGGTGAGCCCCTTTATTTTGATATCCATCTGGATAGCGGTAACGCCGTTTTTTGTGCCGCCCACTTTGAAATCCATATCGCCGAAGAAATCCTCGACGCCCTGGATATCCACCATCGTATCCCAGCGCTCGCCCTCGGTGATAAGGCCGCACGAAATGCCGGCCACCGGGGCTTTGATGGGCACGCCGGCATCCATGAGGGCCAGCGTGGAACCGCAGATAGCGGCCTGACTGGTGGAGCCGTTGGACGATAAGATCTCCGACACAAGGCGCATGGCGTAAGGGAACTCGGCGGTGCCGGGCAGCACCGGTTCGAGCGCCTTTGAGGCCAGCGCGCCGTGGCCGATCTCCCGCCGGCCGGGGCCGCGGCTGGGCCTAGTCTCGCCGGTGGAATAGCTGGGGAAGTTATAGTGGTGCATGTAGCGGCGCTGCTCTTCGCTGTCGATACCGTCGATCTTTTGCGCGTCGCTCATGGGGCCGAGGGTGACTACCGTGAGGCATTGGGTCTGGCCGCGCGTAAACATGCCCGAGCCGTGCACACGGGGAATAACGCCCGCCTGCGCGTGCAAGGGGCGCATATCGTTCATGCCGCGCCCGTCCACGCGCTTGCCCTCAAGCAGCCACGCGCGCACCACATACTTTTGCAGCAGATAAATTCCCTCGTCGATGATATGGCCGGCGTACTCCCCGCCAAAGCGCTCGGCGACCTCCGCCTTGACGGGGGCGAGGCGCGCCTCGCGGATGTTTTTATCGTCGGTATCCATGGCATGGCGGATCTTATCGGCAAACTCCGCCTTGAGGGCGTCCATGAGCTCCGCGGGAATGGTAACAGGCTCAAAGGGCAGCTTGGGCTTGCCGATCTCGGCCTGCACGCCCCTGATAAAATCAACAAGATGCTTGATCTCGGGCGCGGCGGCCTTGATGCCGCCCATGACGCGCTCTTCGGGCACTTCGTTGGCTGCGGCCTCAATCATGCAGATCGTATCGCCGTCGCCCACAATGGTGAGAAACATGTCGGACGCCTCGCGCTGGGCCTCGGTAGGGTTGAGGATATATTCCCCATCCACATACCCGACATTGACGCCGGCAATGGGGCCATCCCATGGCACGTCGGAGATGGAAACAGCAAAGGATACCCCCAGCATCCCGGCGATCTCGGGCTGGAAATCCTGGTTGGCCGAGAGAACTGTCATCACAACGCTGACGTCGTTGCGCATATCCTTGGGGAAAAGCGGGCGGATGGGCCTGTCTACCATGCGGCTGGCAAGCACGGCCTTATCGCTGGGGCGGCCCTCGCGGCGCAGGAACGCGCCGGGAATACGGCCAACCGAATAGAGCTTCTCTTCAAAATCCACCGAGAGCGGAAAGAAATCGATGCCCTCGCGCGGCTTTTCGCTCATGGTGACGTTGCACAGCACGGTGGTATCGCCGTAACGAACCAATGTGCTGCCGTTGGCAAGGCCGCACATCTTGCCCACCTCAAACCGGACAGGCCGCCCGGCAAAGGTGGTTTCGAACATTCTGAAATTTTCAAACACTGCGTTTCATCCTCCGTTTCGTTGTGGCCGGAGGGCGTGATGTCCTTTAGCAATAAACCCGGAAGAGCAGTTTTGAACTGTCGTTGCGAATCCGTGCGTTGAGAGAAAAGATGGTTGAGTGCCTTTGCGCCGGGTCGGCGCGATAAAATTGGGATGGGTGCGGGCATTGGCGGAACCAATGCCCGCACCCATCCGTTTTTTCCTGCGCCGACCCGGCGCAAAGGCACTGCTCTAGCTTTTTCCTCTTATTTTCAACTCGTGATTCGCATTGTCAATTCTCAATTGTCCTTTGCTCCTCCCGGTTTACCGCTAAAAGAACACGGTATCCCTCTGGCAGATGGATGCCTTTCCCCCGCCATGTGTATCAAGGGCTTTTCCCGCCCCGCGGCGGGAAAAAACGATGAACGCGGCGGGAGAAAGGCGGCTTTCCGGTTATCTGCGCAGGCCCAGCTTGGCCAGCAGCGCGCGGTAGCGCTCGATATCCTTGCGCTTGATATAATCAAGCAAACCGCGGCGCGCGCCAATCATTTTGTACATGCCCCGGCGGCTGTGGTGATCCTTTTTATGGATCCGCAAATGCTCTGTCAGGTCGTTGATGCGCCGCGTGAGGATCGCCACCTGTACCTCGGGCGAGCCGGTGTCGGTCTCGTGACGCCGGTTGCCGGCGATCACTTCGTTCTTTTGCTCCTTGAGCAGCATAGTATCACCTCTGTATGATTTTAACCCATATCCGAGAACGGGGCCGGTGATAACGCCGCTAAACGGCGCATTCCCCCGATCCAAGAAAGGGCCACGTTGTAGTATAGCACACCGGCACCCCGTTGTAAACCCCAAATCCGCCGCGGGATATCCTGTCATTTTCCCGCTACCAGCTTGCCGATCGCATGCGCGATCCTTTCCTCGTCGGGGAGGACGCCGGCTTCTAAGGCGGGGCTGAAGGGCACCGGCGCGTCGGCGCCGGCGAGACGCCGGATAGGCGCGTCGAGGTAGCGAAAGAGCTCGCTCTCGGCTACTATGGCGGCTATCTCGCTGCCAAGGCCGCCTGTTTTGACCGCCTCGTGCACCACCAGCAGGCGGTGGGTGCGGCGCACCGAGGCGAGAACGGCAGATTTATCGAGAGGCATAAGCGTGCGCAGATCCAACACCTCGGCCTCGATGCCGCGCTCGGCCAGCGCGTCGGCGGCGGCAAGGCACAGCGGCGTCATTCGCCCGTAGGTGACCACGGTGCAGTCGTCGCCGGCGCGTTTCAGATCGGCCACGCCTAACGGGATGGTATACTCGGCCTCTTCCACCGGCCCCGTAACGCCGTAAAGCAGCTTTTGCTCGAAAAACACAACGGGGTTATTGTCACGGATAGCCGAAACAAGCAGGCCCTTGGCGTCGGCGGGCGTGGAGGGAGCGACCACCTTGAGCCCGGGCGCGTGGCAGAGCATGGCTTCGATGGATTGCGAGTGCTGCGCCGCCGCGCCGGTACCCGCGCCCGAGGCCGCGCGCACCACCAGCGGGACCCGCAGGCTGCCGCCGAACATAAAGCGCAGCTTGGCCGCCTGATTGATGATCATATCCCAGCAGACGGCGAGAAAATCGGCAAACATGATCTCCACGACAGGGCGCATTCCCTCAATAGCCGCGCCGATGGCCGCACCCATAAAGCCGGTTTCCGAGATGGGCGTGTCGATCACGCGTCCGGGGAACTCCTCGTACATCCGCCCTGTCACGCCAAACGCTCCCTGATATACCCCAACATCCTCGCCCATCAGGAACACATTGGGGTCGCGGCGCATTTCCTGGCACATCGCCATGCGGATAGCCTGCGCGTAAGTCATTTCCGTTATCATGGCAGCAACCCCCTTATCGCATCATGACGCATAAACCTCGCCCGCGATATCCCGCGGCTCGGGAAAGGGAGAATCGAGCGCAAAACGTACCGCCTCGTCAATCACGGCAGCCGCTTCTGCTTCGATAGCGGCAAGCTCGCCGGGGGAGGCCATGCCGCCGGCCAGCAGGGTCTCGCACAGCCGCGTGACGGGGGCGCGTTGCAGCCAGCCGGCGATCTCTTCGGGCGGGCGGTAGCGGTTTGTATCCGATTTTGAGTGCCCGCTGGTGCGGTAGGTGTGCTCCACAATGAGGAAGGGCTCGCTGTTTTTGATGGCTGCTTCCCTTGCCGCGCGCACCGTTTCGTAAACGGCGATTACGTCGTTGCCGTCTGTTTCGGCGGCGCTCATGCCATAGGGGATAGCCCGCTTGATGAGGTTGGTATCCTTCATGGCGCGCGAGATATGCGTGCTGACGCCGTACTGGTTGTCGACACACACAAACAGGACAGGCAAGCTCCATACCGACGCCAGATTCATCGCTTCATGCACGGCGCCCTCGTTGAAAGCGCCGTCGCCAAAAAACGCGGCGGTGACACAACCGGCCTCTCCCTTTAGCTTGCGGGCGAGGGCGCTGCCGCAGGCAATGGGCAGCGACGCCCCTACGATGCCGTTTGCCCCCATAACGCCCGCGCCGGGGTCGCAGATGTGCATCGAGCCGCCGCGGCCCCTGCAAGCCCCGGTCTCGCGCCCGAACAGCTCGGCCATCATGCGGCGCGGGTCGACCCCCTTGCACAGCGCCGCGCAATGCCCGCGGTGCGAAACGAAGATATGGTCTTCGGGCTCGAGGGCAAGGCAGGTGCCTGCCGCCGTCCCCTCCTCGCCAATGCCGAGGTGAACGGTGCCGTGGATCAGCCCTTGCGCAAAGCAGCGCTCAACGCGCTCCTCAAATCCGCGCGCGAGGTACATGGCGCGCAGCAGCCTCAGGGCAAGTGCCCGGTCAATGCCGGGGAAAGGGGGATTATTCAACAGCCTGTTCTCCTTGCGGGGAATATAGGCGCGCTACGGGCGCGCCCTCATACAAAACATCTCATCCTGCCGCTTGCGCAGCCGCCAAACCAGAGAGGCTTCATCCGCCGTAACATCGCCGTAAGTGAGAAGAGAGCCCCTGGCGATATCGCGCTTGACGGTGGTTTTGTGATCCACAAGGCCCAGAGGAAGGGCATTTTGCGCCTTGGCGGCGGCGGAAGAGAGCACGGTGCCGCGCACGGTATAGCCGCCAATGCCGTCCAGCGCCTCGCCGGCTTTGAGATCGCGCTTTGCCACAGCGGCGGTTTCGGCCACGTGGCCGGCGCGCGGGATGATGGTGGGCGCGCTGTCGAGCACGGCCCGGGCCACCGACAGCGGCGTCTCGAGGCTGCACAGATGGTAGGGGCGGTAAAGGATATAGTTGGGCCCATCCCCCATACTCAAATAGCCCAGTTCATGGATCACGTCGGGCCGGTCGCTGGCTATGACGGCAAACACCCCGGGAGCCACGCCGTCCACATATTCCACAACGCGGTAGCTGCTTAAGATGCCGCCCCGCCCCTCGCTTTGCAGGCTGAGGATGTCGGGAAGCTCCCGCACGGTTCCTTTGGGGCCGTGCGCGCCGGGGATATCGGGCGCAAAGCCGGTGGCGTTGGCCATGGCGGTGAGCTCCACCATGGTTTTGGTGCCGTCCTGAAACGAGCAGAGCATCCGGGGGCTCAGGCCCTTGCGCGCGGCCTCGGCGGCGGCGGTATCGGGGGTGGCCTCGCAGTTTACCTTGTTGTTCTTACCTTTTCCGATAACGCGCACGTCGAAGCCCAGCGCCGAGGCAAAGTCGTATAGCTCCATCACCGCGCCCGGCTCGTCTCCCGCCGAGCCCGTATAGACCACGCCGGCCTCGGTCGCCAGCCGCCAGAGGATATGCCCGATGCACACGTCGGTCTCGACATTTAGCATCACAATGTGCTTTTTGTGTTCGATGGCGTCCATGGCGATTTTGGCGCCCGCCTCGGGTACGCCGGTGGCGTCGACTACACAGCGTATCGCGCCGCAGCTTGTGGCCAGCTCGCTGTTTGCCGTTACGGCCCATATATTTTGCGCCAACAGGCGTTCGGCCTGCTCCGGTGTGTCGGCGGCGCAAAAATCCTTCCCCTCGGCGAGGCCGGCGCTTTCAAAGGCTTTCACGGCCCGTTCCGGCTCGATATCGGCCACAATGGCCGGGCGCATCCCCTTCATCGACAGCATCTGCGCCACCAGGCCGCGCCCCATCTGTCCCGCGCCCACAATGCCCGCCAGAATCGGCGCGCCCTGCCTCTCGAGAGCCTCGAGCCTGTAGTTCATGCCAAGCATAACGGTTATCTCCTATTCGGCGCAAAATCGTCCGGCCCCCGTCAAAGACGGGGGAAGCAGGCGCTTTATCGGTGTTTTGCATTAAGAAGCTGGTTCAGCAGTCGAAATAACCTCTCGTCATAGGGGCATTTCCTGTTGCTGAACACAGCTCCCAGGCATTTTTGCCCAAGGGGCGGGTATTTTTTGCGATTTGACTTTGCCGGCCCGATAGGATATGATGGGGCGTGGGCGCGCCGCCCGTTTTAATAGTTTCCCGCGAGAGGGTCTTTTCATGCGATACAAAGCGATATTCTTCGATTTTGACGGCACGCTGCGCAGTTTTGTGACTCATGCCGTGCCGGCCAGCGCCATCGAAGCCGTGCGGCTGGCACAGGCAAGGGACGTGAAGGTTTTTTTGGCCACCGGCCGGCATCCCGATACCGTGAACAGCGCTCCGGGGATGGACTCCATTGCCTTCGACGGCGTTCTGGCGGCAAACGGGCAGTTTTGTTATGACGCGGGCGGCGTGATCCACCGCATGTACATAAGCAGGGAGGATAAGGAATCGCTGGTGCGCTATCTCACAACGGAGCGGGTACCGGTGCTCTTTATGGGTGAGCGGCAGATATTCATCAATTTTAAGGACGAGCGGGTGGCGCGTACGCACACCATGCTGCGCTCTATCGATGCGCCGGCGCTGCCCCCCGAGGCCTGCCTTTCGCAGGAGATCTACTCGTTGCTGATGTATGAGGAAACCGACGCGGAAATAGCATTGATGCGGCATCTGCCCGGCTGCAAGGCGGTGCGCTGGCACCCCAGCTTTGTTGATATCATTCCCGCCGCCGGCGGGAAACGGGTGGGAATGGACGCCGTGCTCGCCCGTTACGGCATCGGGCTTGACGAGACGATGGCCTTTGGCGACGCGCAGAACGATGTCGGCATGATCACTCATGCGGCGCTGGGCATTGCCATGGGCAACGCGACCGGGCCTTTGCTTGCCGTGGCCGATTATGTCACCGACAGTGTCGACGACAACGGGGTGTATAACGCGCTCAAACACTTTGGCGTTATCTGACTACTGATTCAGCTTGGAAAAAGCTGAATCAGTATCCGTGACGCGAATGCGGCACGCGGCGCGTAGCGCCGAAGCGTGATATTACTCTTCGATTAAAATCCGTCTATCATTCATGGTTGCGCTTTTGCACCGGGTCGGCGCAGATAAGCGGGCGGAGGC
>QMCE01002070.1_pt1 | contig 11150 bp, 11 predicted proteins | sample 1821851 | NCBI WGS metagenome assembly QMCE01 (sample SAMN09453174, study PRJNA476694) | Termite gut metagenome, whole genome shotgun sequencing project. | isolation source: worker | host: Odontotermes sp. | place: South Africa:Pretoria | collected 2016-01-28
GGCGATCAGTTTGATATTCACGCCGGCGGCATCGACCATATCCCGATTCATCATACGAATGAAATTGCCCAGAGCGAGGCCGCAACGGGAAAACATCCCTGGGTGAAATATTGGGTTCACAACGAATTCCTTGTGCTGGACAAAGGAAAAATGTCCAAATCCGCCGGCGGCTTTATCACGCTGCAAACCTTAATCGACAAAGGTTTTCACCCGCTTGATTACCGTTATTTCCTTTTGGGCGGCCATTACCGGAGCCAGCTCCAGTTTTCTTATGAAGCCCTGGAAGGGGCAAAAAATTCGCGGAAGTCGCTCGTCAATCAGATTAAAGGATTAGCCAAACAGTACGCGGTTCTCCCCAAGGGAAACCGTGACGAACAAAACAATCCTTACCTTGAAAGATTTAAACAAGCCTTGGAAAGCGATCTTTCCACGCCGCGGGCACTGGCGGAACTCTGGGGATTAATTCGGGACAATAATCTTGCAGCGGAAGAAATTCTTTCATCGGTATTTGTCATGGATGAGGTCTTGGGGCTGGATTTGGAAAAAGCGGCGTCAAGCCAGAATGAAGCTGCTGCGGAATCCCCTGAATTCATCGCTGAGATTGAAGCGCTTATTGCAGAACGCGCCGAAGCAAAAAAAGCAAAGGATTTTGCTTCGGCGGACCGGATTAGAAATGAGCTCAAAGATAAAGGCATTTTGCTGGAAGATGGACCATCGGGAACGAGTTGGAAGAGAGCGTAGCGCGTTATATAATCTATATTATTCTCAGAATTCCTTAAGGTTGATAGTATCTGACGGTCGTCATGTAATCACGCTGAAAATCAACAACTCCGCCGCAGAGCTATCGCCTGCATGGCAGGCAGAGGGTATTAAACCCTCAACATGAATAAGCTGTTTTTTCCAGAATATTACATGATATAATTTTCCTTAAACATGAGCTTGTTGCAAAACTCGGTTAGTTTTGCACAAGCTCATACGATTTCGCGCCTAAAGGCTGTGAAATACGCGTTTTTAAGAGGTTGAAATTGCAAAAACTGAAGTTTTGCAATTTCCTACATACCATTGTTATTTTACAGATAAGTGAATATACTTGAGGGATGTATACTAATATTTGTTGCAATCCGTCAGCATTTAAACATGGCGTAACCATCGAAGACATTAATTGTGCGATGGCAATTCCGTTGATAGACAGGCTGATGGAGAAATACTTCAACAAATATTTGCTTATTGGGTTTGACTTGAGCGGCAGTTTGCTCGAAATCATGTATAATCTTGTGGATGAAGATACCGCAAATGTTTTTCATGCCATGAAGTGCCGGAAGGAATTGTATAAATATCTTCCAAGGAGTATGTAATGCCATTGTTGACTGATGAAGAAGCGGATGCTCTTGATGAAGAACTGACTCAAACTATCCCCGAACTTACGGATGTCGAAGGTCCGTTTATCAAAAACTATCACCGCAGTATGTTGGTAGCTCTCGATCGGTTTTCCGCTCAGTATTTCCAGGCCCGAATGTTGGCAACACATCAAACCCCTGCCGAATTGATCAGCGAAATGGTTCGGGAGCGGATTGCTGCCGCACAGCATTAAAACCGGATAATGGTTTGCATTGTAAACTCGGGCTTTGTCACATGTCGGCGGTTTTATGACTCTTTCGCTTCACAATACGTCAGAATTGATTATTGAATGTAAAGATTTACAAAATGGGGGAATTTTTCCGCAAAAATATACGCACAGAGGTGAAGAAATTTCTCCGGAATTTATCCTCAAGAATGTATCTTCAAAGGGAAAGACGATTTCGATTATCTTCGACGATATAGACCAGGCAATGAATCATTGGATGATTTGGAATATTCCCGCGGTCAATATCATCCCCGGAAATTTGGCTAAAGATAAAAGGCTGTCAAATTTAGGGAATGCCGTTCAAAAAAGCAGATACCGGGGACCAAATCCGCCCAAAGGGATACGGCACAAATATCAATTTAACCTATATGTTTTGGATTGCGAAATAACCATAAAAAGCAAGGCAAATAAAGAAGAACTGGAAAAGGCAATGGAGAACCATATCATTCAATACGGATGTCTTTATGGTTATTATGAATAAATTTATCATTTTTAAAGAGATTGCGGCCGCTTCATCTTTTGTTTTTTAATTATTTTTTGTATAATATATATGTTCTCCCTTCAATGCTTCGGGAACCTCAGTACAGGAAAGCTCAGGGAATGAAAAAGCACATTGAGATTTTATTTTTGTAACAATTGAGAGGAAACTTTGTTTTCAGATAAAGACGGCACGGCGCATGGGGCAGAATTTCGCAGACTCTACGATACGGTGTTCCCGATACTGTTTCGGGTTTCGTACCGGATAACGAACAGCGAAGAAGCCGCGGAAGATCTTTGCCAGGAAGCGTTTTTCCGTCTTTATGAAAAAAACATGGCGTTTCCAAATCCCGATGAAGCCAAATATTGGTTAATCCGGGTTGTGAAAAACGCGGCCCTCAATTACGCGAAACGGAAAGAACGGGAGCGGAAAGCCTATCAAAGGGCGTTCAAGGAAGATACGAGGGAACAAGATACCGGCGAAGGGATTCTGCTTAAAAAAGAAAGCCGGGAAGAAGTACAAAAAGCCCTGGATAAACTCCCTGATAATTTACGGATTGTGTTGATATTGAAAGAATATGCGGAATTGAACTATAAAGAAATTGGGCGGGCGCTGGGTATCAGCGAAGGAAACGTAAAAATCCGGGTATTTCGGGCCAGAGAAAAACTGGCAAGTATCATGGGTAAGGAAGGTTAAGTATGTGTCCTGATCGTCAAATGCTTTCGGTTTATTTTGATAATGAACTTCCGTCTCCTTGGAAAGAGAAAATGGAAGCGCATATATCACAGTGTGCTGAATGTCAGAAGCTGTTAAAACAGTATCAATCTGTATCGAATCTTATGCATCCTGAAAATGATCTTACCGAACCACATGTTGATTCTGCGCAGGAGCGTGCGCAGGAGCGTGCGCAAGAGCGGGCAAAAAGCAGGGTTTGGGAACAGCTTTCCATAATGCAATTTGAAAAAAAGAAGACCGTTTCCCACAGATGGAACCGTTCTGTGTCTCTGCCTTTACCTGCCGCGGCTGCTGCCGTCCTTGTTATCGCTTTTATGGCGGCTTTTATCGGAAACATGATTTCACGTTCGGGACAGAATACACATACGATGGCGGCGCTTGAAGCACGGCCCGCTGTCTCTTCCGCGGCGGCGCTTGAAGCGCAAAATATTATTACCTCTGCCGATTTAGCCCGAATCATCCAATACCTGGATGCTCAGGAAGACGCGTCCAGCATGATGATCATCAATCTTCCGGAAACCGAAAATTTCACGAGTTTCGGTGAACCCGCTCTCATCCGTGCCGCGGATTACACAAGGGGGAATGATTTCCGATGACTGTCATCAAGACGCCGGTCATCAAAACGGCCTGGCGCTTTTGGAAAATCACTGTTCCCTTGTTCATTTTCTTTTTCGCGGGAACGGCTGTCGCCCGGGCTCAGGAATCATCTTCTCCCGATGAAATTTTGCCTGGTTTTGAAGAAACCGCGGTAATTTTACAAATAAACGCCAGGGTAATTGAACCTAACCAGGAAATCATTTGGGATTCTTCAGATTCCAAGGCTACCATTTCAGGAAAACCTGTGTCTATCAAACTTACGGGAAGAAATATCATTATCGTGGCCCGCTTCACTCCTTATATCAGCGCCGATGGATTAAAATTTCTCGCGGTTCAGGGGCAGGTTTGGACTGATGTCCCAAACAAGGGAGTCCATTATTACACGAGTATCCAGACTATGCCGGTGGAATTCGGCGAACAAATCTTTTTCTTTCCCCTGGGCTCCCAAACAGAGGAAGGTGATATGAGAATTGAGATACAGCTCATGTTAAAACCTTACGAGGAAGAGCTTCCTTCTCAAGATAATCCTTCAAGTGAGAATGTTAATCAATAATGACGATACCTTGCCGCTTCTTTCTGTTTCTTCTTTTGCCGCTTTTGTTTCTTTCCTGCGCTAAGAATCTTCCCAGGATTGATTCCATCGATCCGTCTGTCGGATTTTTGGGGGAAACGGTCAGCATATACGGAGAACATTTTGGAGACGAGCGGAATGAATCCTATATTACGATAGGAGATTATCAGCCCATATCATCGGCGTATCTTGAATGGAAGGATAACCGGATTTTATTGCAGGTTCCCGATTTTGGCGATTCCGGACTCATATATGTTCACAAAAACGGAGAAAAAAGCAACGCGGCGCTTTTTTCCAATAAGGCAAAAATGCCCCAGCTTGCAAAAGGAATCGTTCCCGGAACAAGTCCCGTTATTACGATGTTGAACCCCTCAGCCGGATCGGTCGGTTCTTTCATCACCATTCAGGGGGAGAATTTCGGGACATCAAGGGAAAACAGCGCCGTCAAGTTTTACTGGGATGTGGAAACGCCCCTGCCCGTTTCGCAGAATGAGCAGACTTCGGTTGAAGTTTCCGCCGCCGAGTTCGGTTATGATACCTGGAGCGAACGGGAAATACGGGTTCGTGTGCCCGACGGAGCCGCAAGCGGAAGCGTGATTGTGGAAACGCCCAGGGGAACGAGCCGCCCTGTTTTTTTTGAGGTATCGGGCGGACCGGGAACGAAAATTTTTAAGGACAAACGGAGTTACACACTATCCTACTCTGCCGATATAAGAGTCAGTGAATCGAATATTCCGAATACGCTCTATCTTTGGATGCCGATGCCTTCTGTATCTTCATCCCAGAAAGCACCGAGACTGCTTTCAAGAAACCGGGAACCCTTTGTGGAAAATCACCGGGGAACATCACTCTTTCAATTCAAAGATTTGCTGCCGGATTCTTCCAATATTGTAACGCTTTCGTATGTCGTTGATGTGTACAGCGTAGAAACAGCCGTCCGAGTCCAGAATGTCCGCCCCGCGGCCGCTTCCGCCATGACAAATGTTTTCACCAATGCTTCCGCGCTTGTTCCTTCAAATAATGATTCGATTATTGAAAAGGCCAGATCGATTGCCGGCCGCGAACAAAATCCTTACCTGAAAGCCCAAAGAATCTATCAATGGCTGATCAACAGTGATAACATAGTGATAGAAAGCATAGACAGCGGAGGCGCCGTCGAAGCGCTGGAAGAAGGCAGGGCCGATGCGTACCGAATGGCGCTGTTATTCTGTTCTTTGGCAAGAGCATCGGGAATACCGGCTCTGCCGGTTTCGGGAGTTCTTGTTGATAATTTCCGGAACACACAAAAACATTACTGGGCGGAATTTTGGATTGACGGTCTCGGCTGGATTCCCGTTGACCCCATATTCGGAGCGGGAGCCGCGCCTGAATCGATTATTCTAAGGCAGAATTACGCCGCTTATTATTTTGGAAGCATGGACAACCAGCACATCGCTTTTTCCAGAGGAGAGACAACACTTTCCCAGATGGACCTTGGCGGAAGAATCTTTACGAGGGAACGGGGCTACGCCCTCCAAAACCTTTGGGAAGAAGCCGTCGGCGGCCTCGATTCCTATTCTTCCCTTTGGACCGATGTCGCGATTACCGGAATGTACGTGAATTAGGAGGAAATATGGTTACGGTTATTTCATTGGGAGGATCGATAGTTGCTCCCGATTCCGTGGATGAAGTTTTTTTAAAAGAATTTCTGGCTTTGATTACCGAAATGCTTGAACAGAATGAAAAACGCCGCTTCATTTTTGTCGTGGGCGGCGGCGGTCCGGCCCGGAATTATCAAAAAGCCTATAGATCGATCTGCGAAAACTCGGCGGATCATGAAGCGGATTGGATCGGCGTCATGGCAACGAGGCTTAACGCTCAGCTTATCAAGGCGCTTATGGGAAAATGGTGCACCCAGGACGTGGTGATTGATCCGACCCAGGCGGAACCGCTTGTGGGCCGGGTTCTGGCGGCGGCAGGCTGGAAACCGGGCTTTTCCTCCGATTACGACGCGGTGCTTCTCGCGGAACGTTTTAACGCCGACAAGGTGATCAATCTGTCCAATATCGATAAAGTGTATACCGATGATCCCAAAAAGAACCCGGACGCAAAACCGATAGATTCCATCTCCTGGGCCGATTTCCGCGCAATGGTAGGCGACGAATGGGTTCCCGGAAAAAATGTCCCCTTCGATCCCGTAGCAAGCAAACACGCGTCAAAAATAGGACTAAAAGTTATCTGTGCTGCGGGAAGAAATCTTCCCAATCTAAAGAAGATTCTGAATGATGAACCGTTTATCGGCACTACGATAGGATGACAGAGCTTTTTTGTTCCATAACATTTCGGAAACATTTCGGAGGCTTTGAGGCAAACGGCTGTATTTCTTTTTACTTTTCGGTTAAGTTAAACACGCCGTCCCAGGAGGCTTCGGGGCTTTTTTCTATATAGCGTTCGCAGCGTTGTATGTATAAACGGGCAGGTCCCTCTTTTTCCATTGAAGCCGCTTCGTAAAATCCTTCCATGGCTTTTTTCCAGTCGCGCCGCTCAAAATAATTCAACGCTTCGTGGAATACCGTAACAAGTTTTTTTTGTTCGGCGGAGGCGTCTTCACGATGATCCAAAATATTATACAATTGGACCGGTTCGCTCTTGCCGACAACTCTGACACGGTCAAGGCGGCGGACCAGAAAACAGTCTTCAGTCTCCCGGATTGTGTGTTCCGAAGCAAGAATCCATGTGCCGTACTGCTTGTTGATGCCTTCAAGGCGGGCGGCAAGATTCACCGCGTCTCCCATGATGGTGTAATTCATCTTTTTATCGGTACCCATATTTCCCGCAACCATGTCGCCTGAATTGACGCCTACCCTGGTTAAAAGCGCCGTGGGAGAAAGGTTCCGCTCCAGAACAAATCTGTTTAATTCGGCCTCGGCTTTCTTAAGGTTCACCGCGGAGCGGCAGGCACGGATAGCATGGTCGGCCTGCTCCAGAGGGGCGCCGAAAAAGGCAATAATCGCGTCGCCTTCGTATTTATCGATGGTGCCTTCAATATCCAAAATCACATTGCTCATTGCCGTAAGATAATGATTAAGGAGACTCACGAGGTCCTCAGGGGAAAGTTTCTCCGAAATAGTGGAAAATCCTTTAATATCGGTGAAAAGCGCGCTCATACGGCGTTTGGTTCCGCCAAGCTGGAGCAGCGAAGGATTCCTGGCGATTTCTTCCGCGACGGCTTCCGACGTGTAGGTCGCGAACGCTTTCCGGTAAAACCGTTTTTCCCGGTCCGACCCGGCATAGGAAATAATTTCACGGATTATGACAGCGGATGTAACAGCAAGAACCACACCGATTGGGCCGAAGAATATTCCCGTAAAACGAAAAATCACTATGGATGCGGCAAAAACAAACAACGCGCTGGAAAAACCAAGCACAGCCCGGAGTACCGGCGAAAGAGACGCGGTAACAAGGAAAAAAAGAGGAATGAGTACAAGAGCAATGAGAATGCGCCAAAATATTCCCAACGGGACAATAAAAGATCCGGATAAGATTGTATCCATTACAACAGCGTGTGTACCGACATTTACATATTCACTGTGAAAGGGATTTACGCCGATATCGGTTGTTCCTGTATCGGAACGTCCAAGAATACAAAACTTACCGCGCACTCCTTCTTCAATATGGGTTTTCAAATCGTTGTATCCGATCAAATCTTCCGCAAGCCGGTCACAGAGGCTTTTGATATAATCGGCTTCGTCTTTGACAAGCGCCGCAAAAGGAGATGCTTCGAGAGCGAATCTTTCCGCGACAGCGTCAAGTTTAGACTGTGGTTCAAGGTCCAAAATCTTTTGAATATTTTCGCGGGCGGCGGTGCGGTAATTGACAAAGGCGAAAAAATCTTCATCGGAACAATGTTGAAGAGCCATGAGCCGTGAACGCTGCGCTTCGTCGTAAAGTCCGGCGGTTTCCGCGGCAATAAAGGGAATAACAGCCAAGGAAGTATCCTGCTCTCCAAAGAAATGCAAATCCGCCGTCAACAAAGCCCGTCCATACTGTTCCAGTTCAGCTTCGTAATCTTCCAAAAGTGAAAATTTGGCAAAAGAAATGTGTTTAAAACTGTCCGGATAATCTTCCCGGGGCCAATCGAGCATCATTCTTCCTTCGCCGTCCAGCGGAATGGAAATATCTTTTGTTCCTGAAGGAAGCCGCGCGTCTTTGAGTTTCATGCTGCCGCGGTTAAGTTCGACGGCGGGATTCCCCAGATAATCCAAAAGCGGCGCGAAGGCAAGCTGAACGTACCAGTGATCCTTCACATTCTGCGCAAGGTAGATTCTGCGCCTGACGCCGTCCGAATCAATGTGAACATTGGTGAAGCCGGCGCCTTCAAGGGTCTCGGCAAAAACGGGAATGGGCGGAAGAATGTCCTTGTTCTCGTTCAAGTACACGGACGGTTCGGCGTTAATGGAGATGGCAAAACGTTCTTCCGCCATAACGCGCCGCTCGGACTGTTCACCGACAAGCGGTTCTTTCTGGAGATTCAATGTCCCCCAGCTTTTTCCAAACAACGCGGACGCTTCACCAAGATAAAGATCGTTGTCACGCGCAACACTGCGCGCTTTCTCCAGGAGGCTGTTCTGCTCATAGGCGATAAGATCGGATAATTCACTGGAATATTCATCAATTTCCGAAAAAGGTATCCGGTCCGCTTTAAGCGCCGAGATCAATTCGGTCTGAGCGGAATTGATCTCGGAAAAACTGCGGATAAAATCGGAAGTGAGGCCCTGGTTCAAATAGATGGTATCTACGCCCTGAGGGCCTTTATCGATGTACTCAATATCGAATATGGCCGCTGCCGCGCCATATTCTTTAAGACGGAGCAGTCCGTCAGCGGTAACCGAGCGGGGCCAGGGAAAAACGCCGTTATAAGCAATAGAGGCATCGTCCACATCCAGAAATACAACAGTATCTATCCGCTCGCGGCCGGCACGGAAGCGGAGAAAAAGATCGTAAATTCTATCTTCTATGGGTTCCAAGACCCCCGCGAAATACAGCAGAGAAAAAAATACTGCCGAAGCAAAGCCCAGAAGCGCGTTTTTCCACCAATTCATACCTCAGTATACATCCTTTCGGAATAAAATCCGCCGGAATACATTCCGTTTCCGCTGTTCCGCAGGTAAATGTCAGTCAAACGTCAAAATGAAGGTAACATTCACAGAGGAATCCTCCACGGGTACTACCGCCGGAGCTGACGGCGACGGAGGCGGTGTCAGCGCGAGAACATCGGTTTCAATGGGGTCCGCGGTCTTTCCGTCATTGCTTATGGTGCTTGTGGAACCGGCGCCGACCAGCATCACGCCTCCTTTGCTGCCCTGAAAGGCTACGACACCCGATTCTACCGTAAGGTTTCTGGTATCAAATTCAAAACTTGTTCCGCGTACCGAAGCGGTCGCGTTCGGCCCACGGACGCTCATCGTTGTTCTCGTTCCTAATGGAGGATTCACATCAACCCGCACCCTTCCGGTTTGAAGGCTTACATTGATGGTCTCCGTACCTGACGCGCTGCTGATTTCCGCGAGAGAAAGCCGCGTTAAAGGACGAACTGTAATGACGGAACTTCCCGCTTCGATAAGCGCGGTACTCTTAAATCCTGTTGAAACGATAGTGCTCTGGGCAACTTCGTCGCCTATCTTTGCCGGTACAAAAGCCGTCTGCCCGGCCTGTTTTAACTCTACCGTACCGGAAAGTTCCTTTATAACGGCGGTTTGAGCAAAGACAGCCGCCGAACATAACACTTGAACGCACAAAATAAGGCAAAAAACTGTTTTCTTCATAATAATATTCTCCCTATTAACAATAATCCGCGTTTAATAAAGCGTCAACACAAGGTTTAGATCGAAAGACCATAAGGGATCGGCTTTCGTATCGGCATTGCCCAATGAAGGCAAAAAGATGCCTCCGCCTGCCCTAACCTGAATATCCGAAAGAGGGCTCCAGCTTACAAATCCGTATATCTCATTGCCTAAAAAATGGCCGTCTCTTCCGTAAGGCGCGCCTTGATAGGTGCCTAAATCACTCAGCACAAAATAGGAATCGGCAATACTTACCGAAACTGTTTCATGAAGAAGCGCCGTATATTCAAGCTGCAGCATTGAAAGGCCTGACAGTTTTCCTTTAAGGATATAGCCCTGCGACTTGGTGTTAATGGGAACAAAGGCGGTTACGGCTTTGCCGTCTCCTACCGTGCCATTAGAAAAACGCCCCAAAAAACGCAGGCGGTCGGAAATCGCGGTAGGAAGCATCCAGCCCGCGCTCAGTTCACCGGCAAAGGAAAAGAGGGTTTTATCCGCCGTTTCCGCCATTTCTAAAGCGCCGCCCGCTTCAAAGATAAACTGATTTATGGGAACGCTTGCCTTCGCGGCAAGGTATTGGCTGTGAAAAAAATCCTTACTGCCGGAAAGATCAAACTGAGCTATCAGCGCCAGATGCAGACGCAGCAGCTCCGAAATTCCCGGATGCCTCCAGTCCGCCGATAAAACAACGCGGCTTGGCGCGAAATAAGTATCCGCGAAATCGGAATAATCAAGTTCGGCGCTGTATTCGGCAAGTTCGGCAGCTGTCATGGTAATTTGAGCGGTCTTTTTATACTGAAGGCCTGTATAGTACGCGCCTGTGCTAAACTCGGAACCGTTTTCAAAATCCAACGTATAACGCGCGCCGTCAAAGAGACCGTTTGCGATAAAACCCAGCGGATCGGCATAGGGAATTCTGCCGACGCTGACACGCCCGTTATCCCCCGCGCGGAAGCTCAATTCGGTGCGCAGAAGTTCCGGTATAACATTCCATTTTTCGTTGGAATAATCCACCGTAAGGCCGGCGGAAACCATTACCTCGGCATCGCTCCACAGCGGCGATGAAAACCAGCCGGAAAGCGATCCGCTGTAATCGAACCCGTTTGCTTTGCCGTCTCCCGAAAAAAAGCCGCTCTGATTCAGCAAGGCCCCAAAGTCTTTTGCGAAAACAGAAAAAACAGGCAGCACAATGATAAGGACCATCAACACAAAAAACTTTTTCATTATCTATTCCCCGCTCTTAGTAAAATGGTAATTTCAACCCGGCGGTTCAAAGCCATCCCTTCCGCAGTCGCGTTATCCGCTATCGGCCGGTCCGCCCCG
>QMCE01002419.1_pt1 | contig 11147 bp, 11 predicted proteins | sample 1821851 | NCBI WGS metagenome assembly QMCE01 (sample SAMN09453174, study PRJNA476694) | Termite gut metagenome, whole genome shotgun sequencing project. | isolation source: worker | host: Odontotermes sp. | place: South Africa:Pretoria | collected 2016-01-28
GACGCGCTGGCGTTTCTCTCCGACAGTCCTCTCGATCCCCTGCCGGAGTCGGAGTACGCTCCCCTGCCGGCGGAGAAGGACATCGACAGGTTCGACTGGTCGGAAATCGACAACCGCGCCGGCGCGCCGGAGCCGCTGGGGGTGATGCGGCGGACGATTGCCGATCGCATGGCGATGTCGAAGCGGCATATTCCCTGTTTTTATCTGACCGCGACGGCGGACATGACGGGGTGTTATGCGTTGCGCGCGGGCATGAAGCGGGGGGGGCGGCGGGCGACGTTCAACGACATGGCGATCAAGGCGTGCGCGCTGGCGTTGGCGGCGAATCCGCGCGCGGCGGACGTGTATACGCCGGACGGGCTTGTGCGCAGGGCGGGGATCAACATCGGTTTTGCGGCGGCGCTGCCGGACGAGGGGTTGGTGGTTCCTGTCGTGCACGGGGCGGACGGATTGGGGTTGGACGGGATTGCGGCGCGGACGCGTTTTCTTGCGGACAAGGCGAAGAGGGGGGAGTTGGAGCCGGGGGACTGCGCGGGGGGGGGGGTTCAGCGTGTCGTATCTCGGGGGGTAGGAGGTGGACAATTTCATTGCGATTGTCAATCCCGGGGAGGCGGCGATTTTGGCGATTGGGAAGACGGAGGAGCGGGTGGTTGTGCGGGAGGGGGAGGTTGTTGTGCGTCCGATGGTGAATTTGACGTTGTCGTGCGATCACCGGTCGATTGACGGGGCGTTGGCGGCGCGTTTGATGGGCGACATAAAGCGATTTTTGGAAAATCCGGAGACGCTGGGAACAGGCGCATCTTCTTGAGATTCCACGTATCGCCCACTTTAGAAAGTACAAAAGTTGGCGGTATGTAGGAAAGTGAGAACATATGAACGAAGAACATCACGCGCTCGTCGAACGGCTGCTCGACCTCGCCATCGACGAAGACGTCGGCCCCGGCGACGCCACCAGCCTCGCCCTCTTCCCCGGCCACGCAAACGCGGTGCCCGTGCGCGGCTTCTTGCGGAACAATCATCCAACGCCTCTTCGCCCGCCTCGCCACACGCTTCAAAACCCCCAACGCCGCCCGCATCGACATTCTCAAAAACGACGGCGAAACCTTCGCCAAAAACGACAAACTCCTCCGCATCGAAGGCGACCCCCTCCTCGTCCTCATGGGCGAACGCACCGCCCTCAACCTCCTCCAACGCATGTGCGCCGTCGCAAAACGCACCCGCGAATACGTCCGGGCAATCGAAGGCACCCGCGCCGGCATCTACGACACACGCAAAACAAACCCCGGCCACCGCGTCCTGGACAAACTCGCCGTCCGCGCCGGCGGCGGCAAAAACCACCGCATGGGCCTCTACGACATGATCCTCATCAAGGACAACCACCTCGCCGCCCTCGGCGGCCCGGCGGAAGCCATACGCGCCGCGCGGAAAGCCTCCGCCCTCCCCGTCATGATCGAGGTCGACACCGAAGAACAACTCACCGACGCCCTCTCCGCCGAACCGGACTACATCCTCCTCGACAACTTCAACGCAGAACGCCTCGCCAACGCCGTCCAACACACCGACACGCTCTGCGCGGAACAAAAACTCCGCCGCCCGCTCCTCGAAGCCTCCGGCGGCATCACCCTCTCCACCGTCGCCGCCGCCGCGCAGGCAGGCGTCGACCGCATCTCCGTGGGCGCAATCACCCACGGCGCGGGAGGCGTGGACATCGGCCTGGACTTCGAATAGGAGGATCTTCGCCCATGCGTGCTCTCATCGCGTTCGCGGCATCTGCCGCCGCCCTCGCCGCCACCCTTACTGCCGCCGTCGGAAACGCCGCCTTCGCGGGCGAGATCCTCCCCGCCGCCGGCAGCGCCCTCCCCGGCGAAGTCTTCCGCTCCGTCGACGCCGTCGGCTTCGTCCTCGTCACCCTCTTCGTCGTCCTCCTCGGCATGATCATCGACATGTTCCACCACATCCGCCTCGGCCGGCTCGTCCCCGAAACCCTTCTCGCCGACGTGCAGACGGAAATGGCGAACGGCGAATACGAAAAAGCCCTGGAACTCAGCGACAAGGCGGACTGCCTCATCGGCCAGGTCTTCTCCGCCGCGCTGTCGAAGACAGACTATTCCTTCGAACGCATGGCGGACGCCATGCGCGGCGAAGTGCGGATCCAGGGGCTTGTCCTCCGCCAGTGGGTGTCGCAGTTCCGCATCGCGGCGATGACGGGCATACTCCTCGGCCTCGCCGGCGCCGCGCTGGAAGCCATGCTCTTCATCCACGGCATGGCGGGACAGCCCGACTGGAGCGCCGCGCTCGCCTCTTCCTTTGAAACGCGCGCCCGCGCATATGCCTTTCTCTTCGCCCTCCTCATGGGCATCGTGATGGCGCTGGCGTCCCTGATCGTCTCCACCATAGCCTCCGCGCGGCTGGAGAAAATCCTTCTGGAGGCGGAGCGGCTCGGGGAAGAACTGCTCGACCCCTTCCGCCCCCTCCCCGAAAGCGGAGAGGAATAGCCATCCATGACAACGGTGATTCTTGCGCTGGGTTCGTATCTGCTGGGCTCCATTCCCTGGGGGCTGGTTCTCGGGCGTCTTGCGGGAAAGGACATCCGCCTCGAAGGATCGCGGAACATCGGCGCGACCAATCTCTGGCGCGTCTGCGGGTGGAAATGGGGGCTGGCCGGGTTCCTCCTCGACTTCGCGAAGGGGCTGGCGGCGGTGCTCGTGTTCGGGAACGGACTGGAGACGGCCGTGCCGCAGCCGTACCAGGCGATAGTGGCCGCGGTCTGCGCGGTACTGGGGCACAACTTCCCGGTGTGGCTCCGGTTCAAGGGGGGGAAGGGGGTGGCGGCGTCGGCGGGGGCGGTGGCGGGGCTGATGTGGGCGCCGTTCCTCGTCGCGATTCTGGCGTTTGTCCTCACTGTCGCGGTGTCGCGGTATATTTCGCTGGGGTCGATGGTTGCGTCCGCCGTGCTGGTGCCGGCGTGCTGGTTTTTCGGGGCGGGATGGCCGTTTTTTGTCCTGTCGTGCCTCCTGTGCGCCATGATTATCCTGCGGCACAGGGCGAACATCGGGCGTATTCTCGCGGGGACGGAAAACCGGTTCCCGCCGCCGAAGAAGTAGGTTCGGCGCAGGTTTGGCTCTTTTGTTTGAAAAAAGACTGTTTTTTCTGAAAGGATCCTTCAGTTTCCGCCCCGCGCAGCCGTAAAGAAACAGTGGAACGGCTGTGAGAAACCGGGAGGCGCGTATGAACATCAATGGAATGGGTGGGTCACTTGTCATCAACACCGTCACCGCGCCGAAGCCGCGGTCGCCGCAGGCGGAGAATCCCGTTGCGCAGCAGATGCCCGCAATGGAACCGCCCCGGGGCGCGCGGTCGGCCGTCGAGGCGAAGGGGATGCTTGTCGACACCTATGCGTGATCGGCGGCGCATCCGCAGGAACGCCCGGCGCACACAGTGGAGCCGAACCCCTCGCAGGGTTCGGCTCTTTTTTGCACCGCATTTTCTCTACCGCATTTCCTCCCAGGCGAGGGCTTCCGCGTTGAAGACGGGGCCGTCGTGGCAGACGCGGCGGTACGCAAAACCGCCCTCCTCAGCCCGCACCGCGACCACACACCCCATGCACGCCCCGAACCCGCAGGCCATCCGCTCCTCCAGCGACACCTCGCACTGCCGCACGCCCAGCTCCCGCGCCAGCGCGCCGACCGCACGCAGCATCGGCACCGGCCCGCAGGCATACACCGCGTCCACCGGCTCCGCGCTTCCCCCGCGGCGGTACGCGTCCACAACCGTGCCCCGGACGCCCAGGCTCCCGTCGTCCGTGGCGAGAACCAGCCTGTCCGCCGCGCGCTCGAACAGCCCGCGCTCCAGCAGCGTCGCCGCCGTCCGCGCGCCCAGCACCGCCGTTGTCCGCACTCCCGACGCGCGCAGGCTTTCCGCAAGAGGGGCGAGCGAGGGGCCGCCGCAGCCGCCGCCGACCAGCAGCGCGCTCCGGACGCCGGGCGGCACGCTGTACCCGTTCCCCAGCGGCGCGAGGACAGAGACCCTGTCGCCCGGAGACAGCGCCGCCATGCGCTCCGTGCCCTTTCCGGCAAGGGCGTAGACAAAGACAAGGCCGTCCGCCGTGTATTCGCTGGGAGCGAAGGGACGGCGGAGGAACAGATCCCCGCCGCCGACGCGGAGCTGGAAAAACTGCCCCGGCCGGAACGCGCCGGCAAGCGCCGGGCAGCGGAGGCGCATGCGCCGGAACCCGGGCGCGGTTTCGACATTCTCCGCCACCTCCGCCGGGGCGTCGATTTTTCCCCCCGCGGCAGGGCCGGGGCATGCGCCCGCGCCGGCGGGCAGCGCGGCGGGCGCGCCCTGCAGGGCGAGCGTCTCCCGCATGACGGCGCGGAAAATGCGCTCCAGGCTTTCCGGAGGCATGCCGCCGTCGGAGAGTTCCCGCAGGCGGTCCAGGACGCGGGTCTCGCGGCCGGGCTGGAAGGCGGGGATGTGTTCGCGCGCCTTGATTGCGCCGATTTCCCTGCCGATGCGCGCGCGTTCGTCGAGCAGGCGGACAAGGCCGGCGTCGATGTCGTTGATTTTTCTTCTCGCCTCTTCAAGAGACACTGTCGGACTCCTCTTTCGAGCGTTGTAACCGATTTTTTATCTTCTATTTTGAACCACAGAGAGCACAGAGGACACAGAGAACCGCAACTACAACCACAAACACTTTTTTCAGTATACTATGAAAAAAGCAGTTTGCAGTTGCGGTTCTCTGTGCTCTCTGTGTCCTCTGTGTTTCATTGGTTATTCTTGATCACTATTTTAGGGAAAGCTCAGGCTCAATTTCCAGATGCTGCGCAGGGGGCAGCGGAAGTGCATGGACATGGACGAGCCGTCCGGAAAGGCGAGTTCGAGTTCGGCGTCGTACATGCCGCTCCCGTCCGTCTCCACGCGGCTGTAGACGATTTTCCCCGCGCCCCGCTCCCTCCACGCGCGGAAATGCGCCGCGCCCGCTTCTCCTGCGTCCTTCCCCCCGTACAGCGACGGATCGAGGCGGAGCCGGAACAGCCCCTCCGCGCCCGCCTCGACCGCGGCCGTCATGTCCGCAATCGCGTTCTCCGGCGCTTCCAGCTCGCCCGACTGGAGGAGGGTGAGAATGCGCATCTCCGCCTCCACGTCGGGAATAATCATCGGGTCGGGGGAATAGGCGAGGGCGTAGAGATACTCCCTGTGCGCGGCGGCGCGGTCGAGAAGGCGGCGGCTGAGGAGGCGCGCCAGCCGGAGGTGGGTGTCCGCGTCGTAGGGATTGTCCGCGAGGGCGGCCTCGTAGAAGGCGCGCGCGCCGGCGTAGTTCGCGGCCGCCTCGGCCTGCCTCCCCCGGATGCGCGCGTCGCGCGCGCGCACCGGCCAGCCGACGTCCCTGGTGAACACGAGCCACGCCGCCGCCGCCGCCGCGCAGGCGACCGCCAGCGCAAGCCACGCGCGGGAATTCGCCGCGCCGTGAAAGCGTCTGGTGCGTATCGTGGTGGTATGCTTCACATCGTTTCCGTCTCGCCCTCGCCGTCCTCAAGCATGTTGAAAAGCTGCTGCCCGTCGTCGCGGCGGCGCGTCAGCTCCTCCTGTCCGCGGCAGGCGACGCAGGTCGTGGCCGAGGGCAGAATCTTCAGCCGCGACGGGGAGATGCCGCAGCCGCAGACCTCGCATTCGCCGTAGGTGCCCTTCTCTATTTTCTCCAGCGCGACCTGGATGTCCTCCAGCTCCTGATCGTTCGCCGTCGCGATCTCGAACGAGAGATCCTCGTCGTAGGCGTCGGTGGCCTTGTCGACGTCGTCGGCGGCCTTGGAGGCGGCGCGCTCCTTCTGCATCGCCAGCTCCCGGCGCATGCCGGCGAGGAGGCGTTCGCGCTTTTCGAGGAGGAAGGTCTTGATGTCCGCCAGTTCCTTCTTCGCCAGCCGCCGCTCGGAGGGGCGCGGCGCCTCCTGCTGCCTGGGCTGCGCCGCGCGCCCGAGCGTCATGACGTCCGGGGAGACGCTGAGCGCGGGCTTTTTCCCCGACGTCTTCACGGCGAGGCCGGCATTGGAGAAGGGCATCGACGCGGAAGGCGCGGGGTGCGCTTTCGCGGCGGGCGCGGGAAGCGCGTCGGTGTCGCCGTGCGCCTTCGCCGTCTTTTTCTTCGCTGCGGCGGGAGGCGCGGCCGGGGGCGCGGCGGGGGCTTTCGGCGGCTGTTTCTTCTTCACCTCCACCGCTTCCTTCACTTCCTTCACTTCTTTCGCCGCTTTCGCAGGTTTCTTTGCGGCGCCGGCGGCTGTTTTCGCGGTTTTTGCTTTGGTCATGTCGTCCGTCCTCATCGTCCTTCAACGCGAATTTTCACAGTCTCCAACCAGGAAGAAAGCGCCGGAAAAGGTGCGTTTCCCGCGCCGTCCCCTCACGGGACTATACAACTATGGCGGTAATCGCCCTCGGGTCAAGCCCAAAGTTCCCCCGCAACCGAAAATTATCGGACACCGGCCTCCTGCCGCCGGCGCCACTGTCCGAATGGCCGGACGCGTGAAGGGAACGGGTCATTTTGACAAAGCGCACAGCCGCCCCTCCGGCGGCGCGGGCAGGCGGGGAGGGAGGGCGCCTGTTGCAACATGTTGTGAAACAACGCATTATGTACGCGCATTCCTTTTATTTCCGCTTTATTTCTGTTTCGGCATCCCATTTGCAAAACTCCGCCGCCAAACAGGGATATTTTTTTCCATAGAACAGCAAAGGAGCAGCACGATGGGGAAAATCATCGGAATCGACCTCGGAACCACCAACTCCTGCGTCGCCGTGATGGAAGGCGGCGAACCCAAAATCATCCCCAACAAGGAAGGCGCGCGCACCACACCCTCCGTCGTCGCCTTCACCCCGGACGGGCGGCTCGTCGGACAGCTCGCCAAGCGCCAGGCCGTCACCAACCCCGCGAACACCATCTACTCCATCAAGCGCTTCATGGGCCGCCGCCACTCGGAAGTCGGCTCGGAAGAGAAGATGGTGCCGTACAAGGTCGCCGGCGGCGCGAGCGAACTCGTCAAGGTCGAGGCGTTCGGGAAGGACTACACGCCCCCGGAAATCAGCGCCATGATCCTCCAGTACCTCAAGCAGTGCGCGGAGGACTACCTGGGCGAGACGGTCAGCGAAGCCGTCGTCACCGTTCCGGCGTATTTCAACGACGCGCAGCGCCAGGCCACCAAGGACGCGGGCCGCATCTCCGGCCTCGACGTCAAGCGCATCGTCAACGAACCCACGGCCGCGGCCCTCGCCTACGGCCTGGACAAGAAGAAGAACGAGAAAATCGCCGTCTTCGACCTCGGCGGCGGCACCTTCGACATTTCCATCCTCGACGTCGGCGACGGCGTCTTCGAAGTGCTCGCCACCTCCGGCGACACCCACCTCGGCGGCGACGACTTCGACGAGGCGATCATCAGCTGGATCTGCGAAGAGTTCAAGAAGGATCAGGGCATCGACCTCCGCAGCGACAAAATGGCCCTGCAGCGCCTGAAGGAAGCGGCCGAAAAGGCGAAGACGGAACTCTCCGCCGCGACCTCCACGGACATCAACATCCCCTACATCACCGCGGACGCGTCGGGGCCGAAACACCTTCAGCTCAGCCTGAAGCGCGCAAAGATGGAGGAACTCGTCGACCCGCTCATCGAGCGCTGCCGCCAGCCCTGCACGCAGGCCCTGAAGGACGCCGGCCTCACCTCGAAGGACATCGACGAGGTCGTCCTCGTCGGCGGCTCCACGCGCATGCCGGCCGTGCAGGCGATCTGCAAGGAAATCTTCGGCCGCGAACCGCACCGGGGCGTGAACCCGGACGAAGTCGTCGCCATCGGCGCGGCAATCCAGGGCGGCGTCATCGGCGGCGAAGTCCGCGACGTCCTCCTCCTGGACGTCACCCCGCTGACGCTGGGCATCGAGACGCTGGGCGGCGTCATGACCCCGCTCATCCCCAGGAACACGACGATTCCCGTCTCGAAGTCGGAGACCTTCTCCACCGCCGCGGACAGCCAGCCCGCCGTGGACATCCACGTCCTGCAGGGCGAGCGCAAACTCGCCAGCGGCAACAGGACGCTCGGGAAGTTCCAGCTTGACGGCATCCCGCCCGCGCCCCGCGGCGTGCCGCAGGTGGAAGTGACCTTCTCCATCGACAACAACGGCATCCTCTCCGTCTCCGCCCGCGACAAGGCGACGAAGAAGGAGCAGAGCATCACCATCAAATCCGCCTCCGGCCTCTCCGAGGAGGAAATCCAGCAGATGGTGAAGGACGCCGCCGAGCACGCGAAGGACGACGAGGCGAAGGAAAAGCTCGTCCAGGCGCAGAACCAGGCGGACCAGACCGTCTACCAGATGAACAAGACCCTCAAGGAAAACGAGGACAAGATCGACCCCGAGGACAAGGCGAAAATCGAGGAAGCGCTCAAGAAGCTTGAGGAAGTGAAAGCCTCCGACAATATCGCCGACATCGAGGCCGCGGTGAAGGACGTCGAGCAGGCCAGCCACTCCATGGCGGAGAAAATGTACCAGCGCGCCCAGGCGCAGCAGCAGGGCGCCCCCGACGCCGAACCCCCCGCCGGCGCGGGAGCGCAGCAGGGCGCCGACGGCCAGAAGCGCGGAGACGACGTGGTCGACGCAGACTACACGGTCGTCGACGACGAGAAGGACGGCGAAAAGAAATAGCCTTCGCCCCGCCTTTGATGCTCCACGAATCACCAAACCCCGGTTCTCGCGGCCGGGGTTTGTTTTTGCTTTTCATGGAATCACTGAGTATACTGAGAATGTATGTCTCTCGCAAAGGGGATGCACCGTGACAGCTTCCGAAGCGGATTCCGGATTCAGCCATTTCCGAACGACAGCCTGGTCGGTCGTTCTCGGCGCGCAGAATGCCGAGGGCGGCCGCGGCGACAGGGAAAGCTGCCTCGCCTTCCTCTGCCGCAATTACTGGAAGCCGGTGTATTACTATATCCGCCGCCGCGGCCTCGGCCACGACGACGCGATAGACATGACGCAGGAGTATTTCGCGACCTTCCTGGAGAAGGACTTTGTCGCCATCGCCGACCGTGAGCGCGGGCGCTTCCGGACCTTCGTGCTGGTGACGGCGAACCGCTTCCTCTCCAAGCAGCTTGCGCGGAAGGCGCGGAAGGAATCCGCGCTGTCGCTCAACTTCATCACCTCGGACAGCGAGGGGAGGGAAATCTACCTTCCCGAACTCGCGACGGGGGAGACGGCGGAGGACGACTTCAACCGCCGCTGGGCGCTGTCGATTCTCGAAGGCACGCTGGAACGCATGCGGCAGGAATGCACGGAGGGGCGCAGGCTGCTGTATTACAAGGCGTTCCGCCGCTTTGTCGAGTCGTCCACAGACATGTCCCCGCCCTCGTACCGCGAAATAGGGGACGAGCTGAACGCGTCGGAGACGGACGTGACGAACTTCCTGCACCGGGGCCGGAACATCTTCCACAAGCTTCTCCGGAGCGAAATCCGCGAACTCGTCGCCTCGGACGCGGAAATCGACGCGGAAATAGAAGCGCTGAAGGAATATCTCCGTCGATAATACAGTAAGGGCTGTTCAGCCCCTCTCAACAGATACTGAAGATACAGACATCATTCTCAGGAGCGCATACGCAATGTCGATCGCAAAATTTCTCCGGAGCGCCGCCTCCGTCCTCCTTCTGTTCACTGTCGCCGCGGCGGGCTGCGGCTGGTGGGGCGGGTCGTCGTCGGATTCGAAGGCGGACGCGGAGCAGACGGGGTCGCGCACGGCGGGCCGTTCGTCCCGGGGAAGCGGGGCGGGCGCGCCGCGTTCGATGCAGGGCGTTGCGGGGCCGAATCTTTTCCGTCTGCCCATGATTGACGGCCGTCCTGTGACTGTCCGGAGTCCCGCGATCCTGTTCTTCTTCACCTCGTGGTGCGGCTACTGCAAGCAGGTGATGCCGGAGTTCAAGGCGCTGGCGCAGCGGGCGGTGAACCAGGGGTGGCGGGTGTACGGCATTGACGTCGGCGAGACGCCGCAGAAGGCGAACACGGTGATTCAGGAGTTCCAGCCGAATTTCCCGGTGATTCTGGATCAACAGAGTCTTGTGGCGAAACAGTACGGTCTTGAGGGCTACCCGACGTTCATCGTGATAGACGAGTCGGGGAACATCACCTACAACGATCACACGCTTCCGCGCGGTTTTTAACCTTGACGTTCGCGCGGCAAATCCCTATGCTGTTACCCTTCATCACCGCAGCATCCACATCATGAAGCGGAGGGGTGCCGGAGCGGTCGAACGGGCTGGTTTCGAAAACCAGTGAGGGGGCAACTCCTCCCAGGGTTCGAATCCCTGCCCCTCCGCCATTTATTTTCGCTGCAACAGATGAATAAAAGAAAGCCCCTCGAATTCGAGGGGCTTTTTCCGTCTATGTCACAATACCCTGGCTTCCGCTATTTCCGCTTCGCGGGGGCTTTCTTGGCGGCGGGCTTCTTCGCGGGGGCTTTTTTGGCTGCGGGCTTCGTCGCGGCGGGGGCTTTCTTCGCGGCAGGCTTCTTGGCGGCGGCGGGGGCTTTCGCGGGGGCGGCAGGGGCGGCGGCAAGGGCGGCAATGTCGGCGTGGGCGGCGTACTTCTTGCCGGCGACCGCCTCCTTCAACGCCTTGGACGCGGTGAAGCGCGGCTTCACGGACGCCTTGATCTTGATGACCTCGCCCGTCGCCGGGTTGCGGCCGGTGCGGGCCTTCCTCTGCGCTTTCACGAAAATGCCGAAGTCCTTGACATTGACCTTCACGCCCTTCGACATCGCGCCGGCGATTTCATCGAAAATGAAATCAACAACGGCGGACGCGTATTTCAGCTTCGCACCCGTCTTGTCAACCAGGGCCTGGGCCAGTTGACGCTTCCGCAGAACTTCGATCTTGGCAGCCATTCGTCTCTCCTCCACAACATGAAAAAAAAAAGAAATATGGCCGCCACACTCCCACTCACCAACCCTGAATCCATGCGGCCTGACATCCCCGGCGAAAAAATCCTCAACTTTTGGCGAAATATAGACCATTACACGGGAGAGTCAAGACAAAAACATCGAAAAAAACTATTTTCCCGCCGCAGAGGCGCGCGGCGGCGCGGCGCGGCTTTGCCCGTGTTTGCGGGGTTTTTCGCGCGGCGGGGGAGGAAAC